>LSQX01350592.1_pt1 | contig 15321 bp, 12 predicted proteins | sample 654561 | NCBI WGS metagenome assembly LSQX01 (sample SAMN04489861, study PRJNA283612) | anaerobic digester metagenome | isolation source: 4 biogas reactors fed with cattle manure at either 37C or 55C with and... | place: Denmark: Kongens Lyngby | collected 2014 | reverse complement strand
CGCACTGGCTGTGTAGATCGCTGCCGCGCTAAATGAGATGCAAATGCCTCTGAACACGCTTATGGTCGCTAGAAACGCTACCATAACCATATCAATTATGCGCTCAATAATAAAGGAGCCGTATCCCGGTGCGCGCTCTAAAAGCCCATACCGCTTCAAAAACTCCGTTCGCAGGATCTCACCGGACCTCAATGGCGTCATAGTCGCCAATCCAACAGTTATAGCCGTACACATATAAAGCGACACGATGCTGATCTGCACGCCCATTTTACGCAGCAGGATATACCATCTCAGCGCACGCAAGACCCAGAATATCAATATCGATACCCCGCAGCCGAAGATCAACAAAAACAGGTTGGTCTTCTTCAATATTGATGCGATGGCAACCCAATGGAAGCTGCGGGCAACATACCAGGCACAAGCAATGAACAGCAATAAACCAAAACCCCATACAGCAACTCTCTTGACGGATATTTTGACCATATTTAGTCCTGTTCCGCTTTCAAGGCAAGGGCGGTTTTCAGATCGTGGATGCGCTCGCGGAGCTGTTCCGGGTTTTCGGCATATATCAACGCTTCTCCAACCCTGTGGCGGCCGTTTATAAACGCCTCAACAGAAGTGCCGTTAGGCAAATCAATTGCTATGTAGTCAACCCATTTTTCTTGTTGCAAGCGCCGCAGTTCGGACACGTCGTAGCTAAGTTTACCGGTTTGATGCGTGCCGAGCAGGACTAGACCAACAACCCGAGGTTCGCCAAGCTCCGACATATTTGGGGCTTGTCCGCAAGCGGCCTTGACGCTGTATTCCACAATATCGAAATCGTAACACTTGCGCCACAAAGTATTGAGCGAGTTGCCGCCCATTCGCGGGGTCATTTCGATGAGATATACATCATCTTTTGTTGCAACAAAGTCGCAGTCAAAAGGCCCGTCAGTAATTTTAAGAATGCTGAACACCTGGTTCAGACGGTCTAAAAGCCTAGACTTCTGCAACTCTGACAAACTCGACGGAACATTATGACCACAAGTGGCAACATACGGCAGAGGCATCGTCTGCCTGTCTGTAATCAGTGTCACAAGCAGCTTGCCGTCGCGCAAAATACCTTCGCAAGTGCCTTGATGGCCGGATATGTACTCCTCAATGACTCCGCAACCTGTAGGGCTGAAACTCAGCGTCTGAGGAAGCCTCTGCACAAAATCAGAGGCAGACTCCAGCACAAAAATACCCTTGCTTCCTGAGGATTTATCCGGTTTGATTATCCATTTTTGATTAGCAGAGATTTCGATGCTCAGTTGAGTATCGCGGTTGATTTTGTATGCTCTGGGACAAGGCAAGCCTTGTGACGTGAGAAAATCTCGAAACGCCGCCTTGTCGCATAAAATAGTCGTGCTTTCATATGGCGGGCCGACCAATCCCATTCTCTCGGACACATAGGCGGCGGTGGGAACCGAAACATCGGTGCATGGGGAAATTATCCCGTCGATACGCTCGTCAAGAGCTATGGCCAGCACGCCTTCAAGGTCGGTGGTGTCGATGTGATAGCTTTTGTCTGCAAGAGCGTGCCCTGGATTTGATGGCACATTATCCGTTGTGATAACCCTATAGCCAAGTCGCTTTGCAGTCTGTATGGTGTCGAGTTGATATAACGATGCAGCCAGCACCAGAAGTGTCTTTTTACTCATAGATTTCACTCACAGTATATCCGACCTTCGTGCCGGTAAGCTGCTGATTTAACCGCGACAGATACAGGCTGAAAATCAGAAGACATAGAAGCGTAATAGCATTGAAAAACGATGTGACCACCACAAGACTTGCCCAACCCGGAACGCTGATCCCCATCACCAAAGCTCGATATGAGACATAGCCTGCAAGAATAAGTGCGAAGGCAAAAGCGGCAGCGCAGGCGGCGGCAACCAAATAGACCGGATATGACGAATAGCTAAATATCATATTTGCCGCTAATAAAAAGCTGCGCTTGATAGTATAGCGGGACTGACCAAAATGCCTCGGTCTATGGTCAACTTCGACGTTAGTATAAAGGGCCGTATGAGATAGAAGCATTGATGTAATGTAGGGAAAAACCCCGCCCATTTTTACTACGTTGTCGACCACTACCCGCCGAATAGCGCGAAAGCTTGTAAGTTGAAAATCTTTGGGCAGGCCAAACATCCTGCGCTGGAGGATATCGATCATTCCGCCTGCCGCATTGCGAATCCCGCTGTGCTTTTTGGAGTCATAGGAAGCTATGGCTAAATCAAAACCACGGTCAATAGCCGCGATTAATTTCGGAACCTCGGAAGGCGGATTTTGAAGGTCATCATCCATCGTCACCACAATATCGCCGGTAACAAGAGAAAAACCGCATAGTATGGCGTTGTGCTGCCCGCTGTTTTTGAGCAGATGGACAATTTTGAGATGCTTGTCATATTTGCCCTTGAGGTCCTTCATCACCGCCCAGCTATTGTCCGGGCTGCAGTCATCCACTAGCACGATCTCGAAGTCCCGGTTCAGATTGCCCAGCACATCAACCAACTCCGGAACGAGAATCGGCAGCGAATCCTCAGACCTGTATACCGGTATGACAACGCTTATTTTGTCGTCGGCTTTAGACAAGCGTAACCTCCCAATTACCTGTTCTTTGACCTTGCAATGCGCATCGCGCTAAATGGTCTCTGCGAATGCCGGTTCAAGACGTTTGAAATTGCGGTATCCCAATATCAATATTACGATAGAGACCACCGCCGAAATGCCGACGTAGTTCCACATCGGAGCCTGACCCTCCAACACCGTTTTTCTGATCCCGTCTATCAGCGGGGACATTGGGTTGAGCATATACAAGCCCACATACTTTTTGGGCACTAAACTGATCGGATAGACGATTGGCGATGCATACATCCAGACCTGCAACAACAACGGCATCACGTGTCGTATATCTCTATAAAACAGGTTCCAGCTCGATAGAATAAAAGATACGCCCAGCATAAGGCACATTTGAATCATCAGCAATGGTATCGCAAAAAACGCCATCGGTGACAAGTGGACTTTGTAGTAGACAAGCAAAGGAACCAATACCAGCAGACCCAACGCCAGGTCCACTGTTTTGCCCAGTATTGCGGAAATAGGAAAGACCTCGCGGGGAAAGTAAATCTTTGTGATAAGACTAAAGTTATTGACAAGGCACTCGGAGCCGGTTGTCATTCCGCCGGAGAAAAACGTCCAGGGCAGCATCGCTATATATGCAAAAATCGGATATGGGATGTTGCCGGTGTCGATTCTGACGATATAAGACATCACAATCGTAAAAACGATCGTCATCGCCATCGGTTGAAGCAGCGCCCACAATATGCCGAGCGCCGATTGTTTATAGCGGCCCCTGATATCGCGCCGGGTCAGACTTGCTACCAGTTCTCTATGTTGCCACAGAATGCTCAACGCACCGAGTTTGCGCTCCTCCGGCCACTCTTGTTGCGGGCTTTCGCAAACCTCAGTATCTTCTACTACCTTCTCCAAACTTGAAATACCCCTGTTTTATTGAACGAATCGTCCTGTTCGTTCTTCCTGCCGGTCTCCATATCGCCCTGCCCGGCTTGCTTTTTGATTGCGACTTTTAATACAAGTATCTACGCGCTGCCGGATGATTGGTCGGTGAGACGAGCATCCGACGTGCCAAAATCTGCATAATAGCGGGAGTAGAAATGAATGCTGTCGACATTATCAGGAGACATCCTGTTGACAGCCACGCCAATTATATTGGCCTGGGCTTTTTTCAACAAGTCGCGCGCTTGAATTTCGGTCTCCCTGGGAACCTGGTTCGCCGAGACCACCATCAACGCTGAGTCAATCCAGTTTGCCAGCATAGGCCCGTCGCTGAACACTATCGCACTCGGCGTGTCGAAAAGCACAAGATCGCAGTGTTCTTTGAGGCTCTCCACCAGCTCACGCATACGCTCAGATCCCAGCAGTTCGGAGGAATTCGTCGGTTTGGGACCGGCAGGCATCACAAAAAGATTCTCAGTTTCCGTCTCGTGCAATGCTTTTGTCAAATCGCAGTTGCCCTGCAGCACTGCGCTCAAACCCACATTGTCGGGCAGGTCAAAGACAGTATGCAGGCTTGGCTTGCGCATATCCGCATCTATCAGGATAATCCTTTTGCCGGCTTGAGCAAGAGCAATAGCTAGATTGCATATTGTGGTGGTCGCGCCCTGCTCCGGTCTACCTGATGCCACCATCAGCGTTTGGAACGGATTATCCCTCATAGCAAACAGTATATTGGTGCGCAACATTTTGTAGGATTCCGCCATTGGCGAGGCAGGGTAAAGATGCGTTACTCTGGCGAGCATTCCCTCTCGAGTCGAGAGTTGCGGCGTCATACCAAGCACGGGAACGCCCAGCATTCCCTCAACATCGGAGGCTTTTCGCATGCGGTTGTCGATGGAGTCGAGCCACACAGCCGCCACGATTCCAACGGCCAGCGACAGCACAAACCCATATACCAGCAGCGATTTACGGGACGGCCCCTGTTGAAAAGGACCCTGTGAATAATGCGCCCAGCCATACGGCACAATCGATCCGGTCCTGGTAAATTCTTTCTCCGCAATTAACGCCTGATCGTGCTTTTCGGAAAGCATCTTATAAGTCGCCTCAGCCTGGGCATATTCCGTCATCATCTCCGCCAACTGCGGTTGTGAATCCGACAGTTTTTTGACCCTGCTCTCAGCTTCGGCCAGGCTTTCCTCAACGGACTGAACCCTGGCTTGTGCGGTTGCCAGGTTATACTGCGCATCGGATTGTCTTCTGAGCAGCGCCTGGTGAACCTCGTTCATAGTCGGCGCCTGATAGTCCGGGCCTTCCTGCTCCAGCCTGTCTTTTAGGATGTTAATGCGAGCCTCGGCGGCCTTATACAATTCGTGCTTTGGTTTATAGCGTTGTGAAATCATCCTCAGATCGACTTCAGCCTGCATCAATTGCTCATCAAGCTTGATCGCCCTAGGATTCATTTTCGCAGGCACTGTCTGATCTCGTACCAGTGGCTGGATGCCCATTTGCAAATCTACATCAACCACGGCAGCCTGCGCCTCTTTCAAGGTCGCTTCCGCCTCAGTTTTAGCCGCCCGCAACCCTGCTATTGAAGATATGGCAGTTGCGGTCTCAGCATCGACCGAGACAACATCATTTTTGTCCTTATAGTCGGCAATGTCAACTCGGAGTTGATCGAGTTTGGCTTTCGCTTCCTGCTTGCTGGTTTTCAGAAAGTGTTCGTATGTGCGTGTATCTGCTCGACTTTTTTCCTGATAAGTCTCTGCAAACGCCAGCGCAACCGCATTTGCAAGATAGGGAGAATCGTGTCCGTTGGGCATTTTAATTGTGAGGCGAATGATATCTGTCGTAGTGCCCTTTTCCCCAACGGTTTCGTTTTTCACCGGGGTCACTTCGAGGACTTTTGACCAGTCCTGATGCCGCAACGGGCGACCCGGTTCAATCATTATAGTGGTCATAGGTCTGCCTGTTCGAGGAGGCAACTCAGAGTCAGGCACATCCGGGCCGACAAGGGTTCTAAGCTGCTTTTTTTGTTCTTCCGCGTTTTTTTCCAGAAACGATCTTGCCTTGTCGTAAACTTCTCCCTGCTGCGCAAGGATAATGAGGTTACTGAGAATAACCGTTCGATCGCGAACAGAACTGCGCTGCGTGCTCGCCGTAGTAATCCCGCCCTGCATTACCTGCATGCTGGGGGACACATAAGCCGATGCTTCATAGACGATCCTGGGCTTGGGAGCAGCGATAATCACAACAAGCAGCGTGACTGCGACGATACCAATAATCATCCACCTGCGCTGCCTGATAATTCTGATTGTATGCCAAAAGTTCATAACATAGATAACCAATAACCATCTTTCACAACAAAAGACGGCAACGGCTTAAAATAAACTCCGTATATCCTCAATCTATCTCTGCCATTATACCACGTTGGGGGTATTGCTCCACATATAGATATTGTTGGCACGACAGTCGTCGGAATGTATGAGCATAAGCAAAATACGCACGAAGTATTGTGAGAGGTTCCGGTGGGGATAAAAAAGGTCAGTCGTGGCTAGCAGGCTCCCCGCTTCAACAAGACTGCCGGGATGGTGTACAGCAGAATCCACAAATCGAGCATTACGCTTCGCTGTTCTATGTAGAGCATATCCATCTGGACGCGCTCTTCGTAGGATGTGTTGCTGCGGCCTCGCGTTTGCCAAAGCCCGGTAAGGCCGGGTGTGACGGTCTTGAACAGTTCAATGCAGGGGCCATAAATCTCAACTTCATCGGCATGTATCGGACGCGGCCCGACAAACGCCATATCTCCAAGTATGACGTTGAACAGTTGAGGCAGTTCATCCAGGCTGGTTTTGCGCAGGAATCGCCCGATCCTGGTCACTCGCGGATCGGATTTGAGCTTGCAACTGATGTAGTAGTCTCGCTGAAGTTGCTCATCACGTGCCAGAATGCCCTCTGCACCATCGACCATTGAGCGGAACTTCAGCATATCGAAGCTCCTGCCGCCCTTGCCAATTACTCGCCGCTTAAATAATATAGGGCCAGAACCGGACGCCCTTACCAAAAGCGCAATAACTCCGAACAACGGAGAGGTTATCAGGAGCAACCCGACCGCGAAAACTACATCGAGGCATCGTTTAATGCTGTGATACAGCACTCCTGCTCGCCGTTCGAGTTCTGACATTCGACGCTGTCGCCGTCTGATCATAACGACGGCTCCGAGTCCTATAGGGGCCAATACCGCAGCCGATACCTCAGGCACAGCGACAATATCGCTGTCGGCGCATACAACGCATGCGCCTGCCAAAAGCAACAAGGCCGACAGTATTAAAATGGAGTGCATTTGTCGCAAAACTTCCCTCAAACACAACTCGACAAAGGCTCTACAGCACGGGTAGAATTGCCAAAACCAAGCATTTGTATAAAAAATCTGCTTGCAGCGCAGAAACGAAATGTGCCCTGCGGTATCGAAGGCTCGCCCGCAAAGTCACAATAAACCCGCTCTGCCATGAAACGGGCCAACGGTAGCAGCACACTCTTTATATCACAGTTAACATTGCAAGTCAACACTAACGACTACAGGCACAATAAATCAGGTATATTTACTGGTGTTTTGACATATATACTTGTCCGACAGGCTGACATAGCCGAACAGGCTTTGCACCAGGAGTTTTTGCGCAGGCATTACTTTCTATCGGCATACCATTGATCGCTGAATCGCCTGTGTTCATCGCTCTCCTTAATCGAGCGCCACCAATCTTGATTTTCCATATACCAGCGGATTGTATCACGCATTCCGATGTCGAAATCGTGTTTTCGCTCCCATCCCAACTCCAGCAGTTTGGTGGAATCCAACGCATAGCGTCTGTCGTGGCCGGGTCGGTCCTCGACGTGTTTGATCAACGAATCGTCCTTGCCGGTGACTTCGAGGATGATCTTAATGATCTCAATGTTGGGACGCTGATTGTCCCCTCCCACATTATATATTTCACCCGGCTCCCCTTTGTCCATCGCCAGCTCAACTCCGGTGCAATGGTCTATCACGTGCAGCCAGTCGCGTATTTGCATTCCATCGCCATAAACGGGAAGCGATTTATCGTCGATCGCATTGCTTACGAAAAGAGGAACCAGCTTCTCCGGCTGCTGATATGGCCCGTAGGTGTTGGAGCCGCGGGTGACTACAACAGGCACGCCATAGGTTCTCCAATAGGCGCGCGCCAGAAGTTCTCCTCCGGCCTTGGTGGCTGAATATGGACTGTTGGGAGAAACCGGGTCGACTTCTGTTGAAAATCCCTCTTCGACATCGCCATAGACTTCGTCTGTGGATATCTGGATGAACTTCTCAATGCCGTGTGACCGAGCGGCCTCCATCAGCGCGTAGACTCCCATCACATCGGTGGTAATAAACGCTTCCGGATCATAAATAGAACGATCAACGTGGCTTTCCGCCGCAAAATTGATGACAATATCTGCATTGGCTACAGGCGTTGATACGTCGTCGCTGTTTCGAATGTCACCTTTGATGAAACTGAAGCGAGGATCGTCTTTGACATCTTCGAGATTTTCCAGGTGTCCGGCATAGGTGAGCGCATCCAATACGACAACTGCGCAATCATCTCGAGTGTTTAGTATATGCCTGACAAAGTTGCTTCCTATGAAACCGGCTCCGCCGGTAACGAGCAGTTTTTTCAAATTACAACCTCTTATATTTTTATAAATCGGCCACCGCCGACTTCATACAAACTTTATATCCCAATCGTATGGAATCTTGTCGCTGTTCCAGGTTTCTCGATATTCGTCCGGGTCATTCGGATCATAAGGTTTGGTGGGAAAGTTTACCAGCAAAGACGGCTCATCGCCGATAGTTTTGTATCCGTGCATAGCTCCAACGGGAATCTTTAACAAAACAGGGTTGTTATCGCCAAGAAAGAATTCGTTTACCTCTCCGTATGTCGGCGAATCCTCGCGGCAATCATAAACGACCGCCTTGACCATGCCCTTTACCACCGCCCACACATCGTGCTGCTTTTTGTGGTAGTGCCAGGCTCGAATTACGCCGGGATAGTTGAGGGAGACATAGCACTGACCGAATCGGTCGAATATATCATCATCTTCCCTTAGCATCTCCATAAGAAAGCCGCGCTCATCCGCGTGTCGCTTCAGTTGTTTGATCTCGATTCCGTCGATCATTATAATACGCTGACCTCGCTGTTATCCCCAAGCATCATTCTATAAGCCCTTGGGGTCTTGTGATTTCGAGAAATGTTGGCATTTTTGCCTATCAAACTATCTGCCAGTCTGCTGCCGATATCAAGCACCCTGGAATCCTCCAATATAATGCTGTGCTCGATTTCGCTGCCACGCACAATCGAACGATCGTTTACGGCGGTGTATGGCCCGATAAAGGAATTCTCAATTACGCAGTCCTCGCCAATTATCGCCGGCCCGCGCACACAACTATTGATAATTTGGCTGCCCTTGGCGGTGACTACCCTGCCTTCAATGGTGGACTGTTCATCGACTTGCCCGCCAATATCAGTTTGAAGCCCATCGAGTATCATACGATTGGCTTCGAGCATATCATCAAGCTTGCCCGTATCCTTCCACCATCCGGTAACGATATGGCTCTCGACTCGAAAGCCTTTATCTATCAAATACTGTATTGCATCGGTGATTTCCAATTCGCCGCGGGCTGATGGGGCTATGGAATTGACCGCCTCAAATACGTTATGATCAAACATATAAACGCCCACAAGCGCAAGATCCGAAGGAGGGTTTTGCGGTTTCTCGACCAGCCTGACAACCCTGCCGCCTTCGATTTCCGCAACGCCGAACTCGCGAGCATTGGGCACATGCGCGAGCAATATCTGAGAATTGGCATCGGTTTGCTCATATTCGGCGACAAATGGCTTGATTCCATCCTTGATCAGGTTGTCACCAAGAAACATCACAAACGAATCGCCGGCCATAAATTCCTCGGCTATCTTCACTGCGTGAGCAAGCCCAAGGGGCGCGTCCTGCTGAATGTAGGTTACGCTGACGCCAAATTGATACCCATCCCCGACAGCAGCACGGATTTCCTCGTGGGTGTCTCCGACGATGATGCCGATATCCGATATCCCCGCATCTCGAATTGCCTCAATCGCATAAAATAAAATGGGTTTGTTGGCCACCGGCACAAGTTGTTTCGCACTTGTGTGAGTGATTGGACGCAACCTAGTCCCCTTGCCTCCACTGAGTATAAGCGCCTTCATGTATACCTCCACTGTCCCCTAAAGCATAGACCTTCCAAGTTGCGGCGTCAACCTGACGGCCTGCTGAAGTGTCTTGTTATAATCATTCCAAGAAAGGACCTTTTATCGCAGAACAAAATAGCGTAACCTCTCACGAATGATGATTAATACTGTCCGTAGTGTCCGATCTCCGTCTCGGACTGCGCCAGGACAGATGTCAGCTGCCTACTATACTTGAATGCTCCAAGTTAATTGTCATTCCGAGGCAAATGCCGNNTTCTCACTTCGTTCGAAATGACATACCAATATAATCACTCACAAAGAGTGAGTTGTTACAAAATAGCCTGTTTAGTGACATTCAGCCCAATATAGATTCTTGGCCGCCTCAGCTACGTAACTTAGGGCTTGTTTGGCTGGCAGCGTGGTAGGAACTGCGCACCAGCGGGCCGGATTCAACGTGGGAAAAGCCCATTTCCAATCCTGTTGCGCGCAGTTGATCGAATTCTTCGGGCGTATAGTATCTGGAAATAGGGTGGTGATGCGGAGTCGGAGCCAGATATTGACCGATTGTGAGGATGTCGCAGCCCGCCGAGCGAAGATCCCGCATAGCCTCCATCAGCTCATCGCCGGTCTCAGATACGCCAACCATAATGCCTGATTTGGTGCGCAACTTCGCATCGAACTCTTTTGCCTTACGCAGCAGTTCAATCGAACGGCGATACTCAGCCTGCGGGCGGATTTGCGGATAGCATCGGCTTACTGTCTCGATATTATGGTTCAGTATATCCGGCTTTGCATCGACAACTGCCCTGAGAGCCTCTGAGCTACCCTGAAAATCCGGAATCAACACTTCAATGGCGCATTCCGGCAGGGTGTTTTGAATATGAACAATCGTCTGTGCAAAGATAGAAGCGCCGCCGTCCGGGAGATCATCTCTGGTGACACTTGTGATCACAGCGTGTTTCAGGCCGAGATATTTCACCGCTTCGGCTACCCTGCGCGGCTCATCTTCGTCCAGCGGCAGCCTTTTGAGATTAGCTGCGCCGGTCCAGCACGATGGAACCGCGCAAAATCGGCAATCCCTCGTGCAAGTGTTGCCTAATATCATAAAAGTGGCGGTTCGCTCGCGCCAGCATTCGCCGATATTCGGACAGCACGCGCTCTGACATACCGTATGGAGGCGGGCGGATTCCACCAGGTTTCTCAGCTCGTGATACTCAGCCCCATCCGGAGCCTTTGCTTTGATCCAGGAAGGTCTATTCATCTTTAGCTCGTGCAGTTTTTGTATTAGCCGCTGTCGCAATCAGGAAATCATGAGACTCTTTGAGAGCGTTGAGCGGGTCCGCCGGCCACGCGATTTCGAGGCATATCACAGCCTCGTCGCGCAGTTTGAGCATCTCTTCTACAACCGGCAGCCAATCGACGCTGCCGTGTCCCGGAGGAAGATGCAGATCCTTATGGCCGAAGTTATCATCAACATGCACTTCATAGATGAGGTCGCCAAGCTCCGAAAGAAACTTCTCCGGCCGTATGCCATCGTCAGTGCAGCTTCGATGTGCATGGCCGATATCGACGCAAATACCCAGCCCTGTTGTCACAGGATCCGACCCTACCATATCTATTGCGCAGCGAAGAGCCGGCAAAGCCAACTTGCCGAGGTTTTCGAGGACGAGAAATACTCCGTTATCGCCGGCAAACTTGCACAGTTCACGGGCTTGACAGGCCGATGGCTCGTGATCATCGAGGCCAATGCCCAGCACGTATGGGTGGATGACCATCTGCTTGATGCCCATGCGCCGGGTGATCGCGATTTCCTGTTTCAACACATCCGGCGCCCACGTATTTACGCATGCATGAGTGGTTATTATCCGGGCGGATTTTCCTATCTCCGCCATTTGCTCTATCAGCGCATCATCAGGCAGAGCGCGATCGTCCCAGCCCTGCGCTACCAGTATTTCTACTCCGTAGCCTGCATCTACTATTTTTCGCGCAGCCTGCGCCAGCGGCATATCGCAGACCGAGGAGTTGCGAACGCCATAAAATACTTCCACCGAAGCAGCCAGATTTTTTGATATATCGAGCAATTACACACCTTTCGTTATGTGTCGTCCCCTATCTTGAGCACGCTCATAAATGCCTCCTGCGGAACCTCTACGCTGCCGATGTTCTTCATGCGCTGTTTACCCTCTTTCTGCCTTTCGAGCAACTTGCGCTTGCGGCTGATGTCCCCGCCGTAACATTTGGCGGTTACGTTCTTCCGGTATTGTCTGACCGATGCAGCAGCGATTACTTTATGTCCGAGCGTGGCCTGAATCCGAACCTCGAACTGCTGGCGCGGTATTACGTCTTTAAGGCGTTCGACGAGCACTTTGGCGCGGGAGTATGCCCTGTCTCGATGGGTAATAAATGACAGTGCATCCACAGGGTCCCCGTTTAGCATAATATCAAGCTTGCTGAGTTGGCTGACCTCGTAGCCGCAAAATTCGTAGTCAAAACTGGCATATCCGCGAGTGCGACTCTTCAATGAATCGAAGAAATCCATTACAATCTCGGCAAGCGGCAGTTTGTAGTGTATCATAACTCGGCCCGGCGCGGGATAGTCCATGCCGACATAAATCCCGCGGCGTTCCCGGCATAGCTCTATCGCAACTCCCGTATATTCCGATGGCACAAGGATGGTCGCCTCGACAAACGGCTCCTCGACTTCCTCGGTTTCTGTCGATGGCGGCAGATTATTCGGATTATCTACGTCGATGATATCCCCGCTGGTCTTAAGCACCCTGTAGACAACGCTTGGCGCGGTTGCAATCAGGGTCAGGTCGAACTCTCGCTCCAGCCGCTCCTGAACGATATCCATATGCAGCAGACCCAAAAATCCACATCGGAAACCAAACCCTAAAGCTGCCGAGCTTTCAGGCTCAAAGGCAAGCGCAGCATCGTTAAGCTGGAGCTTTGTGAGCGCATCGCGCAGAGTGGTGTACTGGTTTGAGTCGGTCGGAAAAAGGCCGCAAAACACCATCGGTTTTACTTCTCGATAGCCGGGCAGCGGCTTATCGGCGGGTTTAGCGGCGTTGGTCACGGTGTCCCCTACTCGACTATCCCCTACGTTTTTCATCCCCGCAACGAAATATCCGACCTCACCGGCCTGCAGAGTCTGGGTTCGAGCCATATCCGGTTTGAAGACGCCGACATTGCTTACCTCAAACTCCTTGCCGCTCGACATCATCCGAATACGTGCGCCGGGCGTTATCTGTCCGTCCACTACGCGCACATAGGCAACAACGCCAAGGTACTGGTCGAAATGTGAGTCAAATATCAACGCGCGCAGCGGCTTATCAGGGTCTCCCGATGGAGGAGGAACCCGCTTGACTATCGCCTCCAACACTTCCCGAGTGCCAATCCCTTCCCTTGCGCTGGCCAAAATCGCGTCCGATGCATCGATGGCCACGACATTTTCTATCTCCTCGCGCACGCGCTGCGGGTCTGCCATTTCCAGATCGATCTTATTAATTACAGGTATGATCTCAAGATTCGCCGCCATCGCAAGGTTAGTGTTGGCCAGAGTCTGGGCTTCGACTCCCTGACTGGCATCCACTACCAGGATTGCTCCTTCGCAGGCTTGAAGAGACCTTGAGACTTCATAGTTGAAATCCACGTGGCCGGGAGTGTCGATAAGGTTCAACTCGTAGGTCTCGCCGTTATCGGCTGTATAGGAGAGGCGCACGGCCGTCATTTTTATCGTGATGCCGCGCTCGCGCTCCAAATCCATGCCGTCGAGCACCTGGTCCTTCATCTCCCGGTCGTCTATAGCGCCGGTGTGTTGAAGGATGCGGTCAGCGAGGGTGGACTTGCCGTGATCGATATGAGCAATAATGCAAAAATTTCTCACATTTTGCCTTTGACCTATCATCTAAAAATACTCCTACTATTTATGTATATATTTTATTTTTGTCAAGCTACGGTTTGCCCAGACGGTTAAAGGGATAAAATCTGATCAGAACCTCGCCACTGATATCTTTCTTTTTGACCGGGCCGAAATATCTGCTATCCTGGCTTTGCTGCCGATTATCGCCCATAATATAGTATTCATCCGCAGCCAGAGTCACCGACCGAAACTCATCTCGGACCGCGTCAGTCTTAAGGCCAGCGGGGAGATAGTCTTCCTCTAAGGCATTGCCGTCAATGTGAACCCGTCCGTCCTTAATCTCAACCAATTCACCGGGCAGACCGATCACCCTTTTGACAATATAGGTCTCGCCGCTACTGCCAAGCAGCTGTGAGCGGCAGGTAATAATATCGCCTCTGGAGATACCGCCAAAATAGCGGGAAACTTTCTCCACCAGGAGCTCATCCCTATTGTAGAGAGTAGGAACCATAGAATCACCGAATACGGTATTGCGTTGCAGTACAAACTGAGATATAAATATTCCGATCAACAGCCAGATAACAATAAAACGCGCCCAGGAGAAAAAGTTTTTACGTCGCTCTGCGGCTTTGTCCGTCGGATCAGACTTCCGGTCATCATTTTCGGCAGCCTCAGCTGCCGGATCAGTCTGAGGCAAACCGGCATCCGCCGGTTCTGTGGCAGTGGCAGAATTGTAAACCGCCGCCTCAACCTCATCAGAAAGATAATTGTTCTCTTGATCTAATCTCATTTGCATCAGCCTTCTTGCTGAAACTTCCGGTCCCCAGCCCCGGCCTCAGTCTAATTCAGCATCCATATCGTCTGTGACGATACATTTCTTCGCCTGACTAAGCGCCAGTCCCAACTCTGCCAGCTGCTGCTCATCCACTTGTCCGGGCGCCCCAGTCAGCGGGCAAGAGGAATTTTGCACTTTATGAAAGGCGATAACCTCTCTGATACTGGCCTCCTCAGCCAGCAGCATCAGCAAGCGATCAAGGCCGTAGGCAATTCCGCCGTGGGGCGGCACCCCGTACTGGAAAGCCTCCAGCAGGAATCCAAATCTCTCGGCAACCACCTCCGGGCTCAGACCCAAGAGCTCGAACATGCGCTTCTGAAGTTCCTGATCGTGAATTCTGATGCTGCCGCCGCCCAGCTCGACACCGTTCAGGACAATATCGTAAGCCTCGGCTCTCACCTGTTCGGGCGCTGTCTCCAGCAAATTCATATCTTCAGCCAGCGGTGCGGTAAAAGGATGGTGCTTGGCTACCAACCGCTGCTCTGTCTCATCATATTCAAAGAGCGGAAACTCCGTCACCCAGAGCAGCTGCCACTGTCCCTCCGGAATTAAATTCAACCTGCGGGCAGTTTCCAGACGCAGCTCTCCCAGCGCGGTCAGCGCTATTTCCGTCTTGCTGTCAGCAATAATCAGGATCAGATCATCAGGACCTGCCTTACAGCGGTCAGCGATAGCGGCAATCTGTCCGGGCTTAAGAAATTTCAGGAACGAGCCGCGCGCTTCCGGAGCCGGCACTAACCAGGCCAGACCCCTGGCGCGATAAGTCTTGACATACTCGCCCAGACTATCGATCTGTTTGCGCGAGAGATTAGAACCGCCGGGAACGGTGATGGCGCTGTCTCTTATACACATCT
>LSQX01335833.1_pt1 | contig 15322 bp, 10 predicted proteins | sample 654561 | NCBI WGS metagenome assembly LSQX01 (sample SAMN04489861, study PRJNA283612) | anaerobic digester metagenome | isolation source: 4 biogas reactors fed with cattle manure at either 37C or 55C with and... | place: Denmark: Kongens Lyngby | collected 2014 | reverse complement strand
TAGTTTGCTCCTCCAACTCTTCTAGATTTAATCTCTAATGCTGGTCTTACATTATCAATAGCTGTATGAACAAATTCGATAACTGGGGTCTTACTCTTCTCTGCGCCTGCTTCTATCGCACTGTATACTAATTCCTCTGCAATTGATTTCCTTCCTCCCTGCATAACCTTATTAATTAATCTCCCGATTACTTCATCATTATACTTTCTGTCTTTTGCTATTATTCTTTTTTTTGATCTCTTACCTCTCATTACTATTTATTAAAAATATTATTCTTTCNNTTTCTGTTCTCTTTTTTTCGCTCCTTTACCTCTCATAATTTAATATTTCTAAAATAATACTATTCTTCTGTATCTTTTCTTTTAACACCATACTTTGATCTCGCTTTCTTCCTGTCTTTTACTCCTGCTGCATCATATTTCCCTCTCACAACGATATATTTAACACCAGGTAAATCTCTCTTTTTCCCTGCCTTTAGTAACACTATTGAGTGCTCTTGGAGGTTATGACCTTCACCCGGAATATATGCAGTAACTTCCATTCCATTAGAAAGTCTTACTCTAGCAACTTTTCTTAATGCTGAGTTAGGCTTTTTAGGAGTCATAGTTTTAACTTGAATACATACAGCCCTCTTAAATGGGTTATTAACTTTTTTATACCTGTTTTTCAAGGGATTAAAATTTGTAGCTAAAGCGATATGTTTTGCTTTATCTATTTTCGCTTTTCTAGGTTTTCTAATTAATTGGTTTATAGTCGGCATGGTTCGTATTATACAACAAAATCAATTAAAGTTTAATCTCTTCGAGATTATTCATATCTGTAAGAATAGCTGTCTCTCCAGAAGGTATTCTTCTTCCAATTATTACATTCTCTTTCATACCTCTTAAGAAGTCAGTTTTACCTAATATTGCACTATTAGTCAATACTCTTACCTGCTCTTGGAATGACATAGCAGAAAGGAAACTCTCAGTATACAAAGCAGATGCCTTAATACCTAATAGCTTAGGAGATACAAGCGCTTTCTTCTTATCCTCTTCTAGTAAAAGATTATTCTTTACTTCAGAGACAAATCTGTTTACCATTGAGCCAACAAGATACTCTGTATCACCTGATTCTAAGACTCTTCCCAATCTTGCCATCTGTCTAATTATTACTTCAATATGGATATCATCAATAGATACTGCCTGCTCATTAAATACTTTCTGAACTTGATCAAGAATATATTTTTGGGCAACTAGCAGTCCAGCCATATCAGCAAGTTTCTTAGGATCAACTGCACCTGCTACTAACTGGGTACCTGCTTCTATTTTATCTCCCTCGTTTACCAATATTTCAACATTAGGAAGAACAGATATGCTTTCTTCTGCCTTCATAGAGCCTGTTAATGTAAGTATTCCTCCCTCAATCTTGGCAACAGCATCAAATGGGGCTTGCTTCTCCATACCTTCAGAATCAATATATATAACCTGACCTGCTTTTATTTGAGCTCCATCAGTTACTAATACGCTCTTAGCGTCAGATATTACAATATCTTTTTCCATCTTTTTTTCACCTACAATGAGGATGGTTGCTGAATCATCTTCTGCTCTTTCAATATGAACCTTTCCACTAACGGTAGCAATATCTGCTTCTGCCTTTGGAGATCTTGCCTCAAAGAGTTCTTCAACTCTAGGTAATCCTTGAGTAATGTCTGTAGTTTGAACACCACCCTTGTGGAATGTCTGCATAGTCATTTGAGTNNGGTTCACCAATTGATTGAGCTGCAATTACACCAACTGCTTTACCCATCTCTATTTCATTGCCGTTCTCAAGATTTAATCCGTAGCATTTTCTACATATTCCTAAAGGTGATTTACATAGTATTGGAGTTCTTACATATACCTCTTCAATTCCTTCATTTATTATCTTATCTGCCATTTCTCTTGTAATATGTTCATTCTTTGAAACCAATACCTCTCCTTTAGAATCCAAAATATCTTTACTTACTACTCTTCCAAATATTCTCTTGTCAAAACCGGTTCTCCTATCATCACTCTTCTTAATAGCTAATCCTTCCCCTTCATACCCACAATCCTCTAATCTAACAATTACATCGTGAGCAACATCTACCAGTTTTCTAGTTAAATATCCTGAAGATGAAGTTCTAAGTGATCTATCAGCAATACCTTTTCTTCCACCATTAGCTGCTACAAAATACTCAAAAGCATTTAGTCCATCTCTATAGTTACCTTTAATTGGAAGAGGAATAGAGTTACCTCTAGAGTCTTTAACAATACCCTTAATGGTAAGTACCTGTCTTGCTTGAATCTTTCCTCCATTAGCTTTGGACTCTACCATTTCATATACTGAATTATTCTTGTCTAGTTTACCCCAAGCTTCTTCTGCTAAATCAGTTGCAAAATCGTTCCACATTTCTGTAGAGATATTAATCTTCTCCTTTTCTGTTATTAATCCTTGAAGGTAGTTCTCTTGTAATTGAAGATCTTTTTCCTCGACTTCCTTAATTCTGGTATTAACATCAAAGTTAACATTACAATCTTCCATACCAAAAGAGAATCCTAAATCAGTTGCATACTTAAAGCCCATCTCTTTTAGGTTATCTAAAAGTTCAACAACAACCTCCAAAGGATATCTATCTTTAATATCTTCAACAATTTGTGAAATCTTACTACCCCCAACTCTTTCATTTACAAATGTATCTCCTTGAGGAAGTATGCTATTAAATATTACTCTTCCAACAGAGGTACTTACTACCTCTTGGTCGATTTTTACAAGAATTTCCTCGCTAATATCTATTAAATCTCTTTCGTATGCTTTAATTGCTAAATCATCTGAACCAAATATTCTTGGTTTTTCAACCTCATTTTTATCTGTCATGAGGTAAAAACCTAAGAGCATATCTTTAGATGGTATTGCTAAAACTTCTCCATTAGAGATGTTAACAATATTTTTAGATGCCATAATGTCTCTTTTAGCCTCTTCTAGTGCCTCTCCTGTTAACAAGAGATGAACAGACATTTGGTCTCCATCAAAGTCAGCGTTAAATGCTTTACATACTAATGGGTGTAATCTAATAGCTTCACCTTCAACTAGTTTAGGGTAGAAGGCTTGAATACTGTATTTATGTAAAGTAGGAGCACGATTTAGTAGTACTGGTTTACCCTTAATTACCTTTTCTAATATATCCCAAATAATGTCTTCCTCTTCTTCAATCATATCTTTAGCTACTCTAACATTTGGTGCTAACTCTTGATCTAAAAGGTCATGAATGACAAAAGGTTTAAACATTTCTAAAAGAACAGACTTAGGAATACCACACTGGTCTAACTTAAGACTTGGATCCCCTACAATTACTGCACGACCAGAGTAGTCGACTCTTTTACCTAAGAGGTTCTTTCTAAATATTCCCTTCTTACCTCTTAAATCGTCAGTTAATGATTGATATGGCAATCTCTTGCTATTCATCATTGGTTTAGATGGCCTATGTGAGTTATCAATTACAGCATCTACTGACTCCTGTAACATTCTCTTCTCATTTCGCAAGATTACATCAGGTGCTCCAATCTCTATTAATCTAGCTAACCTGTTGTTTCTGTTAATAATTCTTCTATACAAGTCATTAAGGTCAGAAGTTGCAAACTTACCTCCCGGTAAAGGAATAATAGGCCTTAACTCTGGTGGAAGTACTGGAAGTATTTCTATTACCATCCAACTTGGGTCAATTCCGTTAATCTTAAAACCCTCTAAATACTGTATCCTTCTTATAGAGGCTAACTTTTTATCCCCTTTCTCTTTCTTAACAGCTTTTCTAAGTTTTGTTAACTCTGCATCAATATCTAAATTCTGAAGTAATTTCTTAATAGCTTCAGCACCCATCATTGCATTAAAGAAAAGTAAGTCTCTATCTTCCAAATCAATGTATTCATCCTCTGAAAGTACAGAACCAACATCAACCTTCTCAATAACCTGTTGAAGTTTAGAGTAAAAAGAATCCAACTCTTCTTCTCTCTCTGCATAATTCTTTCTTACTTTAGCAACACCCTGTTTCTTTTTATGTTCTAATTGGCTAAGCTTAAAATCTTTCCCCTCTTTCTTTTTCTTAGCATCTTTAATATCTGCATCATACATTGCCTCTGTAACTTTAAGCTCTTCCTCTAATTCCTTTTTAAGGTTTTCAATATCTTCTTTTCTTATTCCCTCTAACTTTGAAAGAGCCTCTTTTCTCTTCTCTGCTTCAATTTCAACTACCATATACCTTGTGTAGTATATTACTGAAAGAAGTTTCTTATGAGACATATCTAAAACGATAGACATTTTGTTAGGAATACCGTATGCAAACCAAACATGAGCAACAGGTATTGATAATTTAATATGACCCATTCTCTCTCTTCTAACATCCTTTGTAGTTACTTCTACACCACACTTATCACATACTATCCCCTTATATCTAATCTTTTTATATTTCCCACAGTAACATTCATAGTTTTTTGTAGGACCAAATATCTTCTCACAGAAAAGACCATCTGGTTCAGCTCTAAAGGTTCTATAGTTGATAGTTTCTGCTTTTGTTACCTCTCCGTATGACCAATCTAATACTTGATCTGGAGAAGCTAATGTTAATCTTATTGAATCAAAATCATCAAAAGAATCTTTGTGATAATGAGTACTCTTGTTATGATTGTTATTATTCATTCTCAGAAACCTCCTGTGATTTTTTAGAAATTAATTCCATATTTAAACAGAGTGCGTTTAACTCCTTAATTAATACTTTAAAGGATTCTGGAACATTTACACTCTCAATTTTTTCTCCATGAATGATTGCTTTGTAAGCACTTGATCTACCCTTAATATCATCAGACTTAATGGTTAACATCTCTTGGAGTGCGTATGGAGCACCGTGAGACTCTAATGCCCAGACCTCCATTTCTCCAAATCTCTGCCCACCTCTTTGAGCTTTACCACTTAATGGTTGCTGAGTTACAGCAGTGTATGGTCCAGTAGATCTTGCGTGAACTTTCTCGTCAGCAATGTGATGTAATTTAAGTACATATTTCATTCCTACTGTTACTTTACGTGGGAATTTCTTACCTGTTCTACCATCGTAAAGATCTGTTTTCTGCTCAATTTTGTAACCCTGTTTTTTCATTTCTCTCTCTAACCACTCCATATTTACATCCTCAAAGAGTGGGAATGCAAATTTCTCTTTAAGTAATTTTGCATACAATCCAAAATGGACCTCTTCTGCCTGTCCCATATTCATTCTCTTTAAAAATGTAGGAGTAAGAACGATATCAACAGGCTGACCATCTGCCGTAAAAGGCATATCTTCAACTGGACGAATAGATGCTACTGTATTTTTGTCTCCATGCCTTCCAGATATCTTATCTCCATATCCTAATTTCTTTGTATCAGCTACCCATATCTTTACCTCCTCTAATACTCCAGGAGGCAATTTGTCTCCTTTGTTAGCGGAAAGTCTTTGGGTATGGATTACAATTCCCTCTTCTCCGTGAGGTAGTCTAAGTGAGTTATCTCTTACATCACTAGCTGACTCTCCAAAGATAGCTCGAAGTAACCTCTCCTCTGCAGTTAACTCTTTCTCTCCTCTTGGTGCAATAACACCAACAAGGATATCTCCTGCCTTTACTTTAACACCCTCTATCACTATTCCAGCCATATCTAATTTCTGTAAAATTCTGTCATTAACATGAGGAATATCCGCAGTAATTAACTCTGGTCCTAATTCAGTATCTCTTACTTCAACCTTATGCTCTCTAATATGAACAGAGGTTAAGAGATCATCTCTAACTACTCTTTCAGAGATAACAACGGCATCTTCATAGTTGTAACCTTCGTAGAACATTAAAGCTGCTCTAAGATTAATACCTATTGCTAACTCTCCACCAACTGAGGTTGGACCATCTACTAAGACATCTCCCTTTTTAAATTTCTGTCCCTGCTCTACGGCAGGTCTTTGTGAGAAAGAGGTATTATCATTCGTTCTATAGAAGGATTCTATCTTGTAATCTGCAATTCCTTCTTTTTTGTACTTAACAGTTACCTTATTTGCATCAACATACATAACCTCTCCATCATCTTTTGCAAAGACGCACCAATTAGATTGTCTTGCAACAATTTCCTCAACACCTGTACCAACTAATGGAGCCTCTTGTTTTACTAAAGGAACTCCCTGCCTTTGCATATTTGCTCCAGCTAAAGCCCTCATAGCTTCATCATGAGATACAAATGGAATTAATGCCATACCTAATCCTGCTTGCTGGTATGTCAAAACATCTACATGATCAACCAAGTTAACATCTTCCAAAATGAAGTCTCCTAAATGTCTTGCTGGTACTAATGCCTCAAGGATATTGTTATGTTCATCTGTATTTACAGAAGGGATACTAATATACATCTCCTCTTCATCTAGTGCATCTAAGTAATCAACCTCTTCTGAAATAAATGGTTTAACTTTAATGCTCTTAAGATCTTTCTTTGTTGAAATCTTTTCTGCAAGCTCTTTCGTAACTAAAGTGCCTCTCTTACCAACACCTTTAATATCTTCATCTAAGATTCTATTTAAAAGTTCTGTTTTAGAATTTTTAACCTCTTTTTTTACTCTTCTGTATGGAGACTCTAAAAAGCCAAATTCATTTACTCTAGCTAAAATTGAAAGTTGTGTAACAACACCAATATTTGAACTCTCTGGACTAGTTACTGGGTCAAACTTAGCATACTGAGAGTTATGAACCTCTCTGATAGAGAAAGTTGCTCTCTCTTTTACAATACCACCTGGACCTGCTGCTGTAACTTTTCTTTTGTTTTCTAATTCAGCCAATATATTTGTCTGATCCATGAATGTTGACAACTGATTTGCACCAAAGAAAGATTGTATAGAGGCAGCAATAGGTTTAGTTCCAACTAACATAGATGGAGTAACCTTTGCATCTTGTCCATACAAACTCATCTTGTCTTTAATATTTTTCTCTAATCTCCTTACACCTGCTAGAAGTTGTCTTTCTAATACTTCTCCAACACTTCTAATTCTTCTATTAAACAAATGATCTATATCATCTGCTGGTTCTACCCCGTTATTAATCTTAATTAACTTCTTTACTATTAAGATAATGTCCTCAGGGTAAAGTACTGCTTCGTCAGGATTGTTATAATCGTACTCAGTTCCTAACTTTCTGTTTAATTGATATCTTCCAATTTTCCCTAAATCAAATTTTCTCTTACTAAAGAAATTACTCTTAATATATTTCTCAGCACTTTCAATAGTAACAGATTCATCTGGTCTAAGCTTGTTGTAAATACTAATTATGGCGTCTTCTTTGCTCTTAGTAAAATCACGAGCTAGTGTAGCTTCAATATATTTATACTCAGGGTGAGTATCAACATCTTTGAAAAGTTTTAGAATCTCTTGGTCAGTTTCATATCCTAATACTCTTAAAAATTCTGTAATTAACACTCTTGGTCTTTTTGGTAATATCCTCATTGAGATAACATTGTATTTGTTTGTCTCTATCTCATACCAAGGACCCCTTCCTGGCATCAATCTTACTTTGTAAAGTGTTCGATACGGTAAAACATCTCCCTCTTCAAAAAGTACACCCTCAGCTCTTACAATCTGGTGAGTGACTACTCTTCTAACACCATTAACAATAAAAGCTCCATCATCGGTCATCATAGGTAAATCAGCAACAAAAATCTCTTGCTCTTTAATTTCCCCTGTCTTGTTGTTTAGAAGTTGAACAGTTGCATATACTGGAATTTCATATGAGAGACCTTTTGCAAGTACCTCTTGAATACTACCGTAAGGTTCTCCATATCTAAAGGATTTAAACTCCAATGTCCACATCCTCTCCATAGTATCTTTAACAGGGCTAATCTCATCAAAAAGTCTTTTGAATCCTCCTTCATAGAAATCTTTAAATGAAGACTTTTGGGCTTCAATTAAATTAGGAATTTCAAAAGAAGAGGAGAAACCTTTTCCCAGATTAAGTCTGGAGGCTCTATTTCGCTTGGGTTCAATCATAAAATGGTGATTTATAGGTTATAAATTACATCCAATAAAAGCGATACAGCCCAAATCACTCTTAAAAATGATTTAGGAAAACATCAAAAATCGCCTTAAATTAAAGCATAAATTAAATAACTCTCGCGAGTTTATCACATTCTAGTAATATAGTCAAAGGGTTTTATGGCATTTTGCATTCATTTGATATAAAGGATAATATATGAGTGGAAATATTTTGTCAAAAAAGATAAATTCCTCTATTATATATATACTCATAAACATATGTCTCGTAAAAAGAAAAAGAAAGAAATAAATATTAAAAGCTCTGAGACCAAAACATTCTTTGGCCTTATCTTTCTTGTATTAGGGATAGCTTTAATATTAACCCCAATAATAAAAGAAGATGCCCCTATCTTTGTATATATAGCTAACCTTTTGGGTTGGCCATCATTAGTATGGGGTCTAGCAGTAGTTGCACTTTCCATAAATTTACTTACAGAGGGAAAACATTTTAGTAAAAAAATTCAGATAGTTGGTTTTCTACTACTTTCTGTAACACTAAACACATTACTAACATTTTGGATTCCTGCAGAGAATTTAGAGGACAGCTTAACACTTCAAAAAGCTGGAGGAGTAATTGGAAAGACTCTGCATATTGGAATAAACAATACAACGGGAGATATTTTAGAGCTAGTAATATTAATCATTCTTTTAGTTGTAGCATTCTCATTAATTACTGGAGTACAGATTAAACAGATTGCAGATCTCTTTGGTCAGATGTTTTCAAAAATTAGCTTTAAGGATTTGCCCGAAAAGATTGGTTCCTCTGTTGAACAGGGAAAGTTAGTAATTAGTGGTGTTGATGATGATTTAGATCAAGATTTTAAAGAAAACAAACCTGATGATATCCATATTCAAGAGAGTCAAGGTACAATGGATACTCCAAATATCTCTTCAATGCAAGGAAATCCGAGGGTAACGCAGCCAGTTGTGGTGGGTGAAATTAACAATGAAAAAGATACTACTCCATCAAAACCTAAATATTTAGATTGGAAATATCCAATTATTGATAATTTACAAGAACCAATTAAAAGCGAACAGAACAAAGAGGCGTATAAAGATGAAGCCAAGGTTATTCTTTCAGTACTAAGGAGTTTTAAAATTCCTGCCTCAATTGCCGGTGTAACAGTAGGCCCGACAGTAGTAAGATACGCTCTCTCTATACCTGCTGGTGTTGCAGTAAACAGAATTAAAAGACAAAGTAATGATATAGAGGTTGCGCTGAAAGTAAACAGAGGAACTATGAGAATTGAAGCTCCAATACCAGGAACATCATATATAGGTATAGAGGTCCCAAATAAGAACCCCAACTATGTATATATGAAAGAGATGGCCAAAAAACTCCTTTCTGATGCAGATAAATATGAACTTCCATTAATACTTGGTAGAGATATTGCAGGAAAACCTGAAATTAGAGATTTGGTAGATATGCCTCACCTATTAGTTGCTGGAAGAACTGGTTCCGGTAAATCTATTGGTGTAAATTCAATTCTTGGAGGCCTTCTTCTGACAAAAACTCCCGATGAACTAAGATTCATTCTTGTTGACCCCAAAATGGTTGAAATGGAGCTATACAATGGAATTCCACATCTTCTTACCCCCGTGATAAATGATACAGAGTTGGTTGTGAATGCACTTCAATGGACAACAACTGAAATGATGAGGAGGTATAGACTACTTAAACAGGTATTAGTAAGAAATATTGTTCAATACAATAAAAAGATGGGGTATCCTGCTATGCCGTATTTAATTGTAGTTATTGATGAAATGGCCGACCTTATGCTTACGGCAGCTTCAGATGTAGAGCCTAAGATTCAAAGATTAGCACAAATGGGTAGAGCAGTTGGAATACACCTAATTCTTGCTACCCAGAAACCCGTTGTAACAGTAATTACTGGACTAATAAAATCAAATATCTCATGTAGAATTGCATACGCTGTTCCATCAGCTATGGACTCAAGAGTAATACTTGATCAAACGGGAGCTGAGAATTTGCTAGGAAATGGAGATATGCTTTACAAAGATCAATCTATGTCTAAATCTGTCAGAATACAGGGTTGCTACATCTCTACTGAAGATTCAATGTATATAATAGACCAAGTTAAATCTCAAACTGTTGAAGAAGAGGGTGAGGTTGATATTACACAACCCCCAGCAGTTGCAACTGGACCAAACGGAATGTCACTTGAAAGAGATTCTGAATTCCCACAAGCTCTTCAGGTAGTCATTGGAGAGGGCAAGGCTTCTGCTTCTTTAATACAAAGAAGATTAAGTATTGGATACAACAAGGCGGCTCGTTTAATGGAGCAGCTTGAGGCAGCTGGGGCAATAGGTAAAGCAGATGGAGTAAAACCTAGGGAAGTTCTAGTGTCCTCCCCCTCAGAGATTTTAGGCAACTCCTCAAGCGATGCTATGTTAGAAGAATCATAGGTTTGATATACTCTTGACATGATAACAGCAGGAGAGATTATTAAAAACAAGAGAGAAGAGCTTAAAAAGGATTTAAATCGTGTAAGTTCTGACACAAAGATTCAAAAGAGATATCTTGAATATATTGAAAATAACCAGTTTGATAAATTCGATTCAGATATCTTCGCTTGCGGATTTCTCAAAATATATTCACAGTATTTAGATCTTGATATTCAAAAAGTTTTAGCACTTTACAGAAGAAGTACAAAAACAAGACCAACAACTTCAAAAAAATCAAATATCTTAGTAAAAAGAGATAAGGTTAAGATATCTCCTAAACTAATAGGAATTATCACTTTATCCATATTTTTAATCTCGGTAATAGGATATATTGGGTATCAAATATATAAATTTCAAAAACCTCCAATATTAACCGTATCCCAGCCAATAGACGAATATATCTCTGAGCAAGAGACAATTGTAATAAAGGGAAATACTCAAGCTTCGACAATTGTAGAAATAAATGGAAATAAAGTTGAGGTAAATGATTCTGGAGATTTTGAAAGTGAATATACTCTTAAACAGGGTGTAAATAGTATCTCTGTAATTGCTTGGAAAGAATCAAATACAAATCAAAAATCGAATGTAACTTTAAAGGTTGTATACTCTCCATTAGAAATTGCAGAAATTGAAGAAGAGGAAGTTAAAGAATTTATCCTCATACTCTCAATATCCCAATCTCCATCGTGGATTAAATTAGATATAGATGGAGAAAATAAAATATCTCAAGTACTCCAACCTAATACAGAGCACGAATACAGGGTTGAAAGTAATTTCACTTTAGTAACTGGAAGGGTACAAAACACTTCTCTTACAGTTAATAATGAGGCACTCCCTATTTCTTCCTCATCGCAAAGTGGTATAGGTCAATTGACATGCAATATCGTAAATTCAGAGCTTAAATGCGAATAGTTTGATAGAAATTGGTATAATTAGGTATGGATTCCTCAAGAGATCAAATAGAAGAGATTAAAAGTAGGCTAGATATTGTAGATATCGTTGGTAAATATGTTGCGCTTAAAAGTGCGGGGAAAAACTTCTCTGGCAGATGTCCTTTCCATGCTGAGAAAACCCCCTCCTTTATCGTAAGTCCAGAGCTTCAAAGATATAAATGCTTTGGATGTGGTGAGTCTGGAGATATTTTCAATTTTATACAAAAGATAGAAAACATTGATTTTCCAGAGACCTTAGAGAAATTGGCAAAAGAGGCAGGAGTAACCCTTGTTAAAAAGAGAAGTAACACTCAATTTCAAAGACTTGAAGATATAAATCAAAAGGCTGCTATATACTTTTTTAAACAGCTTAAAGATAAAAAAAATAGCCCTGCATTAGAGTATATCCATAAAAGAGGAATAACAGATGATAGTATCCAAAAGTTTGGTATAGGATACGCTCCAGGAGGAATAGGTTTACTCGAATATATACAAAGTAAAGAGAAATACTCTAAATCTGAACTACTTCAATCAGGCCTATTTGTTGAAAAAGAGGGAAAATTAAGGGGTAAATTTTTCAAAAGGATAATGTTTCCAATTAGATCAAGCTCCGCAAAGGTAATAGCCTTTACTGGAAGAGTACTTCCTGGCAACGAGTATGGACCAAAATATATGAATTCCCCAGAGACGCCAATATATCATAAAAGTGATAACCTGTATGGCCAGTATGAATCTAGACAACAATCAAGAAAGGAAGACTTTATAATCCTTTGCGAAGGAACTACTGATGTAATATCAGCACATCAAATAGGAGTTGAAAATATTGTAGCACCACTTGGGACTGCATTAACAAAAGAGCAGTTAGCTAAAGTATCAAAACTATCTAAAAATGTTCTCTTCCTTTTTGATAGTGATAGTGCAGGACAAAAAGCAGTAGAGAAAGCCTTTATCCTCGCTCAAGAGCTTTCCCTTAATACATACGCTACAAATACATCTCCATACAAAGATATTGATGAAATGATTGAAAAAGAGCCTAAAAAATTTAAATCATTAGTTAAAAAGAGAGTAGATGCATATACATATCTACTTACTGAGTATATTAAAAACAAGAATTTAAACAAGTTCGAAGATTATCGTCGGATTGTTTCATGGATGGAGTCAACTCTCTCACATGTAAAAAATCGTTCAAATTTTTTATTCTATGTGAAATCGTCAGTAAATATAACGAAAGTTGAGCCTTTCAAAAGTGGCTCAAACAAAGCCTTTTCGGACCATGAGGCAAAAAGTGAAAAATTTGGCATCAAAAGGTCTAGTAAAGACGCCATTTTTCTTCAGTCCCTACTTTTCCAACAAAATTTTAAAGTTCTCAAAAATTTTGATTTGAAATTTTTCGAAAATGAAAAAATATTGGAAATTTTGTCTTTTGTTTCACAGAACCCTAAAATAACAAGGGAGGAATTGATTGATAAATACAAGGAAGATCCCGTAATTAAACCACTAATTGAGGATAGCATATTTTCATTTTCTAAAGGAGAGAGTGATATAGAGGAATTATCTAATATTTATGATAGTATCGTAAAGTCGTATTTTGTTAGAAAAGAAGAGGATTTTAGGGTAAAGATAGCTTCTGCAGAACAGTTAGGAAATATTAGGCAAAGTGTTAAACTCTTTAAAGAGTTTCAAGATTTAATCAAAGAAAAGCAAAATTATGAAAAAAATAGCAGATTATGATACCTACAACTATGATTACAGTACATATTGGAAGAAAAGAGAGTACGAACATATCTCTGAGGAGATACTACTTAAAAATCTCTTTGCCAAATTAAAGGGTCAATGGTTTTTAGATATTGGAGGCTCCTTTGGTAGATTAACAGATTCCTACTATAATAATTACTCTAATCCAGTAATAGTAGATTACTCTCTTAAAACTTTACAGAAAAATAGTAAAGATCTTAAGAAGAGATTTCCCAGAATTGAATTAATAGCTGCTAATGCTTACAATCTACCTTTTAAGGAGAGTACTTTTGATGGGGCATTAATGGTTAGAGTTCTACATCACATTGATAGGCCAAAGGATTGTTTAGCGCAGATATACCGAATATTAACCCCTAATGGGAAGTATATACAAGAATATGCTAATAAAATTCATATTAAAGCAGTAATAAGGGCCTTAATACATTTTGATTTAAGTATATTTAATACAACTCCATATCAACAACCTGATAAACACCACTACGAAGGTACAAAGGAGGGTTCTAAGGTTCTTTTTCTTAACTACCATCCAAAATATATTTCAGATATGTTTAACAAAATTGGGTTAAGAATAGATAAAAAGTATGGTTGCTCCTTTTTAAGGAGTGCTTTTCTTAAAAAGAAATTTAAGACAAAAACCTTACTTTCAATAGAAAAACTCTTACAAAAGACCCTTTCTTGGAGCAATATCTCTCCTAGTATATTTCTTAGAGCAACAGCAATAAAAAAGGAGAAGAAAATTGAAAGTTCTAAAAATATATTAGATGTTTGCGTATGCCCTGTATGTAAAGGGACTCTTTCTTTCAATGGGAATATTGCAAAATGTAAAAGCTGTAACAAGGAGTATTTCAAAAAAGAGGATATTTGGGATTTTAGAGTATAAAATGAAAGCAAAAAGATCTTTAGGACAAAACTTCTTCATTAACAAAAATCTTGGAGAACATATTATTAATATTGTTTCAGAAAACAAATGTAAAAATATTGTTGAAATTGGCCCTGGAATGGGCTTTTTTACTAAATATTTGATAGAGAGATTTGAAAATACTATTTTAATAGAGAAGGATACTTCACTAGTTCAAAATCTAAAAATACAATTTCCAAAAGCAAGTATTGTAAATGATGATTTCTTAGATATCTCCCTTAAAGATATTATTCAACAAGATAGTATGTTTTTTGGGTCACTACCTTTTAATGTATCTAAGCCTATTATTAGAAAGATAATAGAAAGTAATTTATTTAAATACCCCTCTTTTTTCATTGTTCAAAAAGAAGTTGCTCAAAAGTATATCTATAGAGCTCCTTACTCCTCTTTATCCTTAACTACTGCACTTTATGCAAATACAAAACACATATTAGATATCTCTAGAGATTCTTTTAGACCTAAGCCTAATGTAACTAGCTCCTTAATATCATTTACACCCAGAGATATTAAAATTAAAGATGTAAAAGGTATTGAGGAGTTAATTACACTCTCTTTTAGACAACCAAGAAAAAATATTAAAAACAATCTTAAAAATACAAGATATCTTAAAGGTAGTAGTAAATATGAACTATTAAGACCCGCACAGCTTTCTTTAGATGAGTATATTAACATCTATGAATATTCTCATTAGTCTTTTGGTATAATTGTGAGATGGAAAAGAAACAGAAAGAGAAACAGTTAGACTTCGGTCTTAAGAACACACCCAAAAATGTATATTACAAATACAAAGAAGCTTACGATATTTGGTTGGCTGGACTTGAAACAAAAAAATATATTAAAGATCCTCTAACATGGTTTACAATAATACTTTCATCTACCTTTATTGGAACACAGATATATTTAATAGAGAAAGAGGGAAAACTTCCTTCAAAAATTCCAATATTTAATTACTTTCTTAATCCTAGCAAAAGATTAATACCTAATGATTATATATATCTACTACCTATTTCTTGTTCTATTTTACTAATAATTACTATTATATTAACAAACAGGTATTACCATAGAGAAAGAGAGTTATCTAGAGCACTTTCTATAGTGACATTACTAGCAAATATCTCAATTTGTTTACTATTTATAAAATTATTTTTAATTTTCTAACCTATGGAC
>LSQX01139421.1_pt1 | contig 15322 bp, 12 predicted proteins | sample 654561 | NCBI WGS metagenome assembly LSQX01 (sample SAMN04489861, study PRJNA283612) | anaerobic digester metagenome | isolation source: 4 biogas reactors fed with cattle manure at either 37C or 55C with and... | place: Denmark: Kongens Lyngby | collected 2014 | reverse complement strand
CTGCTGGATATTGCGGTTAACACTTTTGAAGGTAACTGGGCAGGCTGCCAGGGGAGAACCTATGTGCCGTTCCTGGTGGAGCCTGCATTTGAATCCATCAGCCCCATCTGCAGAATGTATTGGGGAGAAGGCTCCATAGACGGCGGTCTCTCCGACTGTGCAATCATGCTGGCGGTTTTTGAGTATCAATGCCCTAAAGCTATTGCGGCGATCGGAAGAGATAAACCTGCGGTAATGATCAACCGCGAACGGATGAGCCTTGATGTGAAGGAGGCAAGCGAGTACGGCGTTGATCCTTCCGACTTTGATAACATCATGTTTTTCTGGGGTCAGCAGACCTATGATGCCAGAGAAGTCATTCAAAACTCAGCCCGGGTCATGACGCCATCCAACTGGATGAACGAACGTATTAACGCGTATCTGGAAAAATATACGCTTTGTGATACGGCGAATATCCCCACTGATGATGATCCGGATTTTACAGCGTTAACCCAGGTGAACCTTTATACCTATAAAACCCCCGATTACATCCTCAGTTGCGCGCAGGACTACCGAAAGGGAAAACCGGGCTACCAGCAGCAGATCTGGGGTGCCTTTCTGGGCGGAAGGGCCAGGGTTTTTACAAATCACATGGGCTCGTATGAATACCGCGATCGCCCCAATTTCCTCGCTGGAAACAGCTATATGCCGCGAGCCTGCCAATATGAAAACGTATTAGTCTGTATTTATCGCATACCGGCGGATCATACCCGCTGTCTGGAAACCCATGCATTTTTCCCTAAGCAGGAATTTGATGAGGTGATCGAACAGAATGGATGGGTATTCGGTCGCAGAAAAAATGCCTATATCGCGTTGAAATCCATGAATCCGGCTCACTGGAAATCTCCTGATATCAATCTGTTCAAAGAGGTATACCAGGACAGTACCCTTGCAGAAGAGCGTTTCAGACAGGCAAAGCCAATGATTTACCATGCTGACGGACACGCTAACGTATGGGTGGCTGAGATTGGCAGCAAAGCCCAAAACGGTAGTTTCGAAGCCTTTGTAAATAGTATTGCGAAGGCTGTGGTGGAGGGGAATTCAATAGCATGCAGCTACCATTCGCCATCCCAGGGCTGGATTAGTTTTGGATGGACTCAGCCGCTTATAGTGAATGGCAGAGAAATCAGGATTCAGGGCTATAAACGCTACGACAACCCATATTGTCAGGCAGAGTTCAACACAAGGGAGCTTACTGTCCGTCGCGGCAGTGAAGTTTTCGGGATTCGATAAGACACACGGCTAAGGCCTTGTACTGTCGCAATAACATATTGTGCTAATACGGCGGTAAAAAAATGGAAAGCATAAACTGGAGGATGATATGCGAGAAGGTTGAGAAATGTGGAATTATTTATGAAACTGATTCCAAAGAATATACCCGTTCAAAATGCGCCAAAGGTCTGTACCTGATTTGTGGTTAGTTCTTTTATACAAGTTGTCGTTATATTTTTTAACAAGTGCATAAAACAAACCATATGCTGTTTACCCATCGGTAAAATTACAAGCTACTTTCCGAGATCCTTCAAACATATATTTTGGTACTTCAACTATTTGACCGTGTAAAATATATTGACAATCACTGTATGTAGGGCATAGAATAGGGTTAATAAATAAAGGCGATGAAAAGGACAAGTAAAACATTTGGTTCCGCAGAGAGAAAATGTCACCGGCTGAAAGCGTTTTTGGAAACCTATGTTTGAAAAACCACCCTGGAGCTGCAACGCACAAATCCACAGGAGAGTATGCGCTGCCGGTAATTCCGTTATCATATTCGAGTGACAGCACTGCCTAAAATAAACTGTTTTTGTTTTTGGCGTGGGTTTAGTATCTGTTTAGAAAACCGATGTGCTGTAATTTGGGTGGAAACGCGATTAACCTCGTCCCATATTGGACGGGGTTTTATTGTTGCTTCTTCCAATACCATACCTGAAACAAACCGCATGGTTGTTTCTTTAGACGGTTGCCTTCAGGAGGCAAAACACCAAAGTCGCGATGCTTTATTTTCTATGTATATGTACCTTAAGCTCAAGCCGTGTAAAACCGGCAAAAGAGGAGGAAGAAATGAGAAGAGTATTATTCATAAAAGCCGGTCTAACATTCGACGACAATTTAATAAGCTTCTCCAACAATGCGGGAACCATAACCCGTAGTTGATCCATGTAAATGTGCAGCATTACGTAAAAACACGAATTTTCGTTTGCAATGAAAGGTTGAACTGTCAGAGAAAGAAGGAACCCGCACATGACTATTGTAACGGATTCAGGAATTTGATGATGAACGTATTTGATCAGGAGGAGAAATTTATGGAACAGAATAAAATGGATCATATAGAACTGGGAAAACAACTGGATTTTTTTATGAAGCATCCCGATGTCGGACAAGGGCTGGTGCTCTGGAAGCCACATGGTGCAATGTTCCGGTATTTATTGGAGAAATTTAGTAAGGAAGCACATGTATTGAACGGGTATCAATGGGTGAGTACGCCGCATATTGGCAAGGCAAATTTATGGGAGACGTCGGGGCATCTGGAATTTTACAAGGATTCCATGTACAGTCCGATGGACATCGATGGTGAGCCGTATTATCTAAAGCCGATGAGCTGCCCGTTCCATGTTATGGTTTACCAGGATGGCATCAAATCATACAGGGATTTGCCCATACGTCTTGCAGAAATTGCGCCGGTATACCGGTATGAGCTGTCCGGTACACTGCATGGGCTGACACGGGTGAGAGGATTTACGCAAGACGATGCTCATATTATTGCAACGCCAGAACAAATGGGTGATGAAATTCAAAAAGCGCTTGATTTTTCGCTGTATATCCTAAGAAAATTTGAACTGAAACAATTCAAAGCATATATTGCCACAAGAAATGATGAAAAGTATATTGGAGATCCTGATGAATGGATAAATGCAGAGAAGCTCCTCACAATGGCAGTTGAGAATGCTGGTCTTGATTACGAAATCGATGCAGGTGGCGGTGCTTTTTACGGGCCGAAGATCGATCTGAAGCTTATGGATAACCAAGGGCGGGAATGGCAGTGCAGTACAATACAGTTTGATTTTAACATTCCGCAGCGATTTTCCATGAGCTATATCGGGCAGGATGGTCTGAAGCATACACCGATGATGGTGCACCGGGCGCTTTTTGGCAGTGTGGAGCGATTTACAGCAATGCTCATGGAGCACTTTAATGGACAGTTTCCGGTATGGTTGGCTCCAGTTCAGGCCAGAATACTGTTGATATCTGAAGAACAGCTTGATTATGGCGAGTTTATATTGAATACACTAAAGAAAAAAGGTCATCGGGTAGAACTGGATTCAAGCAATGAGACTTTAGGGATGAAGGTAAGGAATACACAAATTGCAAGAATTCCTTTGATGCTGATAATTGGGGAAAAGGAAAAACAGGATGGCCTTGTAACTGTAAGATATTTACGGCAAAAAAAGCAGCAGACCATGAAACTGGATGACTTTCTACAATTGCTTGTCATGGAGGAGGCTAAAGGGAAGGCAGAGGTTATCTTTTAGTAAAAGCTTTATGTAATCGAGGGGTTGACGATAAAGCTAATATATACATGCAACGAAGGATCTCCATAAGCCCTGAAATGTTTCTGAATAAAATCATGTTCACCGGCACATGCAATTAAACGAAGACATAAAATAGTATAGAAATATATGCGTTGACAAGGAGTGAGCCTATGAACGGCTATTATCATTATCAGGAACAAGGTGATGATTATGGAATGCATTGCCCCTATCGCGATACTTGCCCCATGAGGGCCCAATGCCCATACTGCCCATATCAGATGGAGGAAAATGGCTGGATGAATCCAGGGTATTACGGCAATATGAGTATGAATATGCCGATGGAGCATTCTTTAATGGGAAATCCTGAACCCATACTGTGTCCGTATCAAAATATGCCCTGGGAGGAATATGGCTATGAGAACCTTTATCCGATGGCAAATAACGCAATTGTAAATAAAGGAATGGGAAGTTATAATCACTATCCAAAAAGCCCGGAGTATAATCGATTCGGGTATGTTGGTTCAGAAGAAAACATTAACAGTCCTTGGGCAAACAACCAAATGTTTGGGCACGATTCAACATCATATCCATATCAATAAGAGAAGGCACAAGAACACGCGGAAGCTGAGTAATCGGTACATGTAGTTGGATTAACCAGTCAGCTTCCGCTTCTTTTTATAGGGTACAGACTATCTCAGCACACCATGCTCAAATGCCTATCCTGACATATAGGCAGGCTGTTGTCTATACAGGATGGGTGAGTAACAGTTACTATTGCACATCTATCTCTCATCAGATACTCCCGAACAGTGACGTGAGTAACGTTCATGGGAAACGAACAAAAAATTCGCACCTTGACATCTCTCTGATTTGACAATATAATGGATCCGTAGGATGGTAAAACGGAAGCGACAAGTTATATTGTTAACTGTATTGTTTTTTAAGCGATGCAGTCTATTCTGTTTCCAGAACCCCCCTACGGGTTTTTTTTATTGCATTTTTTGAGGAGGGTTTTGATGTGAAAGTAAATCGATTTTCAAAGTGGTCTGTTCCGGTCAAAGTTCTTTTAGTTCTTGTTTTTCTTGCAATTCTTACAATTCAGGCAGGATGTGTTGGCTCTGTTTCGGCGTCCAAATCTGAGACGATCGAGTTAAAGCTGGCTCATTTTTTCCCTGCTACACATCCCGCAGAAACCGAGTTGGTACAGGGTTGGGCAAAGGCAGTTCATGAAGCTACAGATGGAAAGGTTGTTATAACCAGTTATCCGGGTGAGACCTTATTCAAGGCTGCTGATATTTACGACAATGTGGTTGAAGGCGCGACCGATATTGGGTTATCATGCTTTTCGTACAATATTGGACGTTTTCCGGAAATGGAAGCATTTGAACAGCCGGGTATTGTTTATAAAAACTCGAAGGTGGCCAGTGAGGTGGCCTGGGAAGGTTTTAAGGAACTGAACCCTAAGAGCGTGAATGACACAAAGATGATGATGATCATAGCAACCGGTCCTGGCGATTTGTTTACAAAAGCACCTGTAAGTAAACTGGAAGATATCGTTGGTAAGCAGATCAGAGCTACAGGGTTAACCGCTGAAACGCTTACGATGACCGGAGCAGTTCCGGTTGGAATGCCACAGTCCGAAGCCTATGAAGCTTTGCAGAAGGGCATTGTGGATGGTAACCTTGCACCGATTGAAGTGCTGAAGACATGGAAACATGGAGAAGTTGCTGATTATATAACCAGGACTCCATTTTTATACAATAACCTGTTTTACATTACGATGAACCTTAAGAAATGGAACGCTTTACCGGAAGAAATCCAAGAAGCCATCACAGAGGCCACAGAAAAATTCCATGAAGAGGTTGGTATCGGTCTGTGGGACAAACAGAACGGTGAAGCGCTAGAATGGGCAACCAAAACTCAAAATATGAATGTTATCGAACTGTCGGAAGAAGAAACAGCAAGGTGGATACAAGCTGTTGAGCCCATGATCGACAAGTATATCGCAGCTAAAGGAGAAGAGGGCCAAAAAGCGATAGATACGGTGAAACGACTTGCTGATAAATATAATAATGAGTATTAAGCAGTAAAGACTCTTATTATGGCGATGCTTCAATACCGCAAGGCCCGCACGTATGGACGTTCTGTTCTTTTTCTGTCAGGCCTTGCGGATTATTATGGGCATGTCAGCTTATGGAGGTACGCGAATGAATAAATTTGAAAGCATTGTTACAAAAACAAGCCGGGTTTTGGATACGATAGCAGGATGGGGTATTGTACTAACCATGATTCTGGTGATTTCCAATATATTTCTAAGAAGTATTCTGAACAGCCCCATTCAGGGGATCTACGAATATGTTGGATTTATAACAGCTGTGGTTATTGCCTTTGGGCTTGCCTGGTGTGCAATACAGAAGGCACACATCGCTATTGAGTTTATTGTAGAAAAGTTTCCACAAAAGATACAACACGTTATCGATATCTGTACTGGTTCTCTGGTAACACTCTTCCTGCTGTTTTCCAGCTACCAGGTCGTTCGTCATGGCTTGAAGGTTATGGCAAGTGGTGAGGTATCAGCAACCTCGCAGATGCAGTTTTATCCGTTCATCTTTATGGTGGCACTGGGGCTGTTACTATTAAGTTTGGCAGAGCTCATGAATGTATTAAAGGGGGTAATGCGAAAATGACACCAGTTACAATAGGCATAATAGGCGTTGTTCTACTTCTGATTTTGATTGCGCTGAAAATACCCATTGCCTATTCCATGTTTGCAGTAGGTTTTCTTGGGTTTTCTGTTTTGGTTTCACCTTCAGCTGCATTGAATATGGTTTCTACAGAGATTTTTTCAAACTTCTCTTCCTATAACCTAAGTGTTATCCCTATGTTTGTCTGGATGGGCTTTATCGCATATTATTCAGGGGTTGGATCCAATCTGTATGCAATCGCTTACAAATTGATGGGCAAGCTTCCAGGCGGTCTGGCAATAGCAACGCAAGCTGCATGCGCGGTTTTTGGAGCAATTTGTGGTTCCAATACAGCTACCGCAGCAACGATGGGTGCTATCGCTCTTCCGGAAATGAGGAAATACGGTTATGATGATTCGCTTTCCACGGCTAGTGTTGCAGCTGCAGGTGCTCTTGGTGTTTTGATACCGCCAAGCGTTATTTTCATTGTTTATGGTGTTGCAACAGAACAATCCATCGGCAAGCTTTTCATATCGGGTATTGTGCCCGGAATTTTACTGACATTGTTCTATATTGCCATTATCATTATTCTTGTGAAAAAAAATCCTTCTCTTGCACCTGTCAGTTCTGGGGAAAGCAATAGCATTGATGGTTCATTTTTGCAAAGTGGCATACCTGAAGTACTGTTTACCTTTATCATTTCCCTTGGTGGGTTGTTTGCAGGTTGGTTTACGCCTACAGAAGCAGGAGCGGTCGGGGCAGGGAGTATCCTCTTAATTACCACATTGAGAAGACAATTAAAATGGGAAGGATTCATGAAGTCTTTGAAGGATACAACAAGGACAACAGCAATGATTATGTTGCTGGTAGCAGGAGCCATGGTTTTTGGAAGATTTATCGCAGTCAGCCGTTTACCTTATGAGATGGCAAGTTGGGCTGCAAACCTGGACATGCCTCCATTACTTGTGATGATAGTTATCCTCGCAATTTATATGATCCTGGGCTGCTTTATAGATGCATTGGCTATGGTTCTGCTAACAGTACCGATCTTTTATCCTATCGTAGTGGATGTGTTGGGTTACAGCCCGATTTGGTTTGGAGTAATTATTGTTATGGTGGTTGCGATGGGGGTAATCACGCCGCCTGTAGGAATGAACGTTTTCATCATTAAAGGGGTGGCGAGTGATATTCCGCTGGAAAAGATATTCAAGGGTGTCTGGCCTTTTCTCTTCGCACTTCTTGCGTGTATTCTGTTGTTACTATTATTCCCGTCCCTGGTGACATTTCTGCCTGATTTGGTGGAAAGCTGACACAGCGCTGCTGTTCACACGGGTGGTTAACTCACGCCACCCGCTAGCTATTTTTGGGTGCGAACAGTAACGACGCAAAGTCACAACAGTCAGTTCTGTAACATAGCAATTTTGCAGCTGTTCTTAAATTCTGACACAACAGTTGGCACGATGCATAGATGCATTAATATCAAAGAATAATCCTAAGAATTTCGTGTATATATAGATTGTAGAGCAGATGATTGGAGATTATCCATATGCTGAAGCTGAACAGGAAATTAATAGGGATTGCACTATGCGTAATAGCGGTTGTCATGTTAGGGTATTTTTTCATTAGCGATGAAATTAAAGCTGTTAACGGTGGCGCCAAGGTTATTCCAATATACTGTGTGGAAAACAAAGAGAATAAGGTTGCCATAACCTTTGATTGTGCTTGGGGTGCAGATGACATTCCGGTGATCTTGAACATATTGAAAGAAAACGATGTAAAGGCTACATTTTTCCTTGTGGGTGAATGGGTAAAAAGAAACCCGGAAGAAACAAAAATGATTGCTGAACAAGGTCATGATGTTGCAAATCACTCAGAAAACCATTTTAAAATGAGCGCACTGAACCGGGAAAAAATTAAGACGGAGATTACCAGCTGCACAAAAACGATTGAGGAGATCACCGGACAAACGCCGAATCTATTCAGGGCACCCTATGGTGATTATAACGACAGTGTTATATCCATCGCAAGACAAGCAGGATATTATACAATACAGTGGAGCATTGATTCACTCGATTGGAAACCGGGGATCTCTAGGGAAGCAATCCTTCAAAGAATCTCAAACGCAAAAAGTGGTGATATTATTTTATTTCATAATGATACGCCACATACAGAAAAAATATTGGGAGATGTCATTCATATCCTCAGGCAGAAGGATTTGACGCCTGTACCAGTATCGGAATTAATTCTAAAAGAAAATTATGAGATACAGCATGATGGACGCCAAGTACCTGAGAAATGAACGATGGCATGAATGGTGAATTATTCCATAAAAACCGCGAAGATTATAAAAACGGTTTACAAACAGAAGTATCAGTGATACTATTACAAATGATTATCTGACATGTTTAAAACGAAACGGAGGATAAGAATGGCGAAGTATCTGGTTATTGTAGAGTCACCGGCCAAAGCAAAAACAATTAAAAAGTATCTGGGGTCGAGTTATAAAATAAAAGCTTCCATGGGTCATGTTAGGGATCTTCCCAAGAGTCAAATCGGTGTAGATATCGTTAATAATTTTGAGCCAAAGTACATCAATATCCGTGGAAAGGGCGAATTAATTTCAGAGCTTAAAAAAGAAGCAAAAAGCGCAGATAAAGTTTTTCTAGCAACCGACCCTGACCGCGAGGGGGAAGCGATTTCATGGCATCTTGCACATCTTTTTAATATCGATCATAGTAAAAAATGCAGGGTAACATTTAATGAGATAACGAAAAATGCGGTTGTCAAGGCTGTCAAGTCACCCCGACCAATTGATATGAATCTGGTAGATGCTCAGCAGGCAAGACGGGTATTGGACCGGATTGTTGGTTATAAAATAAGCCCCCTTCTATGGCGGAATGTAAAAAAGGGGTTAAGCGCGGGCAGAGTACAGTCTGTTGCTACGAAAATAATCTGTGACCGTGAATACGAAATCGAAGCTTTCATCCCGGAAGAGTTCTGGAGGATCGAGGCGAAGCTTCAGAAGGATGATGGAAATACCTTTATTTCTAAATTTTATGGCATAAAAAATAAAAAACTTGAACTGAAGAAAAAGGAAGATGTAGATAAGGTTTTACAAGGGATTCAGAATGCGGATTTTACTGTCAGTAAAGTCAAGCGCGGGGAGAAAAAACGCTCTCCTTCACCTCCTTTTATTACCAGTACGCTGCAACAGGAAGCAGCCCGAAAATTTGGTTTTTCTACGAAAAAGACAATGATGCTTGCTCAGCAGCTTTATGAAGGCGTTGAGATTGAAGGAGAAGGATCGGTCGGTCTTATTACCTATATGCGTACCGATTCGATACGTGTTTCCGAAGGGGCGATTACACAGGCACGTGAATATATAGAAAGCAAATATGGTCAGAACTATTTACCCGAGAAACCCAGGGTTTTTAAAACCAAAAAATCCGCCCAGGATGCCCATGAGGCAATTCGTCCGACAACTCCGGACCTTCCCCCAGAGCGGGTAAAGGGTTCTCTGCAGCGAGACCTTTTCCGGCTATACAAGCTAATATGGGAACGTTTCATTGCGTCCCAAATGGAAGCCGCAGTTTATGATACCATGGCGGTAGATATTGAGGCCGGTGAATATATTTTTAAGTCTAATGGATCACGAATTTCATTTAAGGGTTTTCTGGTTTTGTATGAGGAAGGTAAAGATGAAGACAACGAAGAAGAAAAGGAATCAATGCTCCCAGAGTTGTCTGAAGGTGAGAAGGTAAAGCCTGTGGAAATAAAACCCAGCCAACATTTCACACAACCACCGCCAAGATACACCGAGGCAACTTTGGTAAAAACATTGGAAGAAAAGGGAATTGGAAGACCAAGTACGTATGCGCCGACGATCAGTACAATTATTTCCAGAGGGTATGTGGTTAAAGACAAGAAGTTATTGCTCCCAACAGAGCTTGGAAAAATTGTAAACAAGCTGATGGAGGAGTATTTCACGAATATTGTAAACATTAACTTTACTGCCAGTATGGAGACTCAACTAGACGCCATCGAGGAAGGAGAACGGCAGTGGAAGGAATTACTGCAGGATTTCTACAACGAATTCGGGAAAACAGTAGAAAAGGCTGAAGAGCAGATCAGTAAGATAGAGCTTCCTGTTGAAGAGTCCGATGAGATATGTGAAAAATGTGGCCGCAGGATGGTCTACAAGATGGGCAGATACGGCAAGTTTTTGGCTTGTCCCGGTTTCCCGGAGTGTAGAAATGCCAAACCTATTCTTGATGATGCAGGGGTTTTGTGCCCCAAATGTGGTGGGAAAATATACAACAAAAAAACCAAAAAGGGAAAGCATTATTTAGGCTGTGAAAACTATCCCAATTGTGATTACTCGTCATGGGACAGGGCATCACATAAAGAGTGCCCTGAGTGCGGGAACTTTATGACGCAGAAATACAGAGGGGATAAAATCCAATACACCTGCAGCTTGGAAACCTGTGAAAATATCATCATAGAACCACGCAAAAAGGATGAGTGATTTAGCCAGGAATATACGATAAATGTTATTACGCCCAACCATGGATTGCATGAACAAAAGCAACATGGGTTTAACTTGATCCAATTGTTGTTGTTTTGTAAACGGCAGATTGTGCACTCGCTGTACATTGCCGTTGAAACATGTTGCATGTCAACCCCAGAAACATGAAATAAAAGGGTGCTGTGTAAAATATTGAAACCCCAAACATCGATGAAACCAGATAGGCAAATGTGATACCATAACAGCCAAAGTTTTCAGCATGAAGCCTTTTGCGGTTTTTCAGAAGCAGAAGGAAATATGAAGCAATGGCAATAATATAAAACAATGCCGCAGGTATTCCCAGGCTTGCCGCCAATTGTATTATTTCATTATGCGGCCGGCTGTGTTTAATGCCATCATTCTCATATCGCTGGGTTAAATTTTCAGGCCCGTATCCAAAGAAAGGTTTCTCGAGAGCGTAACGAACCCCGTGTACCCATAATTCCCACCTGTTTGAGCCAGCTTTCATTGAGTTTTCGTTATTATGTATAATGTCGGTAATCCCCTCTGAAAGCTTGGTGGTTTCCTTGTGCAGATAGCTGCTTTGGAAATTGGTTATTACCGATAAGACGATAAAAACAGTGAGTATGATGAGTATTGATACAGAAGCCTTTTTCGCGTAAAGGACAATAAAAACCACGGTAAAGAACAGACCGAACGCCACAGCGAGATAGGGTCCAAAGGAATTGTTTTTGATAAGACCATAAATGAGAATGGAAAAAGACAAAATCCATAAAAGCTTTTCCCAGCTAAATTTCCTTTCAAATAGAGCAAGGGCAGCAGTGGCCATTGACGCCAGGCAAAGATAATAAGCATAATGATTGGAATTAAAGAATATGCCGTTTCGGCTCACCGACAGGAATCGATTCAGAAAGTTGATATTTAGAAGGGAAATAATGCAAAGAAAGGTTGCTGTAGCTGCGAATGATTTCAATATCATGAAACGAAGCTTCGGTTCATTAACCAGATAACCGCAACAGAACAAACCTGCATAGGAGAGATAGGTTAGCAAACCTTCCTTGGTATAGAAATTCCCATGCAATGATAGGTGAAAATTATCTGAAAAGGAACATGACAAGATACTCCAAAGAAGCAATAGAAACAAAAAAAAGGGAACAGGATTCGTTTTGATTGTATACAAAAGCCAACCCTTACCCGTAAACCCTTTCAGATTCTTCGCCGATACAACCAGTGTAACCAACAATCCGATAAACCCGACAAAAAGAAGCAGGGAGTGCAAGTATTCGCCAAGCGTTCCTTGGTTGCTCGGAATATAGAAGGTATCATGATAGGGAAGGAAGAGACTGCGAAGCATGACATACAGCGGTGAAACAGCCATAACCATCAAAAGCCAATACGCAAGCTTAACCAAAGCCTGTGACGGGATATATGCGATCAGTTCCCCTATGCTGTTCATGTCTTTAATATCTTTTCTGAACTGTATTATTCTATCTTGAAGAGTCCTTTTCAATTTACACCTCACCCCAACCCGGCAAACTTCATATTAACGAAGCGAAAGAAAGACTGTTAACTGTGCTGCGGCAGAATGTGTCAGCTTTAGGTTCAAAGACCATTGCGTATAGTTTAATCGGTCTCTCTTGAATAATCCTGCACCATTTTTATCGTACGGTTATAAGAGTTTCGAAGCTTTTCTGCCAGCTTTTCATCAAGCCCCTCAAAAGTTGAGTCTTCAATTGAAGGAATAGGGTAAACCGTATATTTGTGTTTTTTATCCTCGCTGTAACGGTAAACCCAGGTTGGAATGTGCTTTACAGAGACGAGTGAGGTAATTCCGGTTTTCATATCCTTTTCAATAGTAAGGCATACCATCATGCCATCTTCTGTTAGGTCATTGCTCCGTGCAGTTGGGTTGCTTCCACCGATTTGGTTTGACAGATAATTTCCCATACTGTAAACAACATACTTGAGTTCTCCATTTACCTCGTGAATTTCAGAAGGTTCCACAACATGGGGATGGGACCCAAGAATAACGTCAGCACCCCATTGGAACATGTCGTTGGAGAGCTCCTTTTGTTCTTCGGTTGGTTGTTGCCGATATTCAACGCCCCAATGCATCAGTACAAATACCATATCCACCCGCGGGGCCAGGGCTTCGATATCCTTTTGGATTTTATCCCTGTCAATCAGGCTTAGATGGGTATTCCGTTCTTCTTCGGTCAAGTGGTTTTCATTCATATTGCACCCGTAGGTGTAGGACAAAAAACCCACCTTGATTCCGTTCAGATTTTGGATCTTATGGCGTGGTTCGGCTGCATCCTGAAAAGTACCGATAACCTGCATTTTCTCCTGTTTAATGATATTTCTGGATTCCAGCAGGCCTTTCAGCTTTCTGTCCAAGCTATGGTTATTCCCGGTATTAACCATGTCAAAGCCTGTATTGGCAAAGGCTGTCATGATAGCTGGCGGCGCATTGAAAAGGGGATAGCCGGTGTAGTTTTTATCGCTATCCATCACAACTCCTTCAAAACTGATAACAGAGAAATCGGCTTTTTCAACATAGGGCTTTACTTTTTCGAATATATCTGTGTAATCATAGAGCTCGTCGTTTATTTTCCCGGATGCAATAACAGCATCGTGCATGATAACATCGCCTGCAGAAAGAATTGTAGCTGATAAAACAGGAACCGGAGATGGAGTCGGTTCCAGAGTGGGTGAAGGTACCGGTGTGACCGTTATTACCTTTGATGAAGTATCTGCTGTAGATATCTCTATAGCTGTATCACAGCCACTTAACCATACAAAAAGGATTACAAGCAACAAGAATATAAACCTAACCTTAAATCTAACCATAATAGCCCCCCAATAGAGAATATTCTATCACATGGCGGCAACTGGATGCAATGAAAATGAAAAAAATTATCTGAGGTCTTACATCTCTGTCATTTTATGAGTGAAGGTGCTAGAGTGTGAATACGAAAGAAACGTGTCAAGAATCATGAAGATTTTCAAATCATTAAAGTTGAAAATAAGAAGAAAAAACATAGCCACAGTGTATAATAAAATCGGAAGGCTGTCATTTTGAACCAAAAACCAAACGAATTGCGGTAAGGTAAGGATAGCAGTAAACAGCCTTTTATCATGTATGATGGAAAGAGGTGTTTTCATGCCAATGACGATGACACAGAAAATATTGGCTAAGGCTGCAGGGTTGGACAGTGTGAAGCCCGGGCAGTTGGTTCAGGCAAAAGTAGATATGGTTTTGGGTAATGACATAACCGCTCCGGTAGCCATTCACGAGTTTGAAAAAGCTGGATTGGAAAAAGTATTCCATACTGAAAAAATTGCGCTTGTCCCTGATCATTTCACACCCAATAAAGATATAAAATCAGCAGAACAGGTAAAAAGGATGCGAGAATTTGCTCGGAAAATGGGCATTAAGCACTTTTTCGAGGTGGGGCAAATGGGTGTGGAGCATGCACTGCTTCCCGAACAGGGTTTGGTGGTTGCCGGTGACGTGGTGATAGGTGCAGATTCCCATACCTGCACCTATGGAGCGCTGGGAGCGTTTTCCACTGGAACGGGCAGCACAGATATGGCTGCCGCGATGGCTACTGGTGAGGTATGGCTGAAGATTCCTGAAGCAATTCAGTTCAACCTGATCGGCAAACCTTCCGAATGGGTAAGCGGAAAGGATATCATTCTTCACATCATAGGCCATATCGGAGTAGCAGGTGCCCTGTATAAATCCATGGAATTTACCGGTGACGGTTTGGAGTTTCTGTCTATGGACGACCGTTTTACCATTGCGAATATGGCAATAGAAGCCGGTGCGAAGAATGGCATTTTTGAAGTGGACGAGGAAACTATAAAATATATCCAGGAGCATTCATGCAAGACGTATGAAGTTTTTACCGCTGACAATGATGCGGAGTATCTGAAAGAATACACCATCGACTTGAGTAAGCTTAAACCTACGGTTTCCTTCCCGCATCTTCCTGAAAACACCAGAACCATCGATCAAGTGGGTGAGATTCCCATTCATCAGGTTGTTATTGGGTCCTGCACCAACGGAAGGATGGAGGATATGCGTATTGCAGCGAAAATTCTGGCTGGAAGGAAGGTTCACAGGGATGTCCGCTGCATTGTCATTCCAGCTACGCAGAGAATATGGAAGGAATGCATGCAGGAAGGCCTTTTTGATATATTTGTTGATGCAGGTTGCGCTGTCAGCACACCAACCTGTGGTCCCTGTCTTGGTGGTCATATGGGAGTTCTGGCGGCAGGTGAACGCGCAGTTTCTACCACAAACCGGAACTTTGTTGGCCGCATGGGTCATGCAAAAAGTGAGGTATATCTTGCAAGCCCGGCCATCGCCGCAGCATCTGCAATAACAGGCAAAATATCATCACCTGATGAAGTTATGGAATAGGTTCGTGTATACGAATACATGTTAGCGCTTTAAACGAGAGCGTGAAAAGAAAGGTGAGTCATATGAAGTTTGAAGGAAAAGTAATCAAATATGGTGATAATGTTGATACAGATGT
>LSQX01320768.1_pt1 | contig 15323 bp, 13 predicted proteins | sample 654561 | NCBI WGS metagenome assembly LSQX01 (sample SAMN04489861, study PRJNA283612) | anaerobic digester metagenome | isolation source: 4 biogas reactors fed with cattle manure at either 37C or 55C with and... | place: Denmark: Kongens Lyngby | collected 2014 | reverse complement strand
GACTTTTGACACACCCTGCTGTCCCGGTTTTGCACATAGAAGTCATGCGAATTTGGGATGTAGCAGTGCAACTCGGGGACTGGTATGGAATTGCGTGCTAATGCAATGACGGCCCTGTCCCAGTGTTGCGCTGCGGGTAAATTAAGGTAAATCAAACACTAGCAACTTTTTGTACCTTGATTAAATCTTTTTTCTAAACTTGCATTTTCTTTTGTTTACATATACTATAGATAATAATTGGGGTATGTGTTTGCGGACACATACTTAAGAAAGCTAGAGAAATCTGGTTTCCTTGCATTTATAAATCAAAACTCTCCACTGCTAAAAAAGGCATAGCGGTGGGGAGTTTTTTGTATTTCAAGAATATTTCCTCTTGCTTTAATAAACGAATAAACACAACTGACACTTCCAATTCTTTTAAATTGTACATCCAAAGGATATGTGGTTTCTCTTCCCAAATAATCAACTCACTAATTTGGATATATATCCAAATTATAATCACCATTAGACTTTTGATTTCTAAAATAAATATAAAACCCTGCTTTGATTACTACAAAGCGCTCTTTGTAGGTTCGTGTACTCTCAAAATCGACAATACCTGTTAGATACTTTGTAAACTTGTTGTCATTAACAAGATAAAAAGAGCTAGAACCAAAAACAGCGTCGCTCAGTTTCTCAAAAGCATATCTACAATCATCTGGAAGATCCCTGTCTATTCTTTTAGCACTTTCTAGCTCATCAAATTGCATTTCCTGTAGCGAGATATACAATTCTTCAATCACATTTAGAAGAGCTGTACGATATTCGGTGACTGCATTTAAATTCAGCTCATCACTTATGCAAGTATCAAATACCATTTTCAGTTTTTCTAGCTCAAAGTTGTAATACTCATTATATAACCTTTGCTTTAATTCTTTGATTAAAATATCAATTTGAATTAGAGGGGATTCCACTTTTTCAATTGAGCGCTTACGACAATTAGCAAAATATTCATCATTTTGGCGGTCAATTTCTTGCATAACAGTTTTAAGATAACCATATCGTTGTTCGGCAAATTGCTGAAGTTCAGCAAAATATATTTCAAGCTTAAGGTCTTTTTTGTTAGGCTGATTGCTATATAAGTACACAGAGAAATCACCTTCTCAAATACCGCCACCCGACCAACTTGCATACCTTCGTTCCTTCTTTTCCTCGCCAGTGAAGTAGTCATGAAGGTTAACCGGATGTGAAGCAAAACAAGCACGCAATGTCTTGAAATATTGATTATCAGATGTTGATGGGAAAGGTTTATCCTGAAAAATCGTGTTTTCGGCATCAAAAGGTGTGTCTTGTGTATCAAAAAACACTCGATGTAGTTGCTGTATAGCTTCCCACAAAATATCAATGCAAAAAATATAATTCATCAATTTTAAACTCGAGCTATTATCATTGCTGCGTGTAAAATTTGTCGGATCAATTGCCTCCGCAGTAACAGAGATCCAATCCATAGCAGAACAAATAATACTCCATTGGTTTTTACCTTTTATGTTACGGTATAAATGCATAACAATGCCAAACTCATTGACCTTTTCTCGAAACTGATTTATTAAACCTATATCCATGGTTTAATCACCTCCATATAGCATAAATCTATTAACCAAAACACATCAGAAACGTAGCGACAAATTTCCTGTAGTGCTTGTCTGCCTTGATTTTCATAATAACTTTACAAATAGATTTAACCATACATTTAAAAGTCAAATGTTGAAAATTGGCATCTGGTTTATGAGAATTATTGCATACTTTAAGGACATGCTATTTCAATTTTCCAAAATATAGTCTTTAAAGAGCTCAAGAATAAAATCTGCGCTAGCTGGTGTATAATCTGGAGATTGGGCTAATGACACAAAGCCAAAATCCCCTTCGAGCTTGACATCTTCAATTATCGGAATAGTTTTTATTTTTACAATCGGCTCCTTTTTCCCCATGCACAAAAATTTACGAACGCATATCTCATGGTATTTTCCATCAGAACTATTAGTCGGAAAATCTTTTTTATTGTAAACCAATTGGATTTTATTCAACGTTATGCTATTCACATCTGCATTCTCTTTATAATCTGCCATTACTTCCTTTAACTAATCAAACATTCCTCTGTGCGGATTTGCACAATATGTTATTTTAGAAACCCAGCGATAAGCTATAGCAAACAACAAATAGTCTCCTACATCTGGACCAAGTGTTTTGCTTGAGTTTATCTTATATTAACTATGCATAGGCCGTTCAAGCAGTGGATATGAAAGAAGTTCCTTCATTATAGAAACCCAAGAACGATAACCAAGGCCAAGATCAGCGTGAGAATCCACATGTATTACCTCAAATGGATCCTTAAGCTCTTTCTGACCTATAAGTTCTTTCCAATAATCAAGTGCTTCATTGTGATGTGTAATAATTTTACCTTTGATTTTTTTATCTTTAGAAAGACCCAAATTATTTTCAAAGAACCTGGTAACTCGCTTTTTATCCCACACATATTTAGAATACATATTTTCACATAGTCGCTCACCTTTGGTAACATTATAACGATGGACCATACAATCCATGAAATAATCCATATCTAAATCAAGAACTTTCAAACCGCAAACCTCCAAAGTCTATTGCTGGTGATTATTAGGGAACAAAAACTATAAAACATCAACATTAAATCTATAAAAACTACCTATCTTGAAAAACGAATATTACAACACAATTTATACGACATTTTTTTTAATTAATTCTACCATTGCAATGTCTATGCTAAATTTTTTTGAAATGTTTTCGCTTGTCTCTTTACCTTCCATTAGTGCAAGAATTACTTTCAATACTTTTCCTATTGTTACCTTATCTCTAAACTTTTCATCTTTAAGTAATTGTGCAACTCTATGTTCATCCAACAAAAATCGACGGTTATCCTTTACTGTGACATCAATTTCTTCTAATGGTTTTGTGGAAGCAAATACCACTTTTTCTCTCCCTATACGCAGTAACTCGTTTTTCGACTGCGAATGTGTAGATTCAGAAAGATCATCATACAATGTTTGTTGTATAGTTTTCCCTTTTTTCTCTACACTTGGCAGGCTATCAATTTTTTGCATCTCCTTCGTATACAATGTCTGACCCAGCGTAGTTTCCCACTTTGTTATGGTAACAATCGCATAGTTTCCACTACGAATAGTTGATGTACCAATCTTACGCATACGCCCAATTGGCTTGTTTATCCAATCAAATTCTTTTTTCTTTACTTCGGCTAAATCATCCTTAGCTGCTTGTAAGCTATTTTTAGCTAGTAATAGATCTGTAACCCGCACAAGACAGTCATAGTCCTGTACCATTCTCCATTCAAATGGAATCCAATCTAACCCGCTAAGCATTCCTAACAAGGCTCCTGTAATGGAAGCTATAGTGTCTGTATCTGCACCAACAGAAAAAGCTGGAACCTTTATACCTAGTTCTGGATTATTTGCATATTTTGATGCTAAGAAAACAGCTGTCAATATAGCAACATCCCCTGCACCATTTTCTTTAGAGAAACACCCCAGCTCTGTCATTACATTTTTATCATCAACTAAAATACCTTGTTTCAATGAGTTTTTAATATAATCTAATTGTTTAATCATATTAGAAAGAACCTGCGTCCACTCAACACTATAATCAAAATCATTATGTTGTTGTGCAGTATCTAGCCATAAAGCAAACCTATCTTTACTAGGTAAGCTGCCCCAAAATTTTTCACCATTTATTACTGCAGCAACAAGCTCACCGTATTCCAATACAGAATCTTTTTTTAAAAGATAATACAATGTATATGCATAACAAGTTGCGCCTAATATAGCTCTAGGGTGACCATGAGTAATAATGGCATCAAGTATAACACTATCAATCAAATCATCAATACCGCTGCTTGGCGTATGCGCAATAACATGAGGTAAAATCCGCATTACCGTGCCGTTACCACCTGCATTAAAATAATCACGCGTATTCCTTGCTTGCCAAGGGAGCACTCCCTTTTTACATATTCTTGCAGCTTTTAGTAATGCGCTACCACCACCTCGCTCGTACTCTAGCCAATAAGGAAGTTCTTTTTTTACTAAATATTCTTCCCAATTTCCCGCAATAATACTTCTGGCTACAGATAAGGTTAATTGTGTATCGTCACTATATTCGCCAGCAAGTATTTTCTCATCATGATAACATGGTTTATTATTTCGCCTAGTCCACTCAACAAAACGATCTTTAGCTGAAGGGAGTTTCTCTTTGTTTTTGGAACGTCGCTCATTAGGCCACCCTAAAGCATCGCCAATGGCAGTGCCTAGCATGGCGCCTCTGCATTTGTCTTTTTGTTTAGGTATCGTTACAGGCATTATTATTCCTCCTCAAGCCAATGGAATTCAATTTCCTCAGGCCGACAACCGCTCTTAATCATTCCGCTCCAAATCGAAGTCATCACATCCGGTGCAATATAAATTGGTATTTCTTCCAAACGATAAAACTTCAAAGTAGAATGAATCCGATCTGCTACATCTTCATTAACAACAGCCAAACCACTAATATACTTTCTTGGAACATTGCCTTTTATTAGAATTTCAGCTTGACCATCTGTGGGACAACAGTCTAACATCTTTCTGGTTCTTGGGTGCTCAAAAGTAAGTACTCTATGGGCAAAAATCGATTCCACATTATTCATATTGTCATCAATATAGTGACCATAGGATCTGCTTGCATTGCAGGGACAAAACTTTGCTTTCTTATCCTTCAGTATATCCAAGTCAATATAAATAACAACCCAATCTCTAAAAATTTTATCAGTATTAGCCCTCATAACTTTTCCCATGAACCACGAATTTGGATATTCAACAGAACAGCAAACATAATCTAATTCACCATCATAACGTGCCTTATCAACAACATTTTTAATATCCTGTCGTATTGAAATGCTCGCCAATATACCGTCTGGTGAAGCCAGAATATTCGTTAAACTTTGAAATTTAGTAAAATGACAAAGGCGGGTAACATTTCGGGCTACTAAAATATCGTAGGCACTCATTAAAATTCACCTTCTTTATTATAATCGTAATTATTTGACTTAAATGGAAACAAGGGCGACAAATTCCCGCTATAAGTCATATATAAACCATATTTAGATCGTGTGACAGCAACATAAAGTAGCTTTATCTCATTCGCATAAACTTCTTCCTTGTTCATGGCATTTTTAAGAATTTCAGAATCTGGTAGTTTATCATCCATTAAAAACGGGATAAATACATAGTCAAACTCTAATCCTTTGGAAGTATGGAATGTGGTAAGATAAACAGCCCTACTATTAGCATAGCCAGGAGTGTTTTTATCAATTTCGATTGCATTGCACTTTTTATTTCTAAAAAAAGACTTCAGATAATTAATATCAGCACGATTGCGACAAATAATTACAGCAGACGATGTCTTTCCTATGGAAATTGCCGCATCAACTAACCAGTCAATCTCATGTTGTTTGTCAGAAAATTCTATAAGCATAGGTTTAGGTCCCTCTGCAACGTAATTACTTGCTTCTATCATATCATCATCCTGGATCCAATATTCACTATTTATTATATCATCGGCAAACCTCGTTATGGCGATAGGATTTCGATAATTAACATCAAATCTCCATATCTTAACATTATGAATACCTGAATCTCGCCATGATAGTCTACTGCCATAAATTTGCTGTGCTACATCCCCAAAAAAGGTAAACGAACCACCCTCTGCTACTGCATTTACTAAAGACTTAATCATCATTGGCGAAAAATCTTGACCTTCATCTACAATAATATGAGAATAACGCCTATCAGTTTCATCCTTTTGTAATTCAATAAAAGCGTAGAGAGCTAAATCATCCCAGTCGTATTTTTTATCTGCCTTTTCTCTTATTTTCAGGTACTTTTCATAAACCAAAAATATCCACTTGCGATTCTCACGTTTAATATTAGCCTCAGCTCGACCTATACGTTCTGCTTCATAATATTCACAAAAATTACCAAAACCAAATCGTTGTATAAAAGTAATTTCATCAACAAAAAAATTTAAAGGTCGCTTTAATGTAGATTCAGTTGGAAACTGAGTTCTGACTATTTCTACTGCTTGTTTTATAGAAAGAGCTTTGGTATCTGGTCCCAAAATACCGCCTATGGATGGCATCTTACCTCTACTAGCTAAATAACCACGAGCGAATTTATGATAATGTTCTATTATAAGATTTCCTGGATGTTCTAGACTTAAACTATCAATATACTCAACTAAAGCACGGTTAAAAGTGACGATTAATACTTTATCACGACTCGAAAGTTCGGCAAGGTGATGGCCACGTAATAACGCCATTGTAGTTTTACCGCTACCAGCTGCCCCTAATACAACGAAATGGCCTTTTCCAGGTAAAGCCATAACCTCCCTTTGCTTTCCACTTAACTTAAACCTTGTCATTTTGTACTCCTTAACTCAAACCCACTTTTAAAAAAAGTAGATGTGTCCACTAACTTAGTTAAGATGGTTACTTCACGTTATATTTATAAATTTTAACGACCTACCCGTATAACATTTTATCTATAGTAGTTCTTAAGAAATCATTTTACATAATGCTTTTTCTCCCCCCCTTTTAATTTCTGTTATTTTCTACATCTGTTGTATGAAACCCATCACCCTCCAACACAACCAATCGAACCTTCTATCTCCCCCAAAAACACAAAAAAACGCTGTACCAGCAGCAAGGTTCCGTTTCCTCAAAGCCAAATTTTTATACTTTTCCATATGCAAAACAGACCGTTCCCGTTGCAAAGCTTTTTAAAAAGAAATGATGATCTTACTAATATATAGCATTCGAAATACTTGTCTCGGTATTTCCTAAAAGAAATGTTTTTTCTACAGTGCATTAGCAAGAATAAATGAATTTATTTTACGTTCTTCTAAACTATTTGACGAATTGAACAACAATTTACTGTAATTTTCTGACCTCTTTACTAGCTGAGCAAATAAGCTTAATGTGTTCTTTTGCTCAGGGGTAATTGTATTAAGCATCTGCTGTGCTTCACGAATATCGATTTCGTTTATGTATGTGTGGTATTTCCCTAAGAGTCCTACCAAACAGTCAGATACTTGAATTAACGCGCTATCTTTCGAGTCTACAAAAAAATAATTATCGGCTTTTTTCCCTTCATAAAGCAACAGATCTTTGTTAAACTGCTCTTTAATCACATACTCATTGTCAAAGATGTGTTGTGCATGCGGAAAAAGACCAATTAGTCGCAAATAAAAGGGGAAATAACTGTCAATTACAGTCTTTTCAGTGTTTTCCTGCAAAAATATTAATTGGCTTTGTTTGCGTGCAGCTTTCATTTCCTGACGCAGAAATTCTATTTCAAAAGATAATTCTTTAGGATACCTGTCGATCAGCTCAATTATATCTTGATAAAATACTGTAATTCTTTCAGCTGAAATATTGGGATAATTGTTTTTAACAAGGAGCTGATAAAAGTCCAAATAATTAGCTCGAGCAAGTTTATATAATTCATTTTTTAAAAGAAAATTTAAATAAATATTGCTTGTTATATTTGTGCTATTTATACTGTCTATAATATCAATAATCGCCCAATATAGGTTGTTAATATTAGAGTAATGAATGTATAAATCGCTTTGAAACAGCCACCGTAAAAACAATTTTACTTTTTCTTCAGATAGACAATCTAAAAAATGCTTGTGTTTGCTAATGTGTTTAAATTTCAGCTCATTTGCAGACTTTTGTAATCTCAATACTCTTTTTAACTTATCTACATCAGCAGTGCAGGTGTTACCAAAATGCATTACACCACCTAAAATGAAATTACTGTAGACTGATGCATTAAAATCATTTTCACCAAGCCATAATTTGCGGGGGTTGTTTGACTCATCATAATAAAAACAGCATTCTTTATTATCAAACTTTGTTAAATCAGTACTTAAATCTTCAAAACTATCGCTTAACAACCATTTACGGAATAAACTTAATTCCATTTTAATCGCCTCAAATCTTTTCACCATTAAAATCAAAAAAACCTAAGATAAACAAAATGCACGGTTGGACAATCCTAGGCATATTTTGACTTAATCGATACATTTCAATTTATATCGCTACTCAATCTTTTAAACAATTTAATCCAGTTGTCTTCAAAACTTTTAGGTATTTCATAATTACCGTTTTGCTTAAAATTTCTAGCTACATCAACTTTCCAGCCCTTCTGCAAAGCAACATTGTGTTTTTCAGCCAATCTCTCAACCTGAGCGATAAAAGGCTTATCTGCTTCAAACTCGAAGCTATATAACTCACCTGCTGCCTCTTTGAACATATGAAGTAAATGTTTTTTCAAAATGTCTTGCGGTATTAAATCCTCTATTTCCGCTTAATCTATTTTTACTATATCGCTAATACAAATAATCTTTGACTCTGAATCTTTATATAATCTTTTTACTAATTTATTTCTATAATCAAGCCCAGCTTTATCAGAATCAAGCATTATATAGGGTAGTTCTTCAGATTTACCTGCTAAAATACCTGAAATACTTTCTACACCCCTAACCCCACCAGCTGGCATAAATAAAATATCTTTTTCTGGTGAAATAGCATTCTTTCTTATCAAATAGTTTTTAATAAATGTTAAATAAAATTGGTCAGAAGGACCTTCTACTATAACAGGCTGGCACCCATGCAGTAAAACATCCGATATCGACAAGCCTAACGCTGCATGTACGGCGTAGACAGATTGTTCAATGTTTTGATCTGCACTCGCTCTTAAATTACTAGAGACAACACTGTTTCCCTGTGAATCTATATATACAACTCGAACTTGATCAACGTTATTAGAGTCAATTAAAAAAGGTGAGTGTGTCGTATAAATAATCTGATTATCCTTAGCAAGACTATCAAAAAAACTAATTAAATCTTTTTGTGCTAATGGGTGCAGTGATTGACCCGCTTCATCTAACAGCAAAATAGTATTCTGATGTGCATCGCCTCTTTCAACTAAAAATACCAAGAAGAAGCTTAAGAACCATTGTAAACCGGTGCTTCTTGATTCAAGATGAATTTTTTCGGGCCTTTTATCATCTGATACCAATATGCGAAAATGTTTCCCGTCAGCAGAAAAGTCAAAAATATAATTTCCCTGTTTCCACCAATCCCGGAATTCTTTTGTCAGTTTAGTAGCGGCAGACTGAAGTAAAATGAGCCTTTCTGTTTTTTGAGCCGCGATCTTTTCTCTCTCTTCTTCCGATGCATCAACATCCTCAAGTGGCGTCTCATCAGCTAAATCCAAAATTTCCTTTGCATTTAGTTTAACAAACTCAAATAGAACTTTTAATGTTCTGGTTTGAGCTTCAATTTTACCCGACAGATCTTTTCTATCCATATTTGCTATAACATGTGGTAGATAAATCTCCGAATCTAAATTACCGTATTGTGTATAATATACAAACGAAGGCATTCTATCAATAATTAGATTCTTGATTTCTTCAATTGTATGTATTGGTTTCTGCTGTAGAATTTCTAAATAAGCTTCAATATTCGTTATCGTATCTTCGATTAAAGGCCTTATAGTTGATTTTTTAATTTTTCTGTATTTGAAACTTAATTCCTCAACTATCTTTTCAAGCTGAGTTATATCTAAACTTTCTAGGTTTTCTATAGATTTCAAAGTTTTAACTAACACACTTTCAAAATCTTTTTTTATTCCTTTTTCTGATACTCCCTCTTCCTTCAAAGAAGTTAATTTTTTTTGGGCGGAATTTAAAATATTGTCAATTTTAAATTTTTCTATACCGATAGTTTCACACCCCGGAAAATTTATTTCATATACTTTACCAAAATTTCTCTTAATATTCACCACTTCTAATTCTTCCGGCACATAATCTACAATTTCAGATATCATTTCTATAGTTTTATCATCTAGTATAAACTCGGCTTCTATAAAGTTTGGCTTATCTTTTAATTCTCTTTGCTCTGTGTACTTAGAACGAGGTAAATCAGCAATTAAATCAATATCCCCATCTCGAGCTGGTTTTAGTTTCCATAAAGCAACTAATACATTTGATTTACCTGACTCATTGACACCGACCAAAGCTGTTACATCACTACTTTCTATCCATCCACTATCCATGATTGACCGAAAGTTGTAAACACGAAAACGACTTAGTTTCATCTCTTTTCACCTTTTTCTTTAATATTATGAGAATTTGTTATCACCATGAATTTAAAACGAGTTTTAGACCCTCAAACTTTAAACTAGTTGAAAATTTAATGAACTCTCCCACAAAAGCTATCAGGAGAAAATCACCACAAAACATTCTTTCCCACTCAAATTGCATTATAAATTCTGTAACCATTCTTTTAGTGCAACCCCTCCTCTATTTCCAAAAGCAAAAATATCCTCTTAACTATTTTATAGTTTAATTAATCATTTTATAAACCTAATTACAAAAAACACCACTGAAAACTCCCCTATCCTTTTCACGGCTGCTTTATAGCAACAGTAATCTTGAGGCGCTTACAGTGGCAAAGAAATATGATTTAGTTTTTAAAAGAAGAGAGACATGAAGCACAATCTAATCAACAAGCAAACTCAAAGCTGGTAGACAGAGAAATTCAGTTTCTTTAGCAGCAATATCAAGGCACTACTATACGAAAAAACAAAAATACACATAAATACAAAAACACAAGTTTCTTCTTAATTATATTCAATTAATTCGTTCAAGTCAATGCCAAAAAACCTGACATTTACTGACATCTTTTTTCAGACTTCACGCACCCTCCCCTCACAACAAAACCCCGCTGCACCAGCAGCGGGGTTTCTTCTATAGAAGCTTTGCAAATCGGGGACTGTCCCGGTTTTGCATACGTGGTTCTTCGCGCCATTTTAAACCTCTTTCTTAACAGCTAAAAGTTCTTCGAAAAGAGAAGTGAAATCAACATCATTAATTGCTCCATACTTATTTATAAAATAGTTGGACATATAATCTTCGCCTTTGCGCACACCTGATTTTCCTGTGGTTTTGAAATCGGATAGAGAATAGTGGCTACTTACTAGTGTTTCTTCGTCTCGTTCTACAAATTTGATTTCATCTCTGCGAAATAAGTTGGAGTTGAGAAATATCGGGTTATGTGTATTAAAAATGAGCTGTGCTTGGTTGATATTGATTTCATTATTATGGAAAATGTTTATAATATTCATCAACGCCAACGGGTGAATTGAAGCATCAAATTCGTCAACTATTAAAGTTCCACCATTTAACAACACTGTTGTGATAAACGGAAACATGTTAAGAAACCTTATAGTTCCATAGGACTCGTAAACCGCTGCCGGGATTTCGATATGTTTTGGCTTTTCAAGCACGGAATAAAGATTTGCTTCGTTTGTCTCATTATCCAGTATAAATTCAACTGAATTTGTGTTTACACCAAAACATTGAGCTGCTTCATTTACTGGCTTTGTCAATTTAAAAGTGTTCTTTTTAGGATCGTTGAGATTATACAATAGGTCCATTGCATCAGCTCGATATACTACTATAAACTTTTCTTCTAGCCATTTGGTTATAGTATTAACCAATTTTGAACTGAACATATTTTTAAAACCGTTTAAAAGAAAAAGCTCTTCAGGGTGTAAATTATTTTTTGCCAGTGAGATTGCACTTTTTTCATTTTTAATAAACTCGTTAACTAACAATTCTTGTATTTGTTTAAAATTATCGAATTCGAGACTTTCTCGGCGTTCAAAAATTGTACTTTCGTTGATTTTTAGTGTTTCAGCCAAGATTTTCCTGCTATATCCAGTATCATAGAAAAGACCCAGATCCATTGAAAAGGAATAATCGATAAGCAAGCTATCGGTTATAAAACGAATAGCTAAAAATACCGGTGAAGGTTCTTCGTTCACACTAGAAGGGATAAGCTCGAGCATATTAGTTGCAATGTTGGGACGTTGGCTATCAATATCATTGCGAATATGCCCCCTTAGTACAATTGTTTTGAAAGTTTCCATGGCACCAATTATGTTAGTTTTACCGGAAGCATTTGGCCCGTAAATCACAGCCGAGCTAAGTGCTTTGTATTTTTTCTTTTTGATCGTTTTATTCAAGATACTGTAATCGAGGCCTTTTTGTTTAGCCGCTGGTTTCATTGAAAAAATGAGTTCGTCTTTAAAAGATTTGTAGTTTTTTGCACGAAATTCTAATAGCACTAGAATCACTCCATTCTGCAGATATTTCGCAACACCCCATATAAATTATACAAACAAACGCTGGCCTTGTCAATAATTGTTTTCAATTTTGCAGTAATTTTGCAAAACAGTTAAAACCTCTCGCCAGAAAAACAACACCACACATTTCTTCTATAGAAGCTTTGCAAATCGGGGACTGTCCCGGTTTTGCACGAAAGTTTCTTCCTTTCATTCTGCAGATTTCCTAGTAAGTTTTACCTTCCCTAAAATACAATTATCGTATATAATTAAATTGAGTAATTGTTAGTACTTCCTTCCATACCCATACGTTTTTCCCTACATATGAGGATAATGGTTTTTAGGCACGCTGGCAATTACTCATTGTATTTTTGACTTCCGTTTGTTGCACTTTTACTTTGCCAAAAAAAAATTATTCTTGCCTTTTTTGGCTCCCTCTCGTATCATTATTATTAGCCCACTCCTTTTCATTTTTGCCATCCTTTCTAATGAAGCTTGTCACTTTATAGGATAACTTTGTTAAGGAGTGGGTCAATTTCTTTCCGGCTATTTAGGCCAATTATAGCCCGGGGTTAATATAAAAGCGGTGCAACTTTGGGACTGTCTTGGTTTTTGCATGCGTATAATTAATTCTACTCCGCCGTATGCAAATCGGGGACTGTCCCGGTTTTGCATTTACAAATTGCACTTCTGATTGCCAAACACTAGAAGCCTACAAAAAGAAGCCCTCACCATTAATTTAAACGGTGAGGGCTTTATGTTTTAAACATAGAAGAAGCGTGGGTATGGACAATCGATGTAAAGAGCGCCTTAAAGCTAATATCAGCGCATTGACAAAATACATCTTGTCCACAAAAAGTCACAACTTTACCAGCCATTCTGGCTAGTATTTCAACTAAAATCTGTAATAGTCTAAGATTCTTTTCTTAGCATTTCTTGTTCAATAATTTTTCCGATATTACACCCTACACTACCTTCCAAGGCATAAATATCTTGCTCGAGTTTCTTTTCCTCGGCTATCGCATATCTTAGCTTATCTTTAAATCTTAAAAAAATCAGTCTTCTTTTAAAATTCATGTTGAAAACATCTGAAGCCTTTTTGCTTGTAAAAGTATGTGTATTTGAAACCTTACAATTCTCTAAAATTTCATCCCTATGCACGTTAATAATTTCTTCAACTGCATTTTCTTTATGCAATAATAGCCATAGCTCAAAACACGGATTGGAAATTCCGAGAATAAACCTATCCTTATGTTTATCAACAAATTCTTTGTAATTTAAAAAATCTTCTTTATCTCTATCGAATACTATTAAAAACTTATCAATCTCCTCGTCATAAAATATTCCCTCCTCTTCGTATTTTTTCTCGTCAATATAATCAATAGCAAGCTTTGCCAAGCCATTTGGATTGCTAACTCCTTTTGCTTCGGGGTTCTTAAACAATGGTACAATTTCAAGCAAGTCACTGATACCAACTTCTTTCGAATGGTTTTTAAGTCCTTCGAAATACTTTACTTCAGCTTTCTCACCTTCAGCTAAAACAAAAATCCTTTTATTTACTTCCCTGACAACTCTATTAGTATGTCTTTCAGTGATTGACTTTCTGGTTCTTAGTCCCACTTTCAATCCTCCTCTTCTGTTTCAGTGAAGGATTTAAAGCTAGAAAAAACGGGAATTGCACCATATCTCCCGTCAAGATAGGCTTTCTCTACTCTTTTATCATATCTCTCCTTAAAGGTTTCTAGAGAGTATAAACGACTCTCATTATTCTGATTTCTTTCAACAAACCATATCTCGTCCTGTCTCACAAGGTTTAAGTCCATGATTTTAGATTCATGGGTGGTAAATATTAATTGTATCCGTTTGTCTGCGGCGATTTTATAAAAAAATTCGATAAATCTATAAGTTAAATTTGGATGCAAGCTCCTGTCTAATTCATCCACAATAAAAACTTTATTCTTGCTAGATGTTAACAAAATATCTAGTAAATCAAATAACCTTCTAGTCCCATCTGACTCTTCTCTAAAATCATAGGAAACATCGTCGCAACCATGCTTAAGTTTTATTGTTTCAATATCATAGTCGTCATTAGTAACATTTGATATTTGCAAAAAATCTCTATTTGTCCTAATAACAGTTGCAATTTTTTTTGAACCATTTCTTTTTTCGTTTCTCATATCCTCTAAAATATCTTCAAAGAGACTTAAAGGAATTAGACCTTCCAACTCGTCTATGTCAATTTTTTCTAAGGAAACCTTAGAAATACCTGTATCAAAAGAAGAAATAATTCTGTCAATCTTTTTATCTTTCCCCTTTCCTTTACCAATTACATACTCAAATTTCGTAATGGGAACCTGTGGGAAACAAATTTTAAGATCTTTGTTAAACCATTCGTAAACCTCTTTAAAGAAATATAGAGAAGAGGTTTTCTCAATATGCTTGTTTCGATTCATTTCATTTAAGAGCAATGTGTTATAATTATTTTTCATATCTTCAATGACAAAATCTAGACGGTCACTATCTTCGTTTTTTATCAAACTCTCATTATAGCTAACATTATACTTTTCAGATTCAATTTTTCTTTCAAAAATCATTTTTTCTTCATCTTGACTTGGAATCATCTCGTAAAGCCACTCTGCCTCAATCGTTCTTTTGTTTACATTCAATTTTATACCATATGCATATACGGATTCATTCTTTACAAATTCCACTTCAAAAGTCGTAGGTTTATCTTTGTTTCCAATTTCTTCTTTAAAATACATATAACCTATGTTTTTTGGAGCTCCCTTAATAACTATATGCTTTAGAACATCAATAGATTTAATAATGTTGGTCTTCCCCGAAGCATTAGCTCCATAAATAGCGGATAAGTTCAGTAATTTGATACCATTTGCTTCAAAAACATGATCTGGCTTATTTTTTAAGCTTCCGGCAATCATAGAGAAGTTCTCCATTTTGTTAAAAGATAAGAAGTTTTCCACTTGAAATCTTATCAACATAGCCATTCCTCCTTTAAGTGAAATAATCACTTTAACTAATTTAATTATACTATATATCTGTCTCTTATACACATCT
>LSQX01106094.1_pt1 | contig 15323 bp, 9 predicted proteins | sample 654561 | NCBI WGS metagenome assembly LSQX01 (sample SAMN04489861, study PRJNA283612) | anaerobic digester metagenome | isolation source: 4 biogas reactors fed with cattle manure at either 37C or 55C with and... | place: Denmark: Kongens Lyngby | collected 2014 | reverse complement strand
CCACGTATCGTTAACACATTAAACTCGCGCCCCGGCAAGTCAATCATTTGACTCATCATTTTGTGCAGCTTTACCGGATCCGCGCCTCTGTTCCACAGCACGGCACGCCTAGTGATCACATCTTCCTCCGGGAAAACGGTATAGATCAATTGCAGCTCAAGCGGCAAGAGCGCCTCTTTTAGAAAAATATTAAGTGTTTCAACACACGAGGAATGATCTTCTTTACCGGCATCGTTTGAGTCGTTCCAAAGGGCACCATCGCATTCTCTGCCACCGACATTTCTATGACCGCTCCCAACAATACCATCAAATTCGCTTCTGCCAGCATCACTGAAATCGTTCAAAATCTCATCGTCGCACACGTTGCGGCAAGTAGCATTGTGTTTGTTTCTACCTGCATCTTCATACGCTGTTGGCAACGTCTCAGATGGATGCACACCTTTTTTTGTTTCATAGCGGTGAAATAAGAAATCGGTCGTGAAAGTGCCGTCCATAAATTCAATTTCAATAGGCGATGTTCTAAAATCCCCTCGTCCACTGCCTGACCACTCGAGAAGCACGTTATCAAGGCTATATGTTTGATCGGAGCTTCGATCGACATTTTCCAAATATGCCGAGGAAGGGTATTCCGGATTTTTTAACAAAGACTGCAATCGTTCAGATCGAAAACAAGTGCGCGAATTGTCAACAGAACTAAAATCAGATGTTTTACCAGAACGAGAACTTGCGTAAGAATCATCGTCCAAAGAGAATGTCGTTTTAGAATGTGAATCGTGCGCTGAAAAAGAAATTATCGGCTTGTTAGAATAAACTCCTGACGCCGAATCAGAATTTGCTCCATTCGGTGTAGAGGGGTTAGAAGAAGCAGAAGGATAAACTAGTAGAGATCCATAAGGGATTGTCCGTTTGTATCGCAAAGCTTCAGCATCCTCAATTCGCACTTTTTTTCCATAATGAATATGCTCAACATGGCCGTACTCGTTAACCATAAACAGATATGACGTCTTCTTCGTATTTAATAAAAACGTCCGGTCACGAATTTCAATTGCTGACAATTTGCACCCCCTTCATCTCACAAAACACTTTCACATAAACTGTAGGATCGCTGCTTCGTACGGATCGAGCATGCTACCTACCTCATCTCGTTCATAGGAAGAGAAAAGGCACTTGCCTTTATAAGGATTATTTTTACGTTTACACGACAAATTTACAACTATAATCAGTTTTTCTTCTTGATCGCCCTCTCCGACCAACGCGTTTTCGATGCCCTTTGCAGAGTCAAAAACATCTGTCGACCTTTGATCTACCGGTGAATAAACACGTTCAAAAGCGTAGACGGATTCGCGTCTATATAACTCCCTAAATTCCCCAAAACGCATAGCTTTGCTTTTTTTCCTAAAGCGAATCATTTTCTGATAAAATTGCAAAATTGACTCAGGATCCAGTTTTTCACTTTTAACATTAATTTGCTTATAATTGCGATTAATGCCTAACCACGGTTTCCCTGTCGTGAAACCGGCATTTGGCACATCACTCCATTGCATCGGCGTTCGCGCATTATCACGACTCTTTGTCTTCATCATTTTCCAAAGAAGTCGTTCAGGCAGACGTAACCGCTTGCCAATTTTCCAAATATTGTGTGATTCTATATCGCGCAGCTCGTCCATCGAATCAAAGTCAAAATTCGTCATGCCGATTTCCTGACCCTGATAAAGAAAAACGGTGCCCTTCAAACCCATCAGAAGAATAGCTAAAGCCTTAGCACTCTCCCGATGATAGCGATCTGCATCGCCGAAGCGTGAAACCGACCTAGGCTGGTCATGATTTTCAAAATAAAGCGTATTCCAGAACAGCTTTTCCTGCCATTTCGCAAGTGTTTTGAAAAATCTGTTAGGCGAGAATGGGCGTAAAAACCATTTAATCTTGAAACAGTCCGTTTCCATGTGCTCAAACGAAAAAACAGCACTCAATTCTTGCCGTGCAGGATTAGACAAATCATCTGCCATTTTCGTCGTAATAAAAACGGTCTCTCCCACCGTAAACGCATCGTACTTTGACCACACATTTTGGCTGAAACGCTGAAGCAATCGATGTAATCCCGGCGTCGATAAATAATGCTCTATACCTGTTAATGCAGGTTTCGGTTTCCCGTTTTTCAGCGACTCTTTGTAGAGGATGTTAATCACATCACATCGAAAACCGACGACACCGCGATCCAGCCAAAACTTCATGACTTCTTCAACTGCTTCAATCACTTTCTCGTTTCGATAATTAAGGTCCGGCTGTTCTTTCGCGAATAAATGCAGATAATACTCTCCACGCACCTCATCGTATGTCCAAGGTATTTCTCCAAAAAAGTTACCCCAATTATTCGGAATCTTGCCCGATGGCACTTTTTCAACTTTTGATTTATTCTTTGCATCCTTAGACAGGTCACTTGACCGATCGCCTGATAAAGTTGTTTTTTTGTCACCATCATGTTTCTGAGTAGCAATGTCTTGTAAAGTTGAATTATTGTTAAACCTTTCGGTTTCTATTTGCTCGATATCATCTATATCTGTTAATGTTGCTTTTTTGCCATTCCGTGCCGGTTGCCAAATATAATAATCTGTATAAGGGGCGATCCGTTGACGGCTTTTTTGGAACCATTCATGCTGATTTGACGTATGATTAATTACAAGATCCATCAAAATTTTGATGCCGCGTTCCCCGGCAAGTTTAACCAAGAGATCAAAGTCATCCATCGTACCGTAGTTGGGATGAATCGCACAATAATCACTAATGTCATAGCCGTTGTCGCGATTAGGCGACGGATAGAGTGGCGAAATCCATAAGAGGTCTACCCCGAGTTGTTTCAGATAATCTAGCCTGCTGATAATCCCAGGAATATCGCCAATTCCATCCCCATTGGTATCACAAAAACTCATTGGGTATATTTGATAAACAATTTTGTCTTGCCACCAGTTTCGTTTCATAGTTCAACACCCGCAATATTTCAAGATTTTCATATAATAAGTGCGATGACTAATTATACCTCACTTACACGACTAAACTTGATTTTTTGTCTTTCTTCCCTAGACCATCGTAACGTTAATTTCGATCTATACTTCAAAAGATTTACCCGTGGTTTATACTATGTTTGTCTATAATGACCCAACTGGTGTAGGTTTACATGTATTAATGGGGAATTGGTTATGAATAGAATTGCTTTTCGCTCTTTGTTGTCAGATAAATCATTTAAAAATCGTCTTGCTTACCTTTACGGAAGAGATGCGATCGAGCAAAATTATCGTCGCTACAGCAACGCAATAAATCAATTTGATCATCATTTCCCGGGAAATAATGATCTCATCGTCATATCAACACCGGGGCGTACTGAGATTAGCGGCAATCACACCGACCACAATGCCGGCCTCATTTTGGCTGCCTCACTTGATCTTGATATGATCGGAATTGCGGCAAAAAACAATCACAACATCATGCGTGTATTAAGTGATAAACACATCCACATTGAAGTAGATATTTCCAACCTACACCCAATTGCAGAAGAACGACATACCTCTGCAGCCTTGCTTCGCGGTGTTGCGGCTCGAATGAAACAATTAGGCTATCGAATCGGTGGATTTGACTGCTGGCTGACGTCTAATATATGGCAGGGTTCAGGAATTTCATCATCCGCTGCATTCGAAGTCGAAATATGTTCCATCCTCAATCATCTTTACAATGAAGGCACAATGGATCACATCACCATCGCAAAAATCGCCCAATACGCAGAAAATCATTTTTTTGAGAAACCGTGTGGGTTGATGGATCAGCTCGCTTGTGCGGTCGGTGGCTTAATCCTTATCGATTTTGAAAATCATGAGCACCCAAAAATTATGAAAATCCTTTCCGATTGTGAGAAGAATATCGACTCCGATATCACGTGCAAAACCTTTGATTTTGAAAAGTTTGATCATGCGCTATTCTTGGTTGAAACTGGAGCATCTCATTCGGGACTAACAGACGAATATACCGCCGTGGAACGTGAAATGAAGCAAGTAGCTAATGCATTAGGAAAATCGTTGCTACGGCAATGTAATAAAGAACAGTTCCTAGGTCAATTATTCAACTTAAGAGAACAATTGAATGATCGCGCTTTACTTCGCGCGTACCATTTTTTCAAAGAAAATGAGCGTGTTCAAGCTCAGTTTGCAGCTCTAAGAGTAGGCGATATACAACTTTTCAAAGAACTTGTAGTAGAGAGCGGTCGTTCATCTTTTATGTATTGCCAGAACATCTATCCGAGTCATAAGTGGCATGAGCAACCATTGAGTCTCGCATTCATGGTTGCTGAAGAAATTCTTCGAGATCAAGGAGCCTGGCGTCTGCAAGGCGGAGGATTCGGCGGCATGCTTCAGGCCTTTGTACCGTTCCGAATGATCGATGATTTCCAAAATAAGATAAGTACGCTCTTTGGCGAACATGCTATACATCGTGTTAGAATTCGCCCAGTTGGCACTACACTGATCATGTAATTGTCTGAAGTTTTATTAATTTAACTGCCGCACCCATGGTCAGTTTTTCAAAATTTATGGCAGAAAGACTAAGAAAAGGGAACAAGAGTTGTTGGCTAGAAGATAATTCTAAGAAATAGGCCTTGCTAAATCAAAATTTCAATATTTTCACATTTTTATCTTGTGTAATTGTTTTTTATCTCTTGATTAATGGAAAAATCTTTGTTACTCGAAAAACTGGATTGTTTTTATTTAGCTATGTATCTGTAATGTCCGCCATCTGCTGTATCTGTCAACTTGATTGTTTCTCAATTCAACTATTTCTGACAAAATTGAATAATTGTGTTTGGTGGTGCAAAATGAACTCTGTTGCGCCTCTTGAAGTGTTTTTTATTACTTATAATTCAGAAAAATCCTATTATTCAGCTATCTGCTATTTGCAAAACAAAATTTGCGCAGAGTCTAAATACGCAAACAGATTTGATGGAAGGTTAATCTGTTTGAAGTTCAAATTGCTTTCTATATGCGTTTTTGTTTATTGTAATTTGAGGAATTAAATTGATTTGTTTAAGTCTAATTTGGAGATCCTTTTCGGTCTTCTACGTTGCTCGCGTTATAAGCAGGGATCGTTTCGGGTAATCACAAAATTTCCTCCATGCTAACTCGTAAACATCATAGATCTTCCGTACACCTGGAAATTTTGGAACCTCATGAAAAAGTACTTTCTTCGCCCGTGATCGACATGCCTTGGCGCCTTTAAGCATTAAATCCCTAAGAGCGGCAAACCCTTCAAAGAATTTTCGTGCTCGAATACGAATTTTTTTACCGACTCGGGAAGCGATGTCTAGAGCAAGCGTCTCGAAATGATGAATCTTTGCAAGCTGTTCGAAGCAAACAGAAACAACCTGGTATCCCTCTAGTGATAGATTTGTCGCTCGTATTTTGTCGAGGGAAAAAGATTGATCGTTATGATGAAAATCTTTGCTGTCATACTCAATAATGAGTTTGTGAGAGGGCACATACAGATCGGCATAATATAGCTTGCCGGTCTTCTCTGTTGTTATTCGCGTATTTAATTGCAGATTTACGATACCACATCCGCCTAAAGCATTTGGGAGGCGCAAAAACATAAACAAATAGGATTCCATCGGTGAGCGTGAGCCCTCTTCAACATAACGCAACGCACGCAGTGCTTTTCTGCGTCCACGATGACCGTAGAGTTCATTAGCGCAATTGAGAAGTTCTTTTTTGGAGCAAAGAGGTCGATTGCCGCGCTGCCACGAACAGATTTGAAGTCCTAGAAAAATAAGTTTGTGTATGCTGTACTCGTTCGCCATCTGAAGAAAAACAAGCGGCAAAGTGCAAACACCATCTTGAGTGTATTTTTCCGCCCCTTTTATCCGGCAAGTGTGCAGAATAATACCCTGAGGTCTATAGATTGTACGATCTGTAAAGATTACATACTCCTCAGGTATTTCAACATCACTTGGTTCAAGTGCGCCTCTCAGGTTAGGCACTTGCCAATACTCGAGTGCTGCCCGACCACAGAAATACTTCTCCAACTTCGTCTTCATACTGTGTATTTTAATTGCGTTAACCATGAGCACATCAAGCTGTTTTCGTCGACACCCGCTTTTGAACGACAAATTGTCGAAAAAACGACTCTTCTTCTCATATTTATGTCGTTCATCTCATCTTCCCATTTTCGGAGATATCCCATACACATCACTATGCGGTATCGTCGAAAGCAACCCGCAAATTCTACTTTATAACTTAGCTTCTAATACGCATCTTATAGCGGATAGCTAATACTTTAAGTCGTGGCGTGTAACCATGTTTTATGGCTGTTGACTTTTGAAATAAAAGGCATTAAGCTTCTGATGGTTAAAATGTCCTAACTCCTAAAATAATTACATGGATGAAAGAAATGATTTTACATAGAAGATCTGAGTGACGCCTCGTATATTAGCTCTATTGCGCGGTGGAATTCATTCAAAATCCGGCATGTTCATGGAAGATTGGAATTGGCTCTATTGCGTGGCGGAAACACGTACCCCGCGTAAAGACGACTGTCTGAAAACAGGAGAGTAAAGTGAAAACATTGAAGGATACACCGATCGGTCAAACCGTTCGCGTAAAGAAACTACATGGTAAAGGCCCTCTACGGCGCCGTATTATGGATATGGGTATCACGAAAGGCGTTGACATATATGTCCGCAAAATGGCACCGTTGGGTGACCCGATGGAGGTCACTGTGCGCGGATATGAATTGTCACTTCGAAAATCTGAGGCAGAACAAATTGAAGTTGAATAAATATTATTACTAGCATAGTTCTCCTGAACATGGGCTTTTCTTCGTGGATTAAACGATATGGATCAAGAACAAAAACCTATTGTCATAGCTTTAGCCGGCAACCCAAACAGCGGCAAAACCACACTCTTCAACGCATTAACAGGCGGAAATCAGTATGTAGGCAATTGGCCGGGCGTAACGGTAGAGAAAAAAGAAGGCAAAGTCAAGGATAATGAAGCGATTGTTGTTCAAGATCTCCCCGGTATTTATTCGCTATCACCTTATACCGCAGAAGAGGTCATCGCCCGCAATTATCTAGTCACTAATCCGCCGGACGTCATTCTAAATATTGTGGATGGCAGTAATCTTGAGCGAAATTTATACCTGACAACTCAACTTACAGAGCTGAACGTTCCGGTGGTTGTAGCCATCAATATGATGGATCAAGTGGAGAAGCAAAACGATAAAATTGATCTCAAAGCGCTAAGTCATTTTTTCGGTTGTCCTTTCATCGGGGTCTCCGCCTTAAAAGAAATCGGTTTAGATGAACTGGTTGACGCCTGCGTGTCAGCTGCAGCAAAAAATGAATCGCAACAACCAGTTTGCATATTCACAGAGCCTGTCGCAACGGCAATCCAAGATATTGAATCTTGTGCATCTTCGTCAATTCCGGATGAACTGAATTATTGGTACGCGATCAAACTTTTTGAGCGTGACGAAAAAATAAGAGATGAGATTTCTCTTTCTCCAGCCCAAAAACGAAAAATTGAGACCATTATTCAAGATGTTGAAACCGCTCTAGATGATGACGCGGAAAGCATTATAGTGGACTCCCGTTATCGAACAATAACTGATTTTTTGAAACATTCTTATCACCGTAATGATCTGCCTGAAACTTTGTCTGATAAGATCGATAAGGTGGTGACCAATCGATGGCTAGCTCTGCCTATTTTTGCAGCAGCTATGGCACTGATGTATTACGTTTCCATTGCCGGTATCGGAATGGCGATGACTAAATGGGTCAATGAAGTGCTTTTTGGCAAATGGATCATTGGCGGCGCATCAAACGCGCTCACATCAATTGGCGCCAGCGCAGGTGTTCGTTCGCTTGTTATCGACGGCATACTCTCCGGATTGGCGGCGCCAATCGGTTTTGTGCCGCAAATGGCCATGGTTTTCCTGTCTCTTGGTTTTTTACAAGACTGCGGTTATATGGCTCGTATCGCTTTTATCATGGATCGTCTGTTTCGTCATTTTGGCTTGTCAGGCAGGAGTTTTCTTTCCTTTTTGGTGTCCTCCGGATGTGGCGTGCCCGGCATAATGGCAACACGCACTATCGCTAACCGAAGAGATCGCGATATGACGATGATCACAACCACTGCCATCCCCTGTAGCGCTAAGTTGCCGGTTATCGCCCTAGTGGCCGGCTATATCAGTGGTGCTTGGTGGCTCGCACCGCTAGTCTATTTCATGTCTATCGCGGTCGTTATTCTAGCTTCAATCATAATGAAAAAATTCCGCATGTTTGCTGGCAAACCGGCACCTTTCGTAATGGAGCTGCCCCCTTATCGCTGGCCAACCATTAAAGGGTTAGCTCGCCACGTTTGGACGCGCGTGTTTTCTTTTATTAAACGTGCAGGCACCTTAATATTCGCTATGTGCGTCGTCATGTGGTTTTTGGCCAGTTTCGGCTTCGCTGACGGCCAATTTGGTCAGGTAGATTCCGAGCATAGTTTTCTTGCGATCATAGGGAGCGCAGTCGCATGGATATTCATCCCATTAGGCTTCGGCAACTGGCAGTCGGTTGCCGCTACTTTTGCAGGTTTTACCGCCAAGGAAGCTATCGTTTCCACTATGGGCATCTTGGCCGGATTAGGGCCTATTGACTCTTACACAGATACTATGCACAACGCCTTTCAGGTGTTTTTTTCGTTCCCGATCGCGGCAATATCCTTCCTGTTGTTCAACCTGTTCAACTCCCCTTGCCTAGGAGCAGTTGCCACACTTTATCGCGAAATTAGCAGTAAAAAAAGATTTATTTTTGCGATCCTGTTTCAAAATATAGGCGCTTACGCGATCTCACTGCAAATCTATCAAATCGGAGGATTGGTGATAGGACAGGTTCCTTTTACATGGCAAACCATATTTGCTTTCGTCGTATTTGCTATCACGATGGTATTGATTTTTAGACCGGATCCTTCAAAGAAAAACATCCAATCTGACTTGGTATGTAGACGCACGTAAATTGAGAAGGATGAGTGAGTATTTATCGCAGTGCGCGGACGCGCATAATCGTTAGAAATGTAGTACTTTGATACATGTAGTACTTATTTTTTCACAATACAGTCTTGTCTATAATGTTTTTGTTGATTTCATTGATATGCTTTAGAGGATAACGACTCATATAATAGCATTTACGTTCGGCAATCCTTTCTTGTGAGGAGATTTCTGCACTCTCAACGTTGTGAAGTAACCAATTGCTTGCAGGTCATTGACAAAACCAGATCAGAAACTACACAATTCAAGATGAAATAACTGTTAACGTATGAGGAGAATATATGTCACAACAACGTGAATCATTTACGGGAAGAATCGGGTTTGTTTTGGCGGCGGCAGGTTCTGCGGTCGGTCTTGGAAATTTATGGCGATTTCCCTACCTTGCGGCAAAGCAAGGCGGTGGTGTTTTTCTTCTTGCCTATATTCTGTTTGCCCTAACTTTCGGTCTGTCATTGTTGATTACAGAAGTGGCTATAGGCCGGCGCACGAGATTGTCTGCAATGGGAGCGTACACTGCAATGCATCCGAAGTTTTCTTTTCTCGGCGTACTGACAATGTTTGTGCCGGCGATCATTCTCTCTTACTATTGCGTAATCGGGGGCTGGGTCACAAAATACGGCTACGAATTCATCGTGGGTTCAAGCCAAAAACTTGCAGAGCAATCGGAAGATTATTTCAATTCATTCATTACTATGGAAGGTAAAGGACTCCTCAATAACGCCGAATTCTGGTTTCTTATCTTCCTTGGCGTAACGGCTGTAATCATCTTGTTTGGCGTTCAAAAAGGTATTGAAATAGCAAGCAAAATCATGATGCCTTTGCTTGTTATCCTCTCCGTCGGCATTGCAATCTACGTACTAACCATCCCCGGCGTTGCAGATGGTCTTAAGTATTATCTGGTTCCTGATTTCTCCTTCATCTCATCAGTTAAAGATTTTGCAGATTTACTGCTATCGGCATTGGGACAGCTTTTTTACTCGCTTTCGCTAGCGATGGCCATTATGATTACGTATGGTTCCTACATGAAACAGGAAGACGACTTGCAAAAATCATCTGCCCAAATTGTTGCATTGGATTCTATTGTGGCATTCTTAGCCGGCTTAATGATCGTGCCGCCTGTTGTCGCTTATAGCGGCGGTGATCCCTCGCTGATACGCTCCCAGGCCGGACCTGGCCTGATGTTCGTGACACTGCCTAAAGTCTTTGCGGATATGCCTGCAGGTAATATCGTCGGCGCCGTTTTCTTTATCTTGGTTTTCTTCGCAGCGCTCACATCCTCTATATCTCTTATGGAAGCAGTCGTTTCAATCGTTATGGATGTCACAAAAGCAAAACGTAAGACGGCTACTTTGGCCGTCTTAGGCGTTTCAGTGCTATTAGGCACCTTATCTTGCATAGGATATGGCCCGCTAGCAGGTATTCAAGTTTTAGGACGCGCTTTTCTCGACTTCTTCGACTTTATTACCAACTCAGTCATGATGCCTATTATCGCAATATTTACCTGTATTTTAGTGGGGCATGTAGTGAAACCGACTTACATCGAACACGAGGTTCTTAAGTCAGGAAAATTTCGTGCTAAGAGAGCATATGAAATCATGATTAAATGGATAGCGATACCTATCCTCGTGATTATTTTGCTCTCCAATCTATTCGCATAACCTCCTGTTCAAGCCGGAAAAAAGTCGCAACTTTGAAAAGAAATGTGGAAGAGTCTTTAAAGCTCAGCCCTGAAAGCTCAGTTCCCTGAAAGCTTAGCTCTGATAGTATATTAAGTACCAAAAAGACGTTATGGGGGCACACTAATAGCTCACTAGAAAAGGTGACTCCAATGAACACTGCATATAATTTTACATTTCGGTCAGACGACGGCATTGAGATTTTTTGTTATTGCTGGCTTCCGTCGTCTTTCCCTGATCCATTTTCTACGCGTACACCGCTACAGGCGTCCGCGGGCAAAAATGCAACTAAAATCGAAAAAATGGACGATTCAAACAGCACTTTGTTACCTGAAGTAACTATCGTTCAAAACACAAGTGACAACGAATACGATTTCTCTTCATCTATGGATTCATTACCTCCACTTAAAGGAGTTGTACAAATTGCGCACGGCATGGCGGAACACGCGGCAAGATATGCTTATTTCGCTCGTTGCCTGAACAAGGCAGGCTACGCTGTTTACGCAAATGATCACCGAGGACACGGTCGCTCGGCAGAAAGCGAATCACAGCAGGGATACCTTGGCGGGAAAAACGGATTTGATCTTCTCATAGCCGATATGGCACATCTTGCGCAAATCGCACAAGCAAATCACCCGAACATCCCCCTGTTCTTATTCGGACACAGTATGGGATCTTTTGCATCTCAGCGTTTCCTGATGGACTATCCTGATTTGACAGACGGATTGATTCTTAGCGGTTCTAATGGGAAACAGGGTGCCGCACTTTCGCTCGGTCGCTGGATTGCCGGCATTGAGCGCACGCTACGTGGCGATCGCGCCAAATCAAATCTTCTGAACCGCCTTTCCTTTGGTGCTTACAATAAAAAAATCGCACCAAATCGAACGCCCTATGACTGGCTTTCACGTGACGAGGCCTCCGTTGATCGTTACATCGCCGACCCTTGGTGTGGTGCTGTTTTTCCAACCAGTTTTTTTACCGGCTTTTTCGACACCCTACTTTACATAGAAAATCCAAAACATTTTCACAAGATTCCAACGTCCATACCAATCATTATTCTTTCCGGAGATCAAGATCCGGTCGGTTCTTTCGGAAAAGGAGTAGCGGAGCTTTACAATCGTTATCGCAGTGTAGGTGTCCAAGAAGTGATCATGAAATTGTATACTGGCGCACGCCATGAAATCTTAAACGAACTGAATCGTGATGATGTTATACAAGATATTCTTGATTTTCTTGAGACGCACACTTCGGACGAATTGACATCCTGATGTCTAGTTGTAATTATGATTAACTTTAGCAATGTCAATTTGAAGAACCTGTCAAAAATGCAAATTAACTAGACAACCAAGTTGAGTCCACAGGAGTTAGGCAATTTTTCAACTTTGTTTGGATAATTTAATGTACTGTATCAGCCACAAGACAATTTATCAGTTTTAGCAGCTGTATTTCTCTTATGCAGGATTGAATAGACAGTTTTTCAGCTTTTTCAGGTAATTAATAGAAAGCACATGGTAGTCAGACAATTTTTCAGTTTATGCAGAAAGAATGCTTGCGCACACTGTGAACTGGTCAGTTATTCAATTTGGTTAGGAAAACAGAAAATGACACTGATTGAAGATTATTTTTCTCAAAAATAGTCAAAGCAGTCACAACTACACTATTTTCTAAATAAGTTGAAAAACTGTTCAGAGACTTGCTTACTAGAGCAATTATCGGAATAAATTGAAAAACTGTCTTAAATAGATTGTTAAAAGTTGACCTTAATCTCGCCTACGACCTCGCCGCGATGATTGCGGATTTTCTTGTTAAATAATTGGTCAAAATAATCCTCATCTTCTTTTTGAATTATGTCCATTTTCTTCAAAAGTTCAAGAAGTATGATATCCCTGTATTCGGAGATTCCATCATAGGTTTTGAGAGCAAACCCGTATTTGTGATGTGGCAAAATGCCTGTAAAATAGCCGTTTGCACCTCCTTTTAAAACTAATTCACCAGGGTATTTTTTTATGATGTAGTTTTCTGTGCCGTCGGTACCGCATATGTATTCCGGATAGCACATGATGGCATCCATTATGTCTTTTGTATGAGGCGCTAAACCTTCTGGAAGTCGCTTGTCGTCGGCGAACCGCGCCATACCGTACGCAAAACGGCATAGGGGCAGCGCATGCACAGGAACACCGCACCCGTCGATTGCGATTTGCTCTTCTGTAATCGGATAGTCGCAGAGTATGGTAAGCAATTTGAGAATACGTTGCTGGATAGGATGTTCCGGTTTATAGTAGTCGTCAAGCGAAGCTCCGAGCAACTTTGTGCCGAGTAACATACCTGTATGCTTGCCTGAACAATTGTTGTGAATTGCAGTTGCCTCAACGCCATTTTTTTTCATTTCTAATGCGACATCCGGCTTAAAGGGATAGTGAGCGCCGCACTTCAAATAGGCTTCATCGAGACCCGCTTTCTCCAAAAGTCCTCGAATCGTACTGATGTGAAAAGCTTCTCCGCGGTGTGACGCACAGATCTGGGCGATCTCCTGCTTAGTCATTTGAAAAGCTTCCTTCGCTCCCAGACTGAGTGTTGCAAGCGCCTGTATAAGCTTCTCACTTGACCGAGGAAATACTAATTCATTCGGATCACCTTTCGCATAAATGATTTTTCTTGAAGAGTCTACTACAACCAAACTTCCGAAAACGAAAAGATCTGCAATCTTTTCACGGTAAATCGTCAGTAATTTTTCCATTCTTTGTTTTTCCTCGTATTCCTTGTGCGTAGTGCGTGCTTAAGTGCTATTTCTGCTGTAAATGTAAGCACAAAGCCTCGCGATAACCATCTGCATGAGACATCGCGACATAAATTCGTAACTAATACCATTATTTCAACTTTAATATCTTTTTAATATCTTGTCGTTTATTATAAAACGAATTATCGAAGCATGCGAACATGAAACATTCTTTTCACGACACTCTCTTTACCCTGAAATCGATACGAAGAAAACGTTATTGAAACTTCAATCTTATGCATGGTATGGTTAGAGCGCGTAGTTGAACGCATGGATTGATGGGTACAGTAGATTGTTGGGTACAGATAAATATTGATAACATTGCTTGTTGAATATGCAATAAAATAACAAACCAACTTCGTTTGTTATTCGCACGTTGGATTGGTCTAATCCGGGAGACTAGATATGATTTCAGCAACTGAGTTTATTGATTTTTATACAGAGCTGGGGGCAAAGAAGGCGTCTTCACCTTTCAGAAAGCTCTTCCCGCTTGGCATGCTTGCAGGTTTTTTGAATGGGATGGCCGGCATCGTCTACGGCATCGCGTCGTATTCTCAAGAATCTGTTTCTGCAGCAAGACTCGCAGGTGGTCTGCTCTTTCCTTTTGGGCTGATTATGGTTATTTATTCCGGTGCCGAGCTATTTACGGGCAACAACTTGATCACCATCTCCGTGTTAAATGGCAAAACCACTGTCGGCAAAATGCTCCGCAGCTGGTTGTTTGTATATCTCGGAAACTTCGCAGGCTCACTTATCCTAGCGGCAGGCTATGTATATGCAGGAATATTTTTCGAATTCGGAAATAATGATCTTGCCCTCGCCATTATGGATACCGCTGTATACAAGACGGCACTTCCTTTTACGAAGGCTATCATTCTCGGCTTTTTTTGTAACATTCTGGTCTGTATTGCCGTGATGGGCGCTCTTATGAATAAGGACGGAATCAGCCGCGCAGCTGGAGCGTATTTCCCGGTCGCCTTCTTCGTTATTGCAGGTTTCGAACAAAGCGTCGCCAATATGTACTACATTTCTGCCGGACTTTTCTTAAGAATCCAGCCGTATTATCAGGATCTGGCAATATCGGCCGGCATGGATATTTCTACGCTGACAACGCGCGGTTTTCTGTTAAACAATATGCTTCCAGTCACGCTGGGCAACATTATGGGAGGCGTCCTCTTCTCCTGTCTCATCTTTTTCTGTCATCACAAAAGAAACTAGTACAAGTGCGAGAGGATAAGGAAAGTTATTTCGTCTTCGTTTCTATTTTCAAAATCACCGTGCCGCCGTCATCTTTTGAGGGGATAGTGACAGGGATTTTTCCTTCTGCATCGGCGCTGTATTTTTTCCCGTTGTAAAGATCGACAACTTTAACGCCTTTGTCAAGACCAAGAGATAGCTCATGATCCCGCGCTTCAGTCGCAATATTCACGCCAATGACGATCTTCTCTCCGTCATAGGAGCGCGAGAAAAAGCTGATCCCTGCTTCTTCATCGAAAAAAACAGTTTCACGATTCCCTTTGCTGAACAGATCCGAATATTGACGTCGTATGGCCAGCAATGCCCGATAGTGTTCAAGTATCGGGTTGTTTTTCGTTTTTTTCCAGTCAAAGTCGTAACGATTCTCTGAAAATTCGCCTTTATCCATATTCCGTGCCGTTTTCCCGGAAAGACCGATTTCTTCACCATAGTAAATTACAGGCTGTCCCTTGGCCGTGATTTGCAAGGTCGCAGCGACCTTAAAAAGTCCTGTGTCCCCTCCAATCCGCACAGCCAAAAAGCCATCCTCATCGTACGAAGGCAGAGAA
>LSQX01385482.1_pt1 | contig 15324 bp, 16 predicted proteins | sample 654561 | NCBI WGS metagenome assembly LSQX01 (sample SAMN04489861, study PRJNA283612) | anaerobic digester metagenome | isolation source: 4 biogas reactors fed with cattle manure at either 37C or 55C with and... | place: Denmark: Kongens Lyngby | collected 2014 | reverse complement strand
ATCTTCCTCACCACCCATTACATCGAAGAGGCAGAAAGGCTCTGTCAGCGGATCGCCTTCATCGTCGCGGGGCGCATTGTCCGTACCGACACTACCGAGAATCTCCTGATGCCTGTGCAGGGCAAACATATGGTGGAGATATCGTGGGCCAATACCTTTGACGGGGAAGACCTGAGCAAGGCCTTCCCGGGACTGAGGGCTGCAAGTTTGCTGCCGGGAGGCGTCCGGGTCGAATCGGATGAGCCCATCCATGTGGGGGTGCTGGTCCGCTTCCTCGAGGAGCAGGGGGCCCAGGTCCTTGAGGCCAGGAGGCTGCAACCATCCTTGGAGGACGTCTTCGTCAACATCACCGGGATCAAGGGTGAAAGCATGGGTAAGCAAGGAGGGGGAGCATGAAGGGCTGGATTGCTTTTTGGAACATCTTCATCAAGGACATCCGCACCTATTATCTAAAGCCCCCCAACATCAGCTGGGGACTGATCTTTCCCTTGTCTTGGACCGGCATGTTTTTCATCAGGTCGGGCGTGGGGCTAGAGAGCATCCCGGAAATCCTGCCTGGCGTGACCGCCCTGTCTGTCCTTTTTGGCACCACCTCCATGTTGGCGGTGACCATCACCTTTGAAAAGAGAAATCGCACCTTTGAGCGGCTCCTCCTCGCACCCATCTCCCTGGAACTGTTGATGCTCGCCAAAACGGCAGGAGCCATCCTATTTGGCATCGCCAACGGATTTGTGCCCCTCATCCTGGCCAGCTTTGCGGCGGATCTGTCGGGGCTGAATCCGACCATCTTCTTCCTTGGACTGGTGATGATCGCGGTTGTCTCGGCCTTTCTCGGGCTGTTCGTCGCCGTGGCCGTCCAGGAAGTCTTCGAGGCCCAAACCCTCTCCAATTTCTTCCGCTTCCCGATGCTCTTCCTCTGCGGGTTCTTCTTCCCCATCGAAAAGCTGCCCCTCATCCTGAGGCCCTTATCTTACATCTTGCCCATGACATATGGTGTGGACATCCTCCGGGGGGCGGTGAGCGGGGCAAACACAATGGCCTATGGGCTCAGCTTTCTCATCCTCGGCGCGTTTTGCAGCGGGCTTTTCCTGAAGAGCTTAGGCAATATCAGGCGGAAGTGGATCATCTAGCCTTCCCCGGGCGTTCATTGGAGGCCGCATCGGCCTCATTTTTTTCTCCCGGGAAAGAAGGAAAGCGGAAGAAAAGGGCGAAGTCAACCTTGTCCGGCAGTAGCACTGACTGCGAATATCGTGCCACGACAGGAGGAGCGGAATGGACAGGGAGCTTTGGGAAAGGGTCGTCGGGTTCCACGGACACGAGTGTCCGGGGCTAGCCATCGGGTTTAAGGCTTGTGAGGCCGCCAGGGAAAAGATGGACCTTGAGTTCTCGACCGATGAGGAGATCGTTTGCGTCACCGAGAACGACGCTTGTGGAGTGGATGCCATCCAGTTCATCACCGGCTGCACCTTTGGCAAGGGCAACCTGCTTTATCGGGACAGGGGGAAGGCAGCCTTCAGTTTCTTCAACCGCAAGACGGGGGAGAGCCTGCGGATGATCCTCAAGCCCCTCCCCGAGGAAATGGAGCGGGAGGAGCGGCTTAAATACTTGCTTAGCAAGCCGGCAGCTGAGCTTTTTCGCTTCAGCAAGCCAAGTTTCCCGGTCCCGACGAAGGCGAGGATCTTGAAAACCGTCATTTGCGAACAGTGCGGCGAGGGTGCGGCGGAGCACAAGATCAGACTGAAGGAAGGCAAGAAAGTCTGTCTCGACTGCTTCCCCGATTATTCCCGGGGCTGGTAAGAGGAGATGGATAGCTACCGACGCTACGCGGCCGCCAAGGGCCTGGTGATGTTGGCCTTGGTGGTCTCGATCGGCATCGCCTCGCTGTTTGCCCTGAGCGCCGGCTCGATGAGCATAAATCCCTACGAGGTCTTTCGCGCCATCATCGGCCAAGGGGCCGATGTGGCCGATATCGTCATCTGGCAGATCCGCTTGCCCAGGATCTTGGCCGCCATCATCGCGGGAGCGGGACTCTCGGTGGCTGGCTGCGTAATGCAGAACAACCTTCGCAACCAGCTGGCCTCACCCTCTACCTTGGGGATAGCGAATGCGGCGGCCTTTGGCGCCAACATGGCCATTATCGTCTTCGGCGCTGGGGCCGTCCGCAGCACGGGGGCCGATGCGGTATACATTGACAATCCCTATTTCGTTGCCTTCTCCGCCTTCATCTGGGCGATGGCGGCCGCCTTGATCATCTTGCTCCTCGCCCGCACAGGCGGCTTCTCGCCGGAGGCCATCGTCCTGGCCGGGGTGGCCTTAAGCTCTCTCTTTGCGGCGGGCACTATCTTGATCCAGTACTTCGCCCAGGACGTGCAAGTTGCCGCTGCGGTTTTTTGGACCTTTGGCGATCTGGGCCGGGCGGCATGGAATGAGGTCCTCATTCTCTCCGTCATTGTCGCCTCCGGACTCATCTATTTCATGATCCGCCGCTGGGACTACAATGCCTTGGGCAGCGGCGAGGAGACGGCTAAGAGCCTGGGGGTCAATGTGGAAAGGGTCCGCCTGGGGGGGATGCTGGCCTCATCCCTCATTACCGCGGCAGCCGTATCCTTCCTGGGGATCATCGGCTTCATCGGCCTGGTTGCTCCCCACTTGATGCGAAGGGTCCTCGGGGGCGATCACCGGCAGCTCATTCCGGCATCGGCCCTTGCCGGCTCGCTGCTCCTCCTCGTTTCCGACACGGCGGCTAGAACCATAATTGCCCCGGTCGTTTTACCGGTTGGGGCCATTACCTCGTTTTTCGGTGCGCCCCTCTTTCTTTACCTGCTAGCTAGGAGGTATGAGCGGAAGTGATGCTGACAGTTGAAGGACTAGAGTTTGCCTATCCCAGCCATCCAGTACTGAGGGACATCAGTTTTTCCATCGCCAGGGGAGATTTCCTCGCGGTCCTCGGCACCAACGGGGCCGGCAAGTCCACCCTCCTCAAGTGCATCAACAGGATCCTGCAGCCCCAAGGGGGAGCTGTCCTCATTGCGGGAGATGATGCTCGGACCTTGAGCCGCCGGGAGCTAGCCTGCCGCATCGGTTATGTTCCCCAGCATATTGAAAGGACCAGGACAACTGTGTTCGATGCCGTCCTCCTCGGCCGCAAGCCTTACATCCGCTGGGAGGCTTCGGCGGAGGATATGGAGATCGCCCGGCAGGCCCTGAGGACCCTGGGACTGGAGAACTACGCTTTAAGATACGTTGATGAGCTAAGCGGCGGCGAGCGGCAGAAGGTGGTCATTGCCAGAGCCCTAGCCCAGCGGCCGAAGCTCCTCCTCCTCGATGAGCCGACCCATAGCCTCGACCTGAAGAACCAGTTCGATGTTGCTCGGCTCATCAAGAAAATAGTGGCGGAAGAGGGGCTAGCGGCCATCGCTGCCATCCACGATCTGAATCTGGCCATGCGCTTTGCCAATAAGTTTTTGCTTCTCAAGGAAGGCGCCATTTTCGCCGCCGGGGGCTTCGAAGTGATCACCCAGGGGAACATTGAAAGCGTCTATTCCTTGCCCGTCGAGATCAAGCAGTTTGGGGATATACCGGTCGTCATACCTGCCTAAAGGGAGTGGATTCAGTGCTGCATAGCCGCCAAACATTGGTCGCCATCGTTATTTGTCTCTTGCTGGGCGCGGTCTGTCAGGCCCAGGGCATTAAGGTGAAGGATATGACGGGCAGGCAGGTGGAACTATCCGCCCCGGCCAGCCGCATCGTCGCCATTGGCCCGGGGGCCCTTCGCCTTTGTGCTTATTTCAAGGATCCTAGCCTCATCGTCGGCATCGAGCAATTTGACATCGACAGCAGCATCGGCAGGCCCTATCTAATCGCCAATCCTGCCTATGTGAACCTGCCCGTCATTGGACCTGGGGGGCCGAACAACGGGCCCGATCCGGAACAGCTCCTGTTGGTCAGGCCCGGTGTGATCTTCAGCACCTACGGTTCTGACCGGGCCTTCACCGACAACCTCCAAGGGAAAACAAGAATTCCCGTCGTGGCCTTAAGCTATGGGGAAACGGGGGTCTTTGATCCTGCCGTTTACGATTCCATCCGGATCATCGGCCAGGTCATCGGGAGGGAGGAAAAGGCGGAAGAGATCGTGGCCTACATGGAAAGGTGCCGCCTGGATCTTCATGCGCGGACGAAAGACATCCCCGATTCCCATCGGCCCAAGGTCTACGTTGGGGGAGTCAATATGAAAGGGGCCCACGGCATCGAAAGCACCCAGGGGGATTACCCGTTGTTCAATGCGGTGAACGCGAGGAACGTAGTTGACGAACTCGGCCGTCGGGGCGCCCTCATGGTGGACAAGGAAAAACTGATCCAGTGGAACCCCGATATCATCTTCATCGATGAAGGCGGCCTGGAGCTTGTCCGGCAGGATTACCAGAAAAATAAGCCCTTCTACCAGGTCCTCGGGGCCGTTAAGAAGGGCCAGATCTACGGGCAGCTGCCTTACAACTACTACACGACCAATATCGACACGGCCATCGCCAATGCCTACTATATCGGCAAAGTCCTTTATCCCGATAGATTCGCGGATATTGACCCGGCGGCCAAAGCAGATGAGATTTATGAATTTCTCGTTGGGCAAGGGGTTTACGCCCGGATGGCCGCGGATTACGGCGGCTTCCAGGCCCTCACCCTCGAATAAGTGGTCTAGACCCGGGGCGGGCGGGCAAGGATCCAGTCCACCACCGGGTCTTCGCCCATCTTGTACGCGGCGAAGCTAGGCTCGATGAGGACATCGGGATAGAGGGAATCACCCTCTTCCGCGGACTGGAAGTACTTCTTCGAGTAAGTGACCTTGAGCCCCGTATTCGTCAAGAAAAGCGCGCCAACTTCCCCGTAATGGCTAGGTCTGCCCCCGGTAGGCTCGCCGACGAAGGTTGCCGCCGTCGTTTCTTTTAGCTGCAAGGCGTTGAGGATGGCCGATGAGAAGGTCCTGCGGCCGATGATGACAAACAACCTGTCCGGGTCATTCAGGCTGCTTTTTTGAATCCTGCTGATGAAGGGCCCCATCACCAGGGAGTTGCCGCCGCCGTTGAGCCGCAAGTCGACGATCAGCCTATCCACGGCGTTGTCGGCAATGAAAGCGAACATTTCCTCGCAAAACTCCCGAAAGGGCCTATCCATGTTCCCGCAGACGTTGTATTGGAAGTACAACGTTCGGTAGTCCGGGAGATACTCGTACCAGTAGTAAAGGTCCCCATGGCGGCGGTACAGGGGCAGCTTTGTCGATCCCGACACGTACTTGATTTTGTCCACCTCCATGGGCTCAAAGAGGACGACTTTCTCCCCGGCTTCACCGGCAAAACCCATCGCGCACACATCACCATCAACTATCCCCAGCCCTTGCATGATGGAAGGGATAACGAGGCAGCCCACGGCTAAGGACTTGAAGGCTGCTTCGTTTTCGTGGGAAATCACATCCCGCAGCATCGCTAGAACCTCTTCGGTGGGCCGTCCGTTGATGGTCTTCAGCTCCAGGTCAACGACACCCCCGTATTCTTCCCCCGCGGCGATCGCGTAGATCCCTTCTTTGAACCAGTAAAACCACAAGGGATAAAGACGGCTGCGATCGGGGTAGAGGGCCGTATGGGCATCGCCGACGGAGGCCACTAGACGGCTAAGTTCGACGATGAGCTCTGGATCAGTCAGCGCATCGATCTGGCCCGCAATCTCCTTTGCCCTCCGGTAGAAGGTCTCCTTATCCAGCTGGAAAAACAGGTTCTTGTGGCGCCTCGGCAGTTCCTGCACTAGGAACTCCAAGTCATAGGCCCATGCATCATGGCGGTTACCGGCCGTCTTTGGCCGCTCCTGATAGCAGCCGGTCAAGGAGATGAGGGCGATGATCAGGGCGATGCCCACAAGGCGCTTCATTATCCGGACTCCCTTCTAAGTTGCCTGTGTCAAACTCACGGCTTTTTTGTCTGCCTAAAGATGGAGACAGAGCAAAGCACCCGGAGCGGGCGCTTTGCACATAATGACTGTATCGCAATTCTAGGAGAATCCCAACAGCCTGCCTCCCTGATACACGATGACGGCCAAAGTCCAGCCGAGGAGGAGGGTATAGGCCACGGTGACAGCCGTCCATTTCCGCGAGCCGGTTTCAGTGCGGATGGCGGCAATGGTTGCTGCACAGGGAATGTAGACTAGGGACATCACCAAGAAAGCATACGCTGACAGGGGAGTCCAGTTAGCCCGGATCGCTTCGATGAGGCCGGCTTCGCCAGTGCCGTAGAGGACTGCTAGGGTGCCAACGATGAGCTCCTTGGCGATGCCGCCGAAGATCAGGGCCGCCCCCGCCTGCCAGGTGCCAAAGCCCGCGGGTCTTAGGATGGGAGCAAGGAGACCGCCAATTCTGCCCACCAAGGAATTCGGGCTGTCCGGGCCGGTGCCGGGAGGCAGGTTAGACAGGGCCCAGACCACGACGACCGCCGTCAGAATGATGGTGCCTGCCCGATGGATGAATTCCTTCCCCCGCTCCCAAGTCTGAATCGCTACTCCCGAAAGCCGCGGCAGACGGTAGGGAGGCAGCTCCAAGACGAAGGAGGCTGCTTCTCCTTCCTCAAGGAACAGGCTCAGGACCTTAGCGGCGATGAGGGCCAGGACGACCCCGAGGAAGTACAGGCTAAAGACGACCAGGCCCCGATGACTGGTGAAGAAAGCGGTGGCGAACAGGACGTACACAGGCAAACGGGCTGCACATGACATGAGAGGGTTGACAAGGATGGTGATCAGCCGATCCCGCCTGCTGTCCAGGGTGCGGGTGGCCAGGATGCCGGTGACATTGCAGCCAAATCCTAAAATCATGGGGATGAAAGCCTTGCCATGAAGTCCGATGGCCCGCATCAGCCGGTCGGACAGCAGCGCCGCCCGCGCCATGTAGCCCACATCTTCCAAGAGGGAAATCATCAGGAAGAGCATGAAGATGGGCGGTGCAAACTCCAATACGGCGCCAACGCCGCCGAGGATGCCGTCGACCAACAGACCGATGATTAGATCCGGGACGCCTGCCCCGGCCAAAAAGTTGCCGATGGTTGAGCCGAGCCGCTCGATGAGACTGCCCGCCGCCTCGGTGAGGGGCTCGCTGACCGTGAAGGTAACCTGGAATATCGCCCAGATGATGGCCAAGAAGATGGGATAGGCCAGCCAGGGATGCAGTGCAATCCGGTCGATGGCGTGGGAGCTCCTGGGAAGCTCCGGCTCTGCTCCCACCGACTTGGCTATGCTGGCGGCAAGATCATAGCGCTTTTCTGTGATCAAGTCGGCTGGCTCTTGGCCGGCAGCATCCCGGATGGCGGTCAAAGCTTGATCTAGCTCCGACTTCACCGCGGTCATGTTCGCGGATGATTCCAGTTCCTTTAGGATGGCCGGGTCTTGCTCCAGGAGCTTGATGGCCACCCACCGCGAGGAACGCCCCCGGCAAAACTCAGGGGTGAGGATTCTCGCAAGGCGGGCAATTCCATCCTCAGCGACGGGGCCGTAGTCGATGCGAAAATCTTGGGCCCGGGGTTTGCCGGCCCTAGTAAAAGCTGCCGCGATCAACTCGTCGACGCCCTTGCCCCAGACCGCGGCCGTTGGCACAACGGGGATGCCGAGGGTTTCCGAGAGCTTGGACACATCGATCTCAAGGCCCAGATCCTCCGCTTCATCCATCATGTTAAGAGCCAAGACCAGGGGAGCGCCCATTTCCAAGAGCTGAACGGTGAGGTAAAGGTTCCGCTCCAGGTTGGTGGCATCGACCACGTTGATGACCACGTCGGGCTCCTCCCAAAGGATGAAATCCCGCGCGATGGTTTCATCGATGGCCCGTGAACTGAAGGCATAGGTCCCGGGCAAATCGACAACCTGGGCCGAGCGACCGTCCTTGATTAGGGTCCCTTCCTTTTTTTCCACGGTAACACCAGGCCAGTTAGCAACATGCTGCCTGGCTCCCGTCATAGCATTGAATAAGGCCGTCTTGCCTGAATTAGGATTGCCAGCTATGGCGATAATCGGTGTGGTTTGCATCGTTGCACTCATCATCTCGCCTACCTCCTGACAGGGCTCTAGAACCTGCCATGTCGCCATCGGTTCCTTCTTCGGCCCCTTCGCGGCCGGATCGGAGCTTCCCGGCACATGCCCGGACAAGGCATCACCGCAATGGAGCCTGCTTCCGCTCTGCGCAGCCCAAGCCGACAGCCCCGGGCGCAAATGACCATCGGATCGCCCAGGGGAGCCGTTCGTTCGACGATCACTTCCGTGCCTGGCGTGAGCCCCATGTCCATCAGCCGCCTTCTGAGGGGCCCGGTGCAATTAATGCTCAGTATCGTTCCGCGTTCGCCTGGATTGAGCTGTCCCAAAGGCTTAGACTGACTGCTCATTCACCCTGTCTCCTCTCCATGTACTCAATGATGCGATTCATTGTATCTTTGCTGATCACATGCTCAATCTGGCATGCGTCTTTTTCCGCTACCTCTTCATCGACGCCCAAGACCGTCATCAGGAAAGCTTTGATGGTCTGATGGCGCCTCTGCACCGCTTGGGCAAGGGCCATCCCGTTTTCCGTCAGGAAGACCGGCCCGTACCTTTCCCTTTCAACAAGGCCGTGATCGGCCAGGATTCCCATTGCTTGGTTCACGCTGGCTTTGGAGACGCCAAGCCTTTCCGCCACATCGGTCGTTCGCGCCCCGCCTTCGTCGGCTATTTCCAGCACAGCTTCCAAATAGTCTTCGAGGGATGGCGACACTTCCACTTTACCCTTGCCCAACTCATCACCCCCTGGCCGCTTCACAAAAGTAAGGTGAGCCTAACTTATTCTATGGGAATCTTACTGCATCTGGTTGGACATGTCAAGGGGGTTGGTCAAAATTTGTTTGGCCCGCCAAACTTTTTGTTGGTTGACATATGCTCAAAACGGGGATAGACTAGTAATGAACATATGACCATTAGTCGGTTGGGATAGAGAAACGGAGGTGACCGATCCGATGAAGATCGCTATCACGGCCCAGGGCAGCACCCTCGAAGCCGCCTTGGATCCGCGGTTTGGGCGCTGTGAGCAGTTCATCATCGTCGATTTGGAGACCGGGGACCATGAGGCTTTCCCCAATGACGGAGCGATGGCGCCTGGGGGAGCAGGCACCCAGGCAGCCCTGTTGATCGCCGACAAGGACGCAGCCGCGGTGATTACCGGCCATGTGGGGCCCAACGCCGCCCGCTCGTTGCAGGCCGCGGGCATCAAGGTCTACAGCATGGCCTCCGGCACCGTGGGGGAAGCTGTGGCCGCGTTCAAGCAGGGAGAGCTGCCAGAGATTTCGGGTTCGACGGTGAGATCCCATTTTGGCCTGAGGGGACAAAGGGGGAGATTGGGAAATGAAAATCGCAATCGCAACAGCTAACGGGGCCGTATCGCCCCATTTTGGCCATTGTCCCGAATTCACCTTAGCCTTGGTGGAAAAGGGCCAGGTCAAGGAGATGGAGACCCTCCCCAGCCCCGGTCACCGGCCGGGGGTATTGCCAGAGTTCCTGGCGGAGCAGGGGGCCTCCGTCGTCATCGCCGGCGGCATGGGTGCGAGGGCCCAGGAGCTTTTCCGGGCCAAAGACATCGAAACGATCATCGGGGCTCAGGGACCGGTGAGGGAGGTGCTCGCCGCGTATCTTGCCGGCAGCTTGCAGGTGGGCGAGGATGCTTGTGATCATGGTCGGGATCGACCATGATTCTGACAGTCGCCAGCGGCAAAGGGGGAACGGGCAAGACGACCCTGGCGGTCAACATGGCCTTGCTCCTCGCCGAGACTATGCCCGTTGCTCTTCTGGACTGTGATGTAGAGGAGCCAAACGCCCATTTGTTCTTGCATCCGGCCATCGACGCGTGTGAGCCGGTCACCCTGCCAACGCCCGTCGTTGATGAGGAGCGGTGTTGTGGCTGCGGCAAATGTGCCGCGGTTTGCGCCTTCAACGCCATCTTGGTCCTTGGGGGCCGCGCCCTCACCTTTCCCGAGCTTTGCCATGGGTGCGGCGGTTGCGCCCTGCTTTGTCCCGAGGGCGCCGTCACCGAGGAGCCCAGGGGCATCGGGGTCATCGAAGCCGGCTGGGCGGAAAAAGTCCGGTTCCTTCATGGCCGGGTAGACATCGGCGCGCCCTTGGCCGCGCCGGTCGCCGCCGCCGTCCGGAAGAGGGCCCAGGAACGGCAAGGCCTCATCATCGTCGATGCGCCTCCGGGAACATCTTGCCCGGTAGTAGCGGCCGTCAAGGATAGCGACTACTGCCTCTTGGTCACGGAGCCGACGCCCTTCGGGCTCCATGATCTGCAGTTGGCCGTCGGCATGGCTAGGGAACTGCAGGTTCCTTGCGGTGTAGTCGTCAATCGAGTCGGCCTTGGGGATCAACAGGTGGCTGCTTACTGTGCTAGTGAAGGCATCCCCATTTTGCTGGAAATTCCCTTCGATCGAAGGTATGCCGAGTGCTATGCCCGGGGTGGACAGCTTGTCAGGGAGTTTCCCGAGCTGCGAGATAAGCTGAGGAAGCTTTGGCTCAGGATAAGGATGGAGGTAGAAGGCGATGGCCCAGGAGCTGCTGGTCATTAGCGGCAAGGGGGGGACGGGCAAGACTTCCGTTGTGGGAGCCTTTGCGGCCTTGGCGGAGCACAAGGTGCTAGCTGACTGCGATGTGGATGCGGCTGACCTGCATTTGCTCCTCTCGCCGAAGGTGCGAGAGGCCCATGATTTCTCAGCCTCCAAGGAAGCCCTCATCCATGGGGAGCACTGCATCGGCTGCGAAAGGTGCATCGCCGTTTGCCGCTTTGATGCGTTATCCATGGTTGACGGTGTAGCCATCGTCGATCCGATTGCCTGCGAAGGCTGCGGGGTGTGCGCTCACATCTGTCCCGAGGGCGCCATCACCATGGAGGATGTCATCTCCGGGAATTGGTACCTTTCGGAGACAAAATACGGGCCGATGGTCCATGCTGAGCTGGGCATCGCCCAGGAGAACTCCGGGAAGCTTGTGGCCCTGGTCCGGCGGGAAGCTAAGAAGCTAGCCCAAAGGGCTGGTTGCAAGTATGTCATCATCGATGGGCCGCCGGGCATCGGCTGTCCGGTGATTTCGGCCATTGCCCAGGTCGATCTGGCCCTGATCGTATCAGAGCCGACCGCCGCGGGGATCCACGATCTCGAAAGGGTCCTCGCCTTAGCGGATCACTTTGGTGTTGAGACGGCGGCGGCGATCAACAAATACGATCTCGATTTGGCCAGGACCGATCAGATCGAGGAGTACTGCCGCGGGCGAGGAACGCCGGTGGTGGGGAAAATACCCTTCGACGAGGCAGTGGTTAAAGCCGTAGTGGAGGGTGTGCCCCTGATGGCATACGATCCCGACGGCCAGGCAGCGCAAGAGATGCGAACCATGTGGATGAACGTTGTCGAGTACTTAGATGCCCTTTGACAGCATCATATCAAGCCGTGGCGCACCACTCCAGGATGAAGTTGGCCATGATCTTCGCTCCCAGGATCAGATCGTCGATGGCGACCGCTTCGTTGATGCTGTGGCAGTCCTTCGGTTCCCCCGGCCCAAAGAGGATGGTGGGCATGCGGCCATACCTGACGTAATAGGGCATGTCCGTTCCCGCCGGGAAGCCTTGGATGAGGGGCTCGCGCCCGGCGACCTCCCGGAAATGGTCCTTTAACGCGACTACCAGGGGATGGTCTGTTGGGATCTCGGCGCCTTCCTTGTTGAGGCCGAGCCATTCTACCTGAGGCTCGTGCTCCCGCAGCCAAGGATCCATCCGGGCTGCTTGGGCGATGAATTCCTCCAGCTCCCGGCGGGCATCTTGGTATTCCTCCTGGGGGTGGTACCCCATGAGTCCCTCCATGATGCATTTTTCCGGCACCTTGCTGGGGAACTCTTCCGCGGCAATGCGGCCGATCACCAAAGGGACGAAAATGGGGAAGTCCTTAAACAGCTCCGTTCGCCACTGCTCCTGCCGCCATTCCTGCAGCTTATCCATGCATTCCATCAGCCAGATGGCCTTCTTCAAGGCGCTGACGCCCTTGTGGGATTCGACGGGATGGGCTCCGCGGCCCTTGACGGTGATCCGAAAAGTCTGCCCGCCGCGGCAGCCGGGGCAAATGATCAGATTGGTTGGTTCGAGGATGACGACCCCATCGGCAACATAGCCCCTCAGCACCGCGCTCAGGCTGCCCCCGCCGCCCCATTCTTCATCGACGACGCTGTGGATGGACAAATCGCCCCCCAGTTCGATGTCAAGCTCTCGGAACATTTTGGCCAGGAAAAGGGCGATGGCCAGGCCGGCCTTGCAGTCGGCCGCCCCCCGGCCGTGGATCTTGCCGTCGATGATCGCCCCCTCCCACGGGCCGGCAGGCCAAAGGTGATGGGGCCCTTCCGCCACTACATCCGCGTGGGCATTGAGGATGAGGGACCGTCCCTCTCCCTTGCCCTTGATGAGGCCGACGACGTTCGGCCGGCCATCATAGCGGACTCCCCGTTGAAAATAGGCGGGGTGGCTTTCCAGCTCCTCGTGGTCGGGCTCCCAAACGTCGACTTGGTCGCAATAGGGGCGCAGCGTCTCCTCGACGAAGGCCTGGCACTCCCCTTCGCCCTCGGTCACCACGCTGGGAATCCGCACTAAAGCCTGGAGGAGACTGACCAGTTCATCCCCGCGGGCATCGATGTACTCTTGAACTCGTCCCCTTGGCATAGAGCGCCCTCCTTTCGACGAAGTGATGTCGCCATGACCTTCGACAAAGAGGGAATCGTTTCCTTTCTTCAAAGTTTTGCAAGCATCGGCACTTAAGGCTTTCCTCAGGGGGAGGAGAGGTATAAAATCAAGGGAGCAAATCATTATGGAAGGGAAGGTTGCTAAATGACGGAACAAGCGGAGCCCTCCAGTCATCCGTTCGATTTCCAGGTCCCCCAGGGACCGCTAAACAACATCAAGCACGTGATCGCCGTGATGAGCGGCAAGGGCGGGGTGGGCAAGTCCTCCGTCACCGGGCTGCTGGCGGCATCCTTCGCCAGGGCGGGGTACAAGGTCGGCATCCTCGATGCCGACATCACCGGGCCGAGCATCCCGAAGATGTTCGGCCTTCGGGAGCGGGCAGCGGCCAGTGAACATGGCCTTCTCCCGGTAAAGAGCAAGGTGCTTGGGATTCCGGTCATGTCTATTAACCTCCTGTTGGAGAGGGAAGAAGATCCGGTGATCTGGCGAGGGCCGATCATTGCCGGCGTGGTCAAACAGTTTTGGCAGGATGTGGTTTGGGGAGAGCTGGACTACCTGTTCGTGGATCTGCCTCCGGGGACGGGGGATGCTCCTTTGACCGTCATGCAGTCCCTGCCCCTCGATGGCCTTGTCGTGGTCTCATCGCCCCAGGAGCTGGCGGTCATGGTGGTCAAGAAGGCGGTCAACATGGCGGCGATGTTGCGGATCCCCATCCTAGGGCTGGTGGAGAACATGAGCTATGGGGTGTGTCCCCACTGTCAAGAGAAATTTGCGCTTTTTGGCCCCAGTCGGGGACAGGCAGTGGCCGATGCCCTCCAGATCCCCTTGTTGGCCTCGTTGCCCCTGGACCCGGCTCTGGCGGCCTTGTGTGATGAGGGACGAATAGAGGAATATGAACTCCCGGAGACCGGGCTGGTGGAGTCGATTAAGGCGAGGATAGAAGAAAAATGAGGGGGCCGTTTGGCCCCCCCTTGCTTTACTTACCGCTCATCCCAGCTGGGGAAGGGGAAGACGGCATCCCTGGTGGCGAAGGTGTCGGGATAGACCGTCCAGAAGTCCTCCTCCTGGATCTGGCAGATGATGTACTGGGCGTACATGTTCTGGCCAGTCTCGGGGTCGAACTTGATCCCCTCCCACGGGGACAGGCAGTACTTGCCGGGAATGTCGGTCTCGAGCAGGGCCTGGCGGATAGCCTCCGGATCGGTGGACCCGGCCCGGTTGATGGCGTCAGCCAACGCGATGGGCGCATGGAAGGACCGGACCGCATCGGCTAGCATCTCCTGTCCGAACTTCTCCCGGAAGCGATTCATGACCTCGGTGATGACCGGTTTGTTGGTCGCCTGGTCCTTACAGAAGCCCTGGCGCAGGAACAGGTAGTTGCCGTCTGCGCCGACGGAAGCCAGGTAGTCCGGCTCGCCGGGGGCCGCACTGTTGTGCCATACTGTCGGGGCGAACCGCATGGTCTTGAAGGTCTTGGTGAACAGGATCTGGTCAGAAATGTAGGCGTTCATCATGACCACGTCGGGTTTGGCGGCCATGAGCCTGGTGACTTCGCTGTTCAGGCTGGTGGCGCCGGTGGTGTAGGCCAGGCGCTCAACAACCTCGAAGCCAAATTCCTTGGCTAGGGCTTCCTGGGCCCTCGCCAGCTGGGTGCCAAACTCCGTGTTCTCGTGGACGATGGCGACGCGGCGCAGGCTCTTGCCCGACTGCTTCTCCAGCTCGACCAGGTGCTCAAACTGCTGCCTGGCGTACAGGCCGTCGTGGGGGTCGGTGCGGAAGAACCACTGGAAGCCCCGCTCCGTCAGTTCAGGAGACGAAGAGTCGCCGTTGACGTAGGGGATGCCGTAGCGCTCCGCCACCTGGCTCGCCGTCTTCGTTACTGAACTCTGGTAGCAGCCAACCAACGCGACGACGCCTTCGGAGGTGATGAGCCGCTCCGCCTCACTCATGCCGGTCTTCGGATCGCCGCCGCTGTCGGCGAAGATGACTTCGATCTTAGCTCCTCCCAGGCTGGGGATCCCTTCGGTATCAGCGAAGATGAAATCGAAGTCGTGTTTGTTGTTGATGATGTCGATGGCCATCAACACACCGTTTCTCAGCATCTGTCCCGTACCAGCCATCGGACCGGAAAGGGGATAGATGGCCCCGATCTTGATTACGTTCTCTGCCAGCGCCATTCCGCTTAAGGCCAGGATCAAGGAGAGTATGCCAACTAGAACGATTCCCTTTCTCATTTACGGAACCTCCCATCATGAATAATGTCTTATTGTCAGAAACTGACTGGTGTATTTCTTCTCCACGCCACCTCCTCCCAGATGAACTCCTATACAGCGGCGTCATAGTTGGATTCGGTCTAGATCTGCCGTCTGGAATCGGACTGCTGATTCTTTTATAAAATCATGCCGTGGACAATAACTAGAGTGATAGGACGCGCCATTGGTACTGTTTTTTCTATTAGCTATCTGCTTTGTGAATTCCTGCTTTGATTTGATCATATCTACCGGCGGGGGGGCAAAAAAGACCGCCGGGGGTTAACCCCCGGCGGTCTCAGACTGTCGATAAAGGGTGCT
>LSQX01393990.1_pt1 | contig 15325 bp, 12 predicted proteins | sample 654561 | NCBI WGS metagenome assembly LSQX01 (sample SAMN04489861, study PRJNA283612) | anaerobic digester metagenome | isolation source: 4 biogas reactors fed with cattle manure at either 37C or 55C with and... | place: Denmark: Kongens Lyngby | collected 2014 | reverse complement strand
CATGAAGGGCCTCGCGCCAATCCATACCGAGCTCAATCTGGTCCCAATCCCGAACCCGTTCAGAGGCGGGACGTTCTCGCAAGTTTACTCGTCCTATAGGAGTAGCGTCAGTAGGAACCGCAGGCGGAACATCCACGCCCGACGTCCATATCATGTTTCCACCGAGGTACTGGTCGATGTTGGCGGCTGCGACCTTACCCGCAGCTACTGCCCTAATCACCGTTGCAGGTCCGCTCACGCAGTCTCCCCCTGCAAAGACTCCGGGCATATCTGCGATAGAAAGGTCGTTTGAGGCCACCAACGCGTTCCGGGAAGTCGGGATACCTTCATTGGCGAAGTGTTCGGACTGGATATCCTGGCCTATCGCAACCACCACTACATCGCACTCAAGCGGGACATCGGGAGCTCCCGACGCAACGGGCCTTGGACGCCCTGAATCGTCGAGGTTTCCAACGGTCATCCGCTGGCACCACAGGATCTTGACCTTGCCGCTTTCGTCTGTTTCGACTCTTAGAGGCGACAACAGCTGCAGGATGTCGACTCCCTCGTTGAGCGCTCCTTCGATCTCGAGCTTCTGAGCCGTCATATCCTCGGTCCTGCGCCTGTAGGCGACAGTCACTTTGGAGGCACCGAGGCGGACCGCAGTCCTCGCGGCATCCATGGCCACGTTACCTCCACCTACCACTACCACTCTCTTGCCTTTCAGGTGGGGGGTCTTGCCGAGCCCCACGTCCCTCAGCATTTCGACCGCGGGGATCACGCCCTCCGCGTCCTCGCCGGGTATGCCCAGTTTCCTGTCTCCATGAGCTCCTATGGCGATATAGACCGCGTCAAATGTCTTGCGGAGCGATTCCAGGGTACAATCGGTTCCAACGTTGAAGTTGGTCCTGACCTTAATACCGAGGCTCAGCATACCGCCTATCTCACGGTCGAGGGCATCTTTGGGCAAGCGGTACTCGGGGATTCCGTACCTGAGCATTCCGCCTAGATCGGGCTGCTTCTCGAAGATCGTCACCTGATGCCCGGCCAGAGCCAGGTAGTAGGCAGCGGTAAGGCCCGAAGGCCCGCCACCCACGATCGCTACCGTCTTCCCTGTTGAAGGGGCGGGTTCATCGTGACTGACATCGCCTGCAGCGTCAACCGCATAACGCTTGAGACCCCTGATGTTCACCGCGTCATCGAGCATTGAGCGCCTGCAGTGGCTCTCACACGGGTGTTCGCAAACCAACGCACAGGCCAGAACGAAAGGATTGTCTTGCCGGATGAGGCGGACAGCGTCCTGGGGCCTGCCATCGCGCACTAGGGCTACGTAGCCCGGGACGTCCACACCTGCCGGACAAGAAGAACGACAAGGAACCGGAGCGGCAAAACGACCGACGCACCGGCCTTCTTCAATGTGGCAAACGTAATCATTCCGGAACTGCTCAAGGCTCTTGAGCACCATGGCCGCAGCGTCAGAACCGATGACGCAGTCGGCAGTGTCTTTCACCGTCTCCGCTACTTCCTGGAGCAGTTTAAGAGTCTCGGCGTCACCTTTGCCGCTAAGTATCTCCTCAAATAGATCTCCCATTCTACCGAGTCCTACCCGGCACGGCACACACTTCCCGCACGTCTGAGCGTGACACAACCTAAGGAAGACCGATGCCATGTCAACGGGACAGAGCCCAGGAGGCGCCACTGCCAAGCGCCTTTCCATCTCCCGGACCATACGGCCGACAACTAGTTCGGCGTCGTCCGGCGTATATACCGTGAGCCTACTCACTGAGGACTCCTCCTCTACTGGTTCTCTCAACGTGAGCACAGGTCGCTCTGACCAACCGTATTGTAGCATAACTTTACATTGTTAAATAGAGGTTGTGTGCACAATCTCAAATGTAGCGTGAGAACAATTTTCCAAGCGAGGAGGGCCCTACGCAGGTAAAATGCCAGTTAGCCGGCTAGGGCCTTGTGGTGGACTCAACTGAAAACACGTGGGCTCCCTGAAAGTTCTGAAGGGGTTTGAGAAGTACGTCACAAGAGCCGGCCTTTCTCCCGCGCAGGGAAGGCTCGTTGACAAGCAGCCGGTCTTCCTCCGGACCAAGGCTGAGACGCACGAAAGTTAGGCCGTGCACCTTTTCGGTCTTAAGGCGTTGGCCGTTCACCAGGCACGAATCCATCCGGTCCGGCACGCGGAGAAAGACCTCGCTCTCGTACTTAGCGTGAGGGTGAAGGTCCAGTTTCACGGCACCTTCTTCGAAGGAAGGGTCGAGCACCTCGCAACCCGGAAACACGTGTCCCGTTCCTCCGGCTACGGCCCAATCCTGAGAAGGCACCCGCAAGAGACACCGGGACTCGTAGGGAGCGAGATCTCCTACCACTTCGTACTTACGGAATCCCGGAAGAGAAGGGTCGAAATAAAGACACGGGTCAACCCGGAACTCCCTCGCCTTAGAAGTCAGGTTCGCAAGCAACACATACTGCCTGCCTTCGATTTCAAAAGAAACGGTCCATGCCCCGCGGCGGGATCTAACGCTCAGGATCTTCTTCGCTTTCACAGGGAACGCCGACCTATACTCAATGAGCTCCGCCGCTGAGTACCCGGCGGGATTATCCGAGACAAAGAACGTCTCGGAGAAAAGGAGGTTAAGCCGTAGCAAGGTCTTGACCTGGTCAAAGGTCATGTTATGCGTTTGAGAACTCATGCTCATCGCGTTTCCGCCGGCAGCGAAAGCCTTCCCGTTCAGCCGGTACCGGCTTATCATTGATGTCAGGGCGTTTGAGGCCGAAGGACGTTCACGGTAGCCTAGAGCACGCTTGAGACTGTCCTCCCACCGGAGAGAAGCAACGCTTCCCATGAGGCAGTAATCCACGTTGTGAAAGGCAGCTCCGAGCGGAACCCCGCCGGCCAGCACCACCTTGTCTCGAAGAAGCTCACGGACGAGACCCACTGCGTCGCTCATTACTTGCCCACGAGTCTTGCGCTCCCGGGGTCTAAGGGCCGCCGCATAGAGAAAATCCGCCATGACCATTTCAAAGCCCCAGTCCTCGAGCGCGGTGCCAAACACCTCGGCAAGGTAGTTTCTAAAATCCGGGTTGTAGACGTCCAAGGCGTAGAAGTTGCCGCCCCATTTTCGGTTCCATCCTGCACGCATAGGCCTACCGTTCTCGTCCTTGAGAAGCCAGTCCCTGTTACGACGAAAAGCCTCCGACCAGCGGCTTAAGATATATGGAGCGATCCAGAGCCCCGGCTTGTATCCCGCTTCTTTGATTGCAGCTGCGATCTTTTTCATGCCCCTGGGAAACTGTGAAGAAGGCCTGAGCCAGTCCCCGGTCTCGCTCTGCCACCCGTCACCGATCAAGAAGTAATCCAGGGGGATGTCGCGCTTCTTGATCTCGGCAAGACTGGAGAGGACGACCGGCTCGGAGATATCGCCGAGATAGTCTCTCGAGCCGAACCAACCCGATACGGGAACCGGGGCGAATCTGCCTGTTCGGTCCCCGAGAGGGCTTATTTCCTGGAAATACGCTTGGAACACCTCTTCTTCTCGGCCGGGAAGGACAACGATATCCAGGGCCGTATAGGTTTCTCCGATCTTGAGACCGTCGCAGTCCCGGCTTACACGCAAGGAGCCCGTGGCGGCGTCTAACTCGAACAGAGTATAGCCCTGGCGCTCAGAAACCGACCCGAAGAGGACAATATTGCCGTCGGATCCTCTTACGTACGAGTAGGTCCACGAGTGGAAAAGGCCTCTTGCCGACGGGAAACAGCGTAAGGCTCTCTCTCCGACGAGCGCGCCGCCAAGAGTCAGAGGCCACCTGAGACGCGGCATCTTCTCGCGGAGGTCATATTCCCGGCTTTCGGTCCATGACTGAAAGCCGTTGGCGAAGATCCTACTATGGTGGCTCAAGTCAAGTGCCATTTCGACTGAGACCGATTTGAGGATAATGTCTTCACTGGGAGTCAGCGTGAAAGTAAAGCGATAGCCGTCACCTATGACCTTGCGCTCCCCCCGCATGCTGAGGCCGAGCCTTTCCAGAGGTTGCACAGGGTAGAAATCAAAGGTCATCTCTTTGCCTCGAAAAACGTAGCTTACCTGTCCCTGTGTTATCATCCCGCTGTCGGCCCTTTCTTGAGAAACGTCGCACAATACGGTTATCGACCGACGGCGCTTTTATTTCAGTCCTGAGGGGTTGTTGACCCGTCCCATCATGGTAGATGATGATGGGATTGATGACCGAAAAGAGGAGAAACAGGCACAGCGAGACACCCCTGGAGGGAAGCAAGTTGCCCGCGGAGATTACAACTGTCCTTGAGTGCAGTGAATATACCCTGAGTAGGATATCCTTGGACGCACCTATGCCGGGCTTTTCTAATTTCATAACCCCTTGGCTGGTTTCCGAAACGGGTGGCCGGTCCATCTTGGTTGACCCGGGGCCCTCTTGCGGTATCGCCTCACTTGCAGAGGCCCTCCGCTCTCTAGGAGTCGAACGTCTCGACCTTGTACTCATCACCCATATCCACATCGACCACTCCGGCGGGACGGGGCTCCTCCTCAGGGCTTTTCCTGAGGCCCGGGTAGCAGTACATCCAAGGGGCGTACCTCACCTCATAAACCCTACGAAACTCTGGGCAAGCACCGCCCTGACCCTTGGGGTAGAACTGGCCCTCTCTTACGGAGAAATAACCCCGGTTCCCGAATCAAGCATCCTTGACCAACAAGAGAGTCCGGCCGGTCTCGAGATGATCGACACACCCGGGCACTCTCAACATCACCGGGCATATATTTACAGATCGGCCGGCGGCCATCTCGCTTTTGCAGGCGAAGCAGGAGGCGTGTACTTGGGCGACGGATACCTGCGCCCGGCAACCCCTCCCCGTTTCTTCTACGAGACAACGGTCAGGTCTGTTGAGATCCTTAAGGACCGCCTTCAGGACATGAGGCTCATGCTGTACGGGCATTACGGGTATACTACCTGCCCCATCAGGATGCTCGACCTCTCCCTTGACCAGCTGCGCCTTTGGAAGGCCGCCACCCAAGAGGTTGTCGCAAAAGACTCGCCGCTCCGGGTGGATGAAGCGGTCGATGGCTTGGTAACGCACCTTTCAAAGTCCGATCCTCTCTTGGAGAAACTTGAGAGCTTTCCGGCCCTCGTCCGTCAAAGAGAGCTCTATTTCCTCAAGAACAGCGCCAGAGGATTCGTCCTCGCTTCGGCCCAGAAATAAGTGCAGGGACAAATACCCAGAAATAAATGCTCGGAAGACCTGCCGGTAAGCGGCCAGGCCTTCCGAAATCCAGGACCCACACCCGGCCGGTAACCCTAGTCTCGACCGGGAGACTTCCTTAGAGACTCACTTAAGCCTTCGGAGCTGCCAGCGCGACGATTTCCTTGAGGTGCCCGCGGATGGGAAGCCCCTGAGGGCAGGCCTGCTCGCAGTTACCGCATTCTACGCAGGCAGCCGGGTCGCCGAGGTGTTCTTTCATGCGTTCGTAACCTCGAGGGAAGTCCTCCAGCGTACCGTACATGCTGGCGTCATTGTAGGCCTCAAATATACCGGGAATACGAATACCCTGCGGGCAAGGCATACAGTATTCGCATTGGGTGCAATCCACCTTCAGCCGACGGCGGTAAGCTTCTTTAACCTTCTCGAACATCTCCAGTTCCTGTTCGGTCAGGGAGTTCGGTAGAGCCGTCTCTGCCGTGCGGACGTTTTCCTGGACCTCCTTCATCTGTCCCATCCCGCTAAGGACCACCGAGACTTCAGGATGATTCCACACCCACCTGAGACCCCAATCTGCCGGAGTCCGTTTCGTTTCAGCCGATTCGTAGATGGCCTTTACTTCCTGGGGAACCTTCTTAACCAGCCTCCCGCCGCGCAGAGGCTCCATGATCACAACGGCCAGTCCCTTTGCATTGGCATACTTAAGCCCCTCGATCCCGGCCTGGAAATACTCGTCCATGAAGTTCAGCTGTATCTGGCAGAAATCCCACTCGTAAGAGTCTACGATCGGCTTGAACACCGCGAGCTCGTCATGGAACGAGAAACCCGCGTTCCTGATCCTGCCGTCCTTTTTCGCGGCATCCAAGAAATCAAACACACCGGCCTCTTTGAGCACGGGCCACCGCTTCTTGTTGAGAGCGTGCATGAGATACATGTCGATGTGGTCCGTCTGGAGTTTCTCGAGCTGGATATCCAGGTACTTGTCGAAGTCGCTGCGGGTTTCAATAAGCCACGTCGGACACTTGGTTGCCAGGTAGACCTTGTCGCGAAGGCCGTCTTTCAGGATCTTGCCTACGGCTATCTCGCTTTGCTCCCGGTGGTAGTTGTACGCCGTGTCGATGTAGTTCACGCCGGACTCGACGGCGTACCGGACCATCTCTGCGGTCTTCTCGAGGTCGACGTTGGCGGAATCTCCGTCAATGACCGGTAGGCGCATCATTCCAAATCCGAGCGCGGAAACCTTCAGGTCACGTGACCCAAACTTCCTGTATTGCATCACATATCCCCCTTACTCTTTAGACCTACACCTGCACCTCGGAATCGTCTCCTATGAGGAGGCGCAAGGAGTCCCGCCCGTCGGCCACTTTGGTCACCTTGGCGTTACGGCCTATCAAACTGTCCTCAACCCGCCCCACATCCATGAGGGTGCAATCCTCAAGTATGACCGAGTGTTCTATGATGACGTTCTTGAGAACGCTTCTGGGGCCTATAGCCGTGAACGGCCCGATAAAGCAATCCTCGACCACGGCGCCCTCGCCGATGACCACAGGGCCGCGGACCACGCTCCGGATTACTTTCGCCGTCTTGGCGACCTCAACCCTGCCTGTAATTTTGCTTTCTTCAGAGACTTCGCCGTGTATCGCCCTGGAAGCGTATTCATCCAGCACTACCCGGTTGGCTTCAAGGATGTCATCTTTCTTGCCGGTGTCCAGCCACCATCCCTCAAGCACTTTGGTGTGGATCTGCTCGCCGGCGCTCAGGAGCTCCTGGATGGCGTCGGTAATCTCAAGTTCTCCCCTGAAGGAGGGCTTAATCTTGGCGATGGCGTCATGGACCTTGTGGTTGAACATGTACACGCCTACCACCGCCAGGTTCGTCGGCGGGTCCTTCGGCTTTTCTATAAGCTGCTTGAGGTCGCCCCGCTCATCCAAGATGGCCACTCCAAATTGCCTTGGATCAGGAACCTCTTTTAGGACGACCGTCGCGGCAGCGGCACCGCGCTCAAACTTCTCAACGAGAGGAGCTACTCCACCTTCGATCAGGTTGTCGCCCAAGAACATCAAGAACTTGTCGTGTCCGAGGAAGTCCTTGGCCACAGACACGGCATGAGCCAGGCCTTTCGGTTTTTCCTGAATGATGTATGTGATGCGAACACCCCACCTGGAACCGTCCCCGACCGCAGCCTTTATGAGGTCTATGTTTTCCGGCGAAACGATGAGCCCTATGTCCCAGATGCCCGCCCTGGCGATCTGATCGATCACAAAGAAGATGATGGGCTTATTGGCTACCGGAAGAAGGTGTTTGGCCGTGGTATACGTGAGCGGACGAAGCCTGGTTCCCTTTCCCGCCGCCAGAATGATTGCTTTCATTGTACACGCCTCCTTCGAAAAATCCGGCTATCTCCCGCGACACCGGTTCCCGTGTCAACCCGGGAGAAGGCAACCGTGCTCTTACGAGGTTTCCCACTTTGGCCCGCGTTGTCCCTTAAGCCGGCTCTTGAACCTCAGGACCTCCGAGATATCTGAATCCCCCCATTAACTTGTGAATACTCGTTCTTCAAAGAACTTCCTCCCGCTAATACGGCGCATCCGGTTATTGAGAGCCGTAAGGTCACTGGTGACCTGGATGCACTGGAGCGGTTCCCGGCGGGGTACTGTAAATGTAGGATTCGCCGAAAGGCGACCTGTTCTCCTCTGCTGAATATAAGCGTTGTGCATGTCGCCCCCGATTTCCTTGCGAAGGAGTTGAACTACCGGATGAACGGGAAGATACGAGAAATGAGGCGGAAAGACAGGCAGATGACACCCGCCGAGGCCGAAGCCTTACTGCGCGAGGCAGATTTCGGTTTCCTGGCCACAGTGGACGATACGGGACAGCCCTACTGCGTTCCCCTTAACCACGTCTACGTTGGCGGTTACATAGTGTTCCACTGCGCCTTGGAGGGAGCGAAGCTGGACAACATAAGGGCCAACCCCAAAGTGAGCTATGCAGTTTGCACCGAACACGAGGTTATGCCGGACAAAATCTCCACCAGGTACAAGTCTGCGATAGCCTTTGGGACCGCTGAGATCGTGGAATCTTCGGAGCTAAAGAAAGAACTGCTGGTGGCGCTCCTCGAACGCCTCGCCCCGGGACAGGGTTTCCGGTGCGGAGGAGAAACCATCGCCAACACCTCAGTAGTACGTATTAAGGTAGAGGTGCTGACGGGCAAGAAACGGGAGTAGATGCGGCTAGGCCCCACTGGCCGGGCGGTTTTCCTCCGAGCATTGACCGGCGACTACTCGGCAGCACTCGGACCGTGATACAGTTCCCAGTGCTGCCACCTCCTACTTCGCTTTCACCCACTCGGTGATGGCCGCTATGACCGTTTCATGGATATTGCCCGGCACTCCGTACTCTTCGGGCGACGACTTCCCCTCGCCGAACATGAAGAGGTGGTTGAGCCCGGGCAGGGATTTGAAAGCTACGTTGGCCATACCTCCGAGTTCGGCCTGCCAGAGGGCGAAGTCTTCCATAGTGACCTGGTAATCGCGTTCTCCCTGCAAGATAAGCATAGGCAGACTGAGGTTCTTGGCGACTGCAACCGGGTCATATGCCAAGAGATCATCCCAATAAGCCTTGCCGGCCCCCAGCACCATCTCGCCGGGTCCTATAGACCCCTCTCTGATCTTGCTTACGCTTTCTCCGACCTCGTCGAGCTGGGCCGCTTCCTCTTCTGAGACTTGGCCGTCGAGCTCGGCAAGGTAGCGGTATTGCTCCAGGATTAGGTCGGTAACGGGCCTTGCGTTTGGAGCCATCATGATGAGGCCTGCCGGATATTCACCGGTTGCCTGAAGAGCAGTCTCGGCAATCCTCGGCGCCGAAGAAGCTCCGAGGCTGTGTCCGAGGACGAAGACGCGGTCGGGGTCTACCTTTTCGACCTGCCTTAGGTACGCCACGGCCTCCACTGCGTCGTCCACGACCTCTTCCTTGAGAGTAAACGTGTCCATCTCGCCCGGTAGCACCCCTGCGTACTGTTTGGTGCGTTTCTCGTAGCGGAGAACGGCGATCCCCTTGCTCGCCAAGCCGTGTGCCAGGTCTCTGAACGGCTTGTTGGGTCCTATACTCTCGTCCCTGTCGTTAGGCCCCGATCCGTGGACCAGCACGACTGCCGGAAATGGCCCTTCGCCGGCGGGGATAGTAAGCGTCCCGGGAAGAACCCACGGCTCTTTCCCGATCTCAGAAGACACCTCGGTAAAGGAACCGGCCACCGAGTAGGGAGGCTCCTTGTATTCGCCGGTCTTGGGCTGAGGTAGCCCGAACCACAAGCCGGTAACCCTGCCCTCTGCGTCAAACACGACCTTGGCATCGATCACGGCTGAAGCGAAATCGCAGGTCACATATGTCACTCTATATCCGGACTCGGTCGCCAGACGGACCGACGTTATCGCCCCAAACGCTCCGAGTTGAGACACAAGTGAATCCCAGGTGGATTTCAGCCGGTCTGNNCCATCATCTTCACCGCGTCAGCGTGCTTTCCTTCGGACATGGCGGCCACGAACGTCCGGGCACGTGAGTCAAGGACGGAATCCGGGACAGGTTCGGCCGGAGTGTTAGGCGCCTTGCGGCACCCTGCGAACACCAGCACCAGCCCGAAGATAGCAAGGACCAGAAGTAGACCCAGACGACGCATCCGCCATCATCCTCCTCGGCATGAGTTCTCCAATAGGCCATCAACATGCAGCCCAGTAACTTTTTCTCTGTGTTTATCATACCTCATCTGCGCCGGACTCTTCTCTACCGGGCTCCCTTGTGCAGCCCGGTAGCGGCATACCGGACTCCTTCCCAGGCGCGCTTCCCCTGGCGAATATCTCGTACAAGACGATGCCCCCGGCAACGCCTACATTGAGCGAATCCCGCCTGCCTACCATCGGAATGCTGACTTGTTGCCGGCATATCCCCAGTTCCTCATAGCTTAAGCCCTGCGCTTCGTTCCCAAGCATCAGTATCACGGGCCTCTTGTACTCGGCCTCCCTGTAACTGAGCCTTGCCCATGGAGAAGTCCCAACCACCGTAGCTCCTACACGGGAGGCACCTAGCGAGTCCAGAGACGTCGGTCCTCAGTTCGGGCACAGCACAACTGCCTCTACCGGAGCGCCGGACGCCAGCGCCTCTCTGACCATCTTCACACCTTCTACGAAGAAGAACCCTGTTTCGCGACGGCTACCTCCGTGCCTGAGGCTCGAAATGAGATCGGCGATGCCCTTCTTATCGAAAAAACCCACTGCAGCCGCTTGGCTTGGGACTTGTGCAATCCTTCTTTCCATTGTCCGGTCCTCCCGAGGAAAATCTAGAGGGTCTCGCAGTGCGGCGAGACCCTCAGTTTTCCACTTTTGGACCGTAGCCAGCACCGCGCCTAAAAAAGGGCATAGTACGCCCTAGGCCGGTGCTTAGCCAAGTAAAATCCCAGTTTGTGAGGCCTTTTGGAAAATATGGGCGATATCGTTCACGGCCTCAATGCCTCCTAGAGGTAGTTGCAATCACGAGTATATACATAGTTGCCGCAGAGGACAACGCAGTAAGCAGGCGGTTCGGGCTGGAAACCTCATTCAGACGACCGGCGGACCTTCCTCCTCTCCCTTTTCTTGGCCGGCCGCTGCCCGCTTGGAAAGACTTCAGCTACGATATCCTCTTCGGCCAATCGCGTCACAAGGGGCTCTAGTGCACCCGAATCGGTCAGGGTGAAGTGGATGGAAACCAGGCCTTCGCCTGCTTCCTTTCTTAACTCTACCGACTCGATGTTGAACCCTGCCTTCGCTACCAGCGTGCTTATCTGGGCAAGGACGCCCTTCTTGTCATGGCAGACTACTTCAAGGAAGACGGTGTCCCTCTTGGAACGTAAGATGCGGCGTTCCACCAGGTCCAGCCCGACCATGGTGAGGAGCCCCGCTGTCGTTGCGAAGACCGCCAGGTAGATCATCCCGGCTCCTGCAGCCAGACCGATTCCGGAACACAGCCAGAGACCTGCGGCAGTGGTGAGACCTCTCACTACATCTCTCTTCACGAATATGAGGCCGCCGCCAAGGAAGCCTATGCCGCTTACCACTTGAGCAGCGACCCTGGCGGGATCGACGTCGACATTGGGACCCAACACTGAAAGAAATCCGTGCTTGCTCACAACCATGATCAAGGCCGAACCGAGTCCCACCAGCGTATACGTCCTTAAACCCGCGTCTTTGTTCCTGACCTCTCGTTCCAAGCCGAGGAGGGCTGCAAGGACCCCGGCCAGGAGGATCCTGCCCACAAGTTCAAGATATAGGAGAGTCTCGGACGCTATGGTAATCACCGCCTCCGGTCGCAGGTTAAGTACATTCTATGTGCCCGGACTCATGCCGAGACGCGACAAGCCTGCCCAGACGCAAGGAGCTTCTCCCTATGAAAAAGCGCGCCCCCGGACCTACCGTGTAATCTCAACAATAAGGTTATCCTGGTCCCAGTCAACGTTTGCCCCAAGAAAGCTGCTTACAAACCGCACGGGCACCATTGTGCGGTCGTTTCTGATGACAGGGACGGTATCCATCCAACGCTCCACCCCATTTACCTTGGCCGTGCTGCTGCCGATGGTAAGAGTGATCTCAAGGGCGTCCTTCGCTATGGTAACGGTCCTGGTAGCCTCATCCCAACCGACGACCGCGCCAAGAGCCTCGCTTATGGCCCTCACAGGTACCATGGTGCGGTTATTTTCATCGATATACGGCTCGGAGTCAAAGAAGATGACAACATTGTCAACCGTGACACCGATATGGCCGGGTTTTCCTGCATAGCCGTATATGAGGTATTGCTTGCGCTCCCTCTTGAAATCCTCGAGTTCGTGAGCATACAGAGATTCCATCTCTTGAGGCGCGAGAGACTGCTCAAGCCACTTGCCCACCCGGTCGGTGCCCATTATCTTGTCAAACATGACCACGCTCGCAGGAGTCGAGCCGCTCTTCGGTACCTCGAACCCGGTTAGCTGCCTGGCAAAGGCAAGAGCATAGAAGCCTGACTTGGCAGGGTTGAATGTCCGGTAATCGGTGATCTGAAGCCTGACTCCGCCTTCGGACCCGATATCTTCAGGGATGTACTTGACTCCGGGAAGGCCGGCTCCGTTCAGGAGCTCCGCAAAACGGACGCTGTCAATGCCCTTGCCGCCGATCGATTTGAACTTATCTGCCTGACGGATACCGGTCCCTTCGCCAAGACCCGTAGCCATATATCCGAACACAGAATCAATGTCCGGGATGTTGGGTGAAGTCTGGACCCACTCCAAACCGGTATCCTGGTAGATCATGTCGCGTGTGTAGCCTTCCATCGGTACTACGGTGAGGTCGACGCCGATTTCCCTGTTGAAGAACTTGGCCAGTTCACCTACGGTCATCCCGTGAGCCATGGGAAGGTTGTCCACCCCGACAAATGTCTCGAAAGCGTCCTCCAGGACCGGGGCTTCCACTATCTCGCCGCCCAGGGGGTTGGGCCTATCGAGCACTATGACGGGCTTTCCGTATTGGGCCGCCGCTTTCATCGCGTAGTTGAGGGTGGAAATGTAGGTGTAGGTCCGCGCCCCGATGTCCTGTATATCAAAGAGAAGAACGTCAATGTCCCGGAGCATGTCCTCAGTGGGCATCCTGGTAGCTCCGTAAAGGCTGTACACGGGGATGCCCAGCGTAGGATGGGTGTATGATTCAACGTAGGCTCCGGCCTTAGCCTGCCCGTCTATGCCGTGCTCCGGTCCATACAGTGCCGCCAAGACCACCGACGGGTCATTGGCCAGCACGTCGATCGTGCTCACGCCCTGGCTGTTGACTCCGCTTTGGTTGGTGATGAGCCCGACACGCTTTCCCTCTATGAGATGGGGATACCTTTCGAACAGTACCTCGTTCCCCAATTTGAACCGGGGGACCGCCGCACTCACAGAAGGCGGGAACCCGGCGAGCAAGACTACTAGAACGGTCAAGCCTGCGACTAGTCGACGCATGTTTTCCTCTCCCTAAGGTGCATATGGTGATATTTCCCTGCGGCGTGCGCAAGACGTATCGCCGCATTGTGTCTCTATAAGAATTCGACGTGTTCTCCCGTATTCTGTTTCAGCTCGACATTGCAGCCCTTAAGGAGCCCCCTGTCAAGGTATTTGTGATAGTGAAGGTGACCCGCCTAAATAGATTGGTCAAGCAGTTACGTAGATCTCTTACCCACAAAGCGCCCCAGAGAGAACGCGGCAACCATAAGAACGAGCCCCGAAACGTATGTCCAATAAAGACGGGGCGAGAAGGCGGTGAATTTTGCGGCGATATTCACAACCGGAAGGTAGAATAACTGTGTAGCAACGCCTACCTTGTTAACCCAGTAGTGTCCTTGGATAACCTCTTGAAACAAGAGCAACAGAAGGTCGAGAACCCCCGCCAAGTGAACAAGGGCCAGGGCTTCCCCGTCCGAGTCAACAAGACGTCGCGTTGTCATTCCCAGGCCGAACCAAGCGATCAAGGAAATAAGCCCGATAGCTCCGTAAGGGAAGGACACAGCGGGAAAAGCCATCATCGCACGGTTCATGATATAGCCGAGCAAGAAAGGGATAAGCCCGACCAAGAAACAAAGCCACTTCTTCATTTGCGGTCCCCCTCATGCCCGTCTTACCCAACAGGTTATCATACTCAAGTATTACTTGAGGGTTAGCAAACACGGAACCCCCGGAGACCGCTCCGGGGGTTTTCCGGTGCTGTGTTCGCCTAAGAGGCAGCCGGCGAACGGCTACTCAATCGCCCACGCGTGCACGACGATGGCTCCGGTTATGTCTCCCAAGCTGACGCCCTCAGGTATCACAAAGGCAACGCTGACATCTGTGTAGTTGCGGTGTTTGATGGCCGGGTTCAGGGTGTTCCAGTTGTTGCCGGGGTAGTACCAACTCATCTCGCTATGGAGCGGCACATGAGGAGGAACAAGGTCTCCGTCCTCCTCGACGGTGAAAGTCTTGCCAATCAGGCCGCCTACACCCTTGCCGATGTACACGCGCCCGAAATTGGCGAGTTCCCCCGTAAGCGAGATCGTGAACCTGACTCGGTCGCGGCTGTTATTCGTGACTCGGAAAAGGTCCTCGAAAATGTAGATGCTTCCCGGCTGCAGACCCCAATCTTTGTCATATGGGGTACCATTCCACGGTGAGTTCATATTGGTGTTGTGGATGCCGGCGGCGAAATTGAACTTCAGCATTCCGTCTTCGACATAGCAGATCTTGTCCTCGAGTCCAACTCCTTCATTTGGGGTCAAAGCCAGCAAAGCACTGTCAGTCTCAACAGTGATCAGGCCTGCGACATTCGTTATAGTAGCGTCGGAATAGGCCATTGCTGCCATAAGCCCCGTTACCGCCAGGAGACCAACAATCACGAGAATGCTTGCCTTTCTCATCTTCGCACCTCTCCTTCTGATCTTTTTTCTGGCGTTTTGCCAAGATAGCCTGGTTCTATTGTGGTATGGCCGCTGGCGGCGCACGCCATCAAAAGGATCCAACAACGATGGCCAATTCGAGTGATTTTGCCCTAATCACAAAGGATAAGCCGGTCTAAAGATGCAGACCTTCGAGGGTACGTGCCCACCTTCTTCTGATCTCCCTGACAAAGCGGCGCCTGTAGCGCGGTTCCAAGTAAGGCAAGATTATGAGAGGGAGCGCAGGGACACTAGATACAACGACAATAGCCAGCCAGAAACTGATGCCGGCCAGAAAACCGATTACGGGAGGCGGAAGGAAGGGCATGAACATGCCCACGATGATGCTGGCATTGAAAATGCCTTCTTCTCGGGCGTTGACAGTCACAACAACTTGAGCGGTATCCCCGCCACGCATTAAGAACCCGTCTTGATGCACGGTTATCTGCGGGTCTCGCGAAATGACACAGTAATAAGAAGGTATGGTGCCTTTGTTTTCAAGCTCCACCAGGGTCAATTCCCGGGAATCCCCAATCTCAAGGATCCCCACTTCACTTCCCAAGAGAGCGCCCGCGGTCCTTTCAACCCCGTAAGGAAGAGAGATGAACACGCTGCGCATAAGCATAAGGGCTCCCAACATGATTGCAAAGGCTACTCCCCCGAGAAGATAGACCTGCCCTTTCTGCAGGA
>LSQX01345224.1_pt2 | contig 15326 bp, 20 predicted proteins | sample 654561 | NCBI WGS metagenome assembly LSQX01 (sample SAMN04489861, study PRJNA283612) | anaerobic digester metagenome | isolation source: 4 biogas reactors fed with cattle manure at either 37C or 55C with and... | place: Denmark: Kongens Lyngby | collected 2014 | reverse complement strand
GTGCTTCACCTCTTAAGAGTTTGATGTACGCTCTCGGAAACTCAGAGCGCTTTAGTTTCATATATTTAAAGGCTCAACAATTCTGTTTCACCTCTACTTTTTCTTTCAGATTCATTATAAAATTTCCAGTTATATTACCATTATATAATAAACCTGTCCATCCTGCCCGGTGAAACCATTGGTATTATCGGAGGGACCGGGTCTGCAAAAACAACCCTGGTGCAGTTGATCCCAAGGCTGTACGACACCACCGAAGGCAGTGTCCTGGTGGGCGGCCGCGATGTCAGGGATTACGACCTGCAAACCCTGCGGAACTCCGTTGCAATGGTGCTTCAAAAAAACGTATTGTTTTCCGGCAGCATCCGAGATAATTTAAAGTGGGGCGATAAGGATGCTTCGGAAGATGAAATCATCGAAGCATGCAAAGCCGCTCAGGCGTATGATTTTATCATGTCCTTTCCCAATGGGTATGACACCGTGCTCGGTCAAGGTGGTGTGAATGTTTCCGGAGGACAGAAGCAGCGTCTGACCATCGCCCGGGCTCTGTTGAAAAAGCCGAAGATCATCCTCCTCGACGATAGCACCAGTGCCGTGGATACCGCCACAGACAGTAAAATTCGAGCAGCACTGAGAACTAACCTTGAGGGAACTACAACACTCATCATTGCACAGCGCATTGCGTCGGTAATGGACGCAGACAGAATTGTCGTCATGGATGATGGACGGATCAACGCCGTGGGAACCCACGACGAACTGATAAAAACCAACCAGATTTACAGAGAAGTTTACGAATCCCAGCAGAAAGGGGTTGAAGAGCATGTCGGGGCATAAACCTGGAGGGATGCATGCATCCAGAAAACCGAAGGACACCAAAAAAACCGTCCAAAGAATTTTTTCCTATATGAAAAACTATCGCGGGAAGCTTACTTCAGTGTTTCTGCTTGTTATTTTCAGTGCTTTGGCACAGGTGGCGTCAACCTACTTTTTAAAGCCCCTGTTCAATGACTATATCCTTCCTTTTGTGGGCAAACAAAACCCGGATCTGTCGGCATTCATCCGGATGCTCGGCCTGATGGCCGTTGTATATGCTGCCGGCGCCCTGGCCACCTTCGCCTATAACCGGCTGATGATCGCTATTTCTACCGGCACACTGTTTCAGATCCGTTCAGATCTTTATTCACGCATGCTGAAGCTGCCCATTCGCTACTTCGACAGCCATACCCATGGCGAGCTGATGAGCCGGTTTACAAACGACACGGACGCTCTTCGCAACATGCTTAGTCAAAGCTTTGTGAACATTTTTTCCTCCCTTGTGAACGTGATCGGTGTTTTTATTGCCATGTGCATTTTAAGCCCCATTCTCACGGTTATTGTTGTTTTGATGCTGGTTTTAATGCTTTTTGTGATTAAGAGGCTTGGGGCTGAAAGCGGTAAATACTTTAAGGAACAGCAGATATCTGTTGGAAAGGTAAACGGCTATATTGAGGAAATGACCGAGGGGCAGAAGGTTGTAAAGGTTTTCTGTCATGAGCAGGAGTCCTGTGAAGGCTTCGACAGGTTGAATGACTGCGATATAACTTGAACGGAATAAACACCAGTATTTTAGAAATAATTGAAATTACCAGCAACGCACCCATCGTTTGTTTAAAACTGCTGGGGATGGCATCAAAAACAAAGTCAAATCGAATTAAGTACGCCATAAAAAATGATATACCGAGTAGTATAACATCCGAAACAACAAAAATACCAGACTTCAGTTTTTTCTTCACAAAAAAATCCTTCTTTCGGCTTCAAATGATGAATGCACTGTTATTGTAGCATACTCGAATTCTAATTTGAAGATAATAATTTTTTGAAAATGTAAACCAGTAATGATTGCTTAATGATATGTTGGATATGACGCTTTAGATGATATTTATTCTCCTTGACATTCCTCTAATCAAATCATAACCATCCCAAACAAGGGAAAAATCCATTGACTTTCCCATCGGTACTACGCGATCAATTCCACGAGGTCTGCACCTATCAAAAAAGGCTCTAATGCTCTCATCAGACAATCCATAATATGTGAGCGTTTGACAACGATCATCACATAAGGGTATAATTTCATCCAATTGCTCTACATCGTATTCAAAAAAGAATCCACTATTGTATTTGAAATTCATCAGTTCATCATCGAGCTGATCGACTTCAATACGGTTTATCAGCATATCTTTGCCATTGATATACCTAACCTCGCGCAGTGATGCGACTTTATAAAGTGCATGAAGTTTTCCTACAGATTGCACAGGGCGCATTGTGTATTTATCCTTGACGAGAAGATGGATTTGTTGCCAAAATACCCATTATCAACAACAAGTATAGGAAGAAAAAGCTGCTCAGCTAAAACCCCGAATTCATCACATCCGGCATTATTGCACTTGCATCCGAAAATACTGCTTTTCTTTTTTTTGTTTCGAAAAAACATACACCGTGACCCATAAATCCAATTACCAATATATACTATTGCATTATCATACAAGAAAAAATTGGGTTTGTAAAGCGCTTCGTTAAAAATCACTAAAAGCTATTTTTTAGGTATAACGAACATGGCAATCAGATAAACCAAACCTCCTCCGAATATCAATGAAGGTATCGATAGAATGACCCAAATTAAACGGATTACGGTCGGATCTATTCCAAAATATTCTCCGATGCCTCCGCATACTCCGGCAATAATTTTATTCGTTTCGGAAAGATACAGTTTCTTCTCCATATAACCACCTTCTGAAAAATAATGCCCGTTACTGAATACATATTAATGCGGCCAGGAAATAAATATGCTAAAAACATTTTAAGCCATACTACCAATAACAAATACAATATGTATTTTATAAGGTCCTATACACATCGTTCGGTGATTTAATTATAAAATCTTCGTTCTTAAGGATCTCAAGAGCGCTTTGCGGGTCTTCCACTCTTAAGAGTACCATTGCGTTTTCATTCTTGCATGTCCCGACAAAAGCATACATATACTCAATACTTATTCCCTTTTTATCCAGTATTGAAAGTGCTTTTGAAAGACCTCCGGGCTTGTCTTCAACTTCTATCGCAATAACACTGTTTATACTGGCGGCAAAACCATGCTGCTGTAAAATCTCTATTGCCTTGCCAGGTTGATTAACAATTAGTCTTAATATGCCAAAATCAGTTGTATCTGCAATAGACAGTGCGCTTATATCTATATTGTTTTCACCGAGAATACGCGTAACTTCCGCAAGCCTTCCCTGTTTATTCTCAAGAAATACGGAAATCTGGCTTATTAGCATGGTATCCCCTCCAAATAGATTGATGCTTACATTATAACCCATGCTTTAAGACAGAGGCAAGGAGAACTTTAAATTCAAGGGAGATTCAGTGTTTGCCCCGCATATATCAGAGCACTGTCGAGGTTGTTCATTTTTTTAATTTTATATATGTATTCACGGATTTCAGTGCCGCCCCTGTATTTTCCCGCTATTTCCCAAAGCGTGTCCCCATGGTTTACCGTAACTGAACGATATTCGGTCATTATGTTTCCGGCGTTAGAAAGTGAAACAGAACCGACATATAAAAGCATTAAAGCAGTACAAAACAAGAATGCGGCAAACTTTTTTCTGTTCTTTAAACGGTATCTTTTTCTCATTTGCATCACCTCATGAACATATGTTCTTTTTTATTTTACCGAACATATGTTCATTTGTCAATTGTTTTTCGAACGTTTGTTTGACATTTTTTTTATATATGGTATAATTAACCTAAACAAAAGAATGCGGGGTAAAAAAATGAGAGCTAAAAGTCTGGAAAAGCAAAAGAAAATATTGGATTTTGTAAACAGGCAGGTTCAGGAAAAGGGGTATCCTCCGTCAGTTCGTGAAATCTGCAAGGCAGTGGGTTTTAAATCAACCTCTACCGTACACGCTTATCTCGCAAGCCTTGAAGCCGAAGGGCTTATTTCAAAAGAACCTGCAAAAACCAGAGCTTTAAAAGTTATTGATGAAAACAGTAAAAACCTTGAAGGTCGCATATCCGACCATGAAATTGAGAATATTCCGATTCTTGGGCAGGTTACCGCCGGCCAGCCTATTCTTGCCGTAGAAAACATCGAAGATACTTTTCCGGTCCCTGTACAATACCTTGATAACTCGCCTTCGTTTATTTTGAAAATTAAAGGCGACAGTATGCTTAATGCCGGTATCCTTGACGGTGATTTTGTTGTCGTAAAGCAGCAGAATACCGCAAATAACGGCGATATTGTCGTGGCGTTGATCGGCGATGAGGCTACGGTAAAAACCTTTTACAGGCAAAAAGATCATATAGTCCTGCAACCAGAAAATGACGCGTATGAACCAATAATCGTAAAAGATGACGTGTCAATACTTGGAAAAGTTACTGCCCTTTTCAGGAAATTTTAGTATTTTGTGCTTACATCCGCCATCTGCGGTTTCGCTATTTTATCGCTTCCGCCGCATTATCGGCAGTCAGGCCGCCTGTTAGCACCAGCTAATAGTGGAGCAATTCAGACATGGATTGTATAACCTCAACCCTAATGTCATTATCAATAAAACGCATGACGCTGCTTAACATGCTTTCCGCGTGTGCAGCCTTGTTTGAAACACATGAAAACCCCATCTCACAATAATTCCATTCGTCCTGTCTCCCTGTCTCGGAAGCGGCGGCATTGAATTTGGACTGTATTTTTGTTAATATGCTTTTTATTACCCTTCTTTTATCTTTTAAACTTGTAATTCCGCCAATATACAGTGTAACGCTTAAAACTCCTACAACCAATGTATTCCCCTCCGGCTTTAATTTTAATTGTTTTAACATCCTAACTCAAGACCTTGTTAAAACAACACAAAAATTTTAAACAGTGATATCATTCAAATAACACTTATCTAAACCGCTGTAAATTATTTTGTTAAAACGCGTAAATAAGTGGAATATGTTGAATAGGGAGAATAGGAGGTATTAAATTGCCTTTGGTTTTAGTCATTGATGACGATCCGTCAATTTTAGATAATCTTGAATTTAACCTTAAGTTGTATGGTTATAGTGTTTTAAAAGCGACAAACGGCTCTGAGGGCGTTGACGTTTTTAAGCAGCATAGACAAGAGATTGACGCTATTGTTACCGATATGAAAATGCCCTGCTTATCGGGCCTTGACGTAATAAAAAACATACTAACAATTGATCCCGACGTAGGGATAATTGTTTTTACAGGGCATGGTGATACCGAAAACGCCGTCGCTGCTATGCGCGAAGGAGCTGTAAACTACATTCAAAAACCATTCAGGATGGAAGACCTTATTTTAAGCATAGAGAACGCAATGGAAAAAAGAAAAATACTAAAGGAAAACAAACAGCTTCAGAACAACCTGCTTAAAAAAACGAGGTATTTAGAGGAACTTCATGACTCGGCCCAGCGTATTCTTATTAATTACATACCCAAAAAGCTTCCTGAATTTAGTATGTTTGACACAGCCTGCGTGTATCGAAACTGTGAAAAAGTCGGCGGCGACATGTATGACGTATTTGAAACGGACAGGCATCTTTTTTTCTTTATATTTGACGTTTGCAGCCATGGTATCCTCGCAGCAGTAAATACGGTAATTATAAAAGCGCATTTTTGCGCCTTTAAATATTATCCTCCGAATGAGAGCAATATCAAAACAATATTCAATGACATAAACCTTGAATTATGCAAAAATACTCCTTCATCTGTTTTTGCCACTGCTTTCGCCGGATATATTGACAAACAGTTGAAGCATTTATATTATATTTCCGCAGGACATATAGATCAATATATTATCAGGAACGATTGCCTTATTACCCTGCCTTCCACCGGAACCGTACTGGGTTTCTTTGAAAACGCATCTTATGAAATAAAATGTCACCACCTGCAGCACGGGGATAAAATTATGCTTTTTACCGATGGCATTACCGATGCCAGATGTGACGATTCAGTTATTGGAATTGGAGCAGTAAAAAACATAATTGAAAAAAATAAAGAAGAACCCGTTAAGCGATTGGTTAACTCTCTCTACCGTGAAGTAACTACCCTGTCGGCCGGTTCTTTTGACGACGATATTACAATCCTTGGGCTTGAGATAAAGAAGTAATAAGAATATAAAAGAGGATATCAAGGGACATGTCAAACAGTATTCTAAAAGAAAAACTGAATAACACGATAATCGGGATTTTTGGATTATCAAACACAAAAGCAAACATCGAAGGCATTCTGAATCAAATATTATATATAATAAAAGACTCCCTAAATATACCTGCCGCATTCATATGCCTGTACAACAACATTTCAAAAAGCCTCAGCATATTTTCTCAGGCAGGGTTCGACACGGCAAACATAAATTCTTCATGTTACCCGAAGATCGGCCGTCCATGCACCGGCGCAATCACCGAAAAATGTGCCGTCGCATACGGCAAATCCGAGGTTTGCTCAGAAGATATACAAAATGTGTTATACGGAAACAGGTTTGCAGCTTCTGATTTGGCGGAGGAAATGTCAGTGATTCATGTTCCGCTATTATCAGACAATACCGGCACCGGGATACTTCACATAATCGTTCCAAAAAAACTTAAAGAGCATTATCTTGACCATTCACACCTTCTATTGCAATTATCTAATGGGATTGAAGCAAAGTTAAAAACAAAAAAGCTCGAAAATGAACTGCAGAAATATGCAGATAACCTGGAGCAAATAATAAAGATGAGAACAGATGAGCTTAGAGAAAAAGACGCGCAGTTGGTACAAGCGGGCAAGCTTGCAACACTTGGGGAAATGGCCACAGGTATCGCGCATGAGATAAACCAGCCTTTAGGAGCAATCAGTCTTATCGTACAGGGGATCCAAAAAGCGAAAGCCGTTGGAAAACTAACCGACTCATTATTAACTGAAAAACTTGAATCGATCCACATGCAGATTGAAAGGATTAATAAAATTATAAAACATTTAAGAGTATTTGGAAGAAGTACACCGGGAACTGCGGAAACAATAGATATCAACAAGCCTCTGAAAGACGTGTTTGAACTAATTGGCCGCCAGCTTGAAAGCCACAATATAAGTGTGGAATTTGAACTGGAAAGTGATTTACTGGTGCCGGCAGACAGCAACCGGCTTGAGCAGGTGTTTTTAAACATAATCAGCAACGCGCGTGACGCTCTTGACGAACAGGAAGATTCGCTGTTTCAGTTAAAGAGAATGAAGAATGTACCTAAATGGGTACAGGAATGGGAGAAAAAAATAACAATTCGTTCTTACAGGCTGTCAAACAAGGTTATCGTTGAAATTGAGGATACGGCTTACGGTATGCCAAAGCATGTGTTAGACAAGCTATTCGAACCATTCTTTACTACAAAGGAGGTCGGAAAAGGGACCGGCCTCGGCTTATATATCTCATATGGAATCATACGGGATTACGGCGGAGAAATCAAAGTGAATTCCAAACCGGGAATAGGCTCGGTTTTTTCTGTTATTCTTCCTTCAGCATCAGGTGTATAGTAAATACCAGATTCAGTGAAAGAGAAAAAATCCCGGTTAATCAACCGGGATTCTTTGTTTTTCATGTATTGTCAATTTCATTTAGAAGCTTCATTTGAGCCTGCAGAATTGCTGAAACTTTACCTGTGTAAACAGACATATCTTTTTTTAAGCGTTCAAATTCAAACTGAATTTTTATAACTTCCCTGTTTCCTTCTTCAATAATGCTCTGGCTTTTTGCCTGGGCTTCATTGATAATGTTTTCCGCTTTTTTTTCAGCGTTGGCTACTATCTCACTGCTGGACTGCTGAGCAAGTACAAGACTGTTTTTTAATGTTTCTTCTATTTTCTCATAATGCGAAAGCCTGTCTTTTAATTCCATTATTTGGTCTCTGGCTTTCATCATCTCACGAATATAATCCGAATAATCTTCTATAATCTTCTGAATGACATCATAAACCTGATCCTCATTCAGACCACCCATAACAGATTTACGAAATACAATATTCGATAAATCGTTTGGTGTAAAATTCATTATTATACCTCCTGTTTATGCTAAAAAATCATATTGCTACAGTCTTACCAATATCAGAAGAATTATATGCCTTATAACCCCCAGGATAACATATGCTAAAATAGGTGAAATATCAAACATCATGTTCTTCCCGAAAGACGATCTTGATACCAATTCCCTTATAGGCCCTAAGATTGGTTCGGTTACCGAGTGTATAAACACAATAAAAGCATTTTGTTTTCTAAAAGGAATCCATGACATTATTATACGTACCAGTATCAATATTTCAATTACTCTGAAAAATATTTGAACAGCTGCCGCAATTTTTACCGTCATTAATAAGCCTCCGTTACTTCACCCATGGAAAAACTCCTTTGTTTCTCAGATCATCCCTGAATTCTCCCATAATATCAACACTGTTAGGAGTTGCAAGAAAGATGCCTGAAGAAATCTTCTGGATATTCCCATCCAGCGAGTAAACGGCTCCGCTTAGAAAATCAACAATCCGTTGAGCGATACTGGTTTCAATATCTTCAACATTCATTACTATAGATCGGTTTGAACGTAAATGATCGCAAATATCCTTTGCATCATTGATGTTTTGCGGTAATACTATTACCACTTTTGTGCTGGAACTGTTGTTAAGATTAAGTACTTTTCCCTGTGATTTCTTTCCCTTAACGCCGTGATAGTCATTTTTACCGGGTTCCTCCAGTTCCTCATCTTCGTAGATATCTTCATCCACAACCTCGGTTTCCCATCCGACGAAATCGAGCATTTTGTTTAGTATGCTTGCCATTTGTACCTTCCTCCCACTCATCTTAAGTATAATCCGAAACGATGTTGTAATATCTTTGCTTTTAGCCTTTCGGATAGTGCCTTTCTCCAAAGATACTGCTGCCTATACGAACAATGTTGGCTCCTTCCTCAATTGCCACTTCAAAGTCATTACTCATCCCCATGGACAAATATCGCATATCAATATTATCGATATTTTCCCGGCCTATGTCAATTGAAATATTCTTCAGTCCCCTGAATATCCAGCGTATATCCTCAGGGTCACAGGCATACGGCGCAATTGTCATAAGCCCTTTAACCTTTATATTCGGGAAATTGGCAACCCTCTTCAAAAACGGAACAAGATTTTCAGGGGAAATACCGGCTTTTGTATCCTCTCCGGAAATATTCACCTGGATAAGAATATCCAATACCCTTCCTGAAGCTTTTGCCCTTTTTTGAATCTCCTGCGCAAGATTCAGCCGATCAACGGAATGCACCATGGAAACCTTATCCACGATGTATTTAACTTTATTTGTCTGAAGCCTGCCGATAAAATGCCAATTACACCTCTCTTTCAGTATATCGTATTTTTCCACCAGTTCCTGAACCCTATTTTCACCCAAATGATTAACTTTTTTTCGAATTGCCAATTCAATTGTATTAACAGGTATTGTTTTTGTAACGGCCACAAGCAATATATCCTCAGCACTGCGCCCGCTCTTTTCGGCGGCACGCTTAATCCTTGCCTTAACGTCCGTAATGTTTGATTCAATCACCTGCTCAAAAGTCATTGCTCAATCACCTGTCCCTGTTCTACATTACGCGGGTTAACCACGTATATATCAAAAACCCGTATTGGGTCAATTTCATTCACATCGGAAGCTGCTTCAACAATTGCATATGTATCCTGCTCTTCAAGGATTTTCACTCTTTTTACATTGGCACGGTTAAAACGGACAACTATAATATCGGCAGTATTATCAACGTAATTTCTATTGGCAAGGCTTCTTACCGGAACCTTTATACCGTTTATACTGCTAATTACCAAATCCGCTCTGACATGCCTCAGATGAATAGTTTGTTCTATCATGCTGTCGAAGGATAATACGACTTTTGTTTTATCCCCGGCCGGTTGAACGGATTCTACGGTGCACGGAATATCAATATCGATATTATCAATCCTAAGCACGATATTTATCCCGGCTATAAGCCTCTGTGCATATTTGTTATCAACTACACAGACATACCAGCTTTTTTCATTGTTTATTAACTTTGCAAATATCTGCCCTTTTTTTGTCGGAAATGACTTGTCCGCTGCGATTGACTCTATACTGACTTTTGCATGTTTTTTTTCGTCGTATGTAAGGTCGCTGGTCGTTAATAACGAAATATCGTCCGGAGCATATTTTTCATACGCTTCTTCACTGCTCCACACAACCAGTCCCGAATAGTCCGCTTTAACGGTTACGGCTTTTTCATCAAGAGTTTTTTTCAACTGTTCAAGTTCCGATTTCTCCTTTTGCAGGTACAGCCTGTCGTCCTGCTGTTCAAAAACCGCCTTATTGCGTTGATATAACAGCCGTTCAAGAACAATTTGTATTTCATTGACAAATCTGAGGTTTTTACTAACAGCGGCATTCGTAAGCCTGTTAACTTCTTTTTGGACCTTTTCACGCAGCACCGGATCATTATAAGGATTGTCGGCAGATTCCTCAATAACACGCCTAATGATCTCGCGCTCCATGCTTTCGATACCGCTGATTAATCCACTGCTGCTTTTATCAACCAGTACCGCAATCGTGCCTTTGTTCGGAATCCGCTGCCCATTATCCGCTTTCGGGATAACTATTCCATCGCTTTGTGCAAATATCAGCGTCTCCGTTCTTATCAAAACACCTTCCGAAGGCACTTTAATTTCAAGCAGACCGGTATGAAGAATACTTGTTTCAACACCTTCATGAAATATCCAGTTCCACAACGCAAATAAATAGAACATGGCAAGAATAATACCAAGTAAACGCGCGAAGCCGCCTTTTTTACGACGAACAGGCTTCTTTTGCTTTACACTGCTTTTCTTTTGTATCGTTTTATCCTTTGTGCTCACCATATTTCCCCCCGAATGCCGGCTGACGGGTATGACGGCAATTCAAAGATTTTATCATTTGCGTTATTTCAAAAGCTTTCTGTTTATCAGTTCCTGAACCGCACACAGCACTCCAAGCTTAACATGTTCATACACAAGGCCGCCCTGAAGGTACGCGGTGTATGGAGGCCTTATCGGCGCATCGGCCGAAAGTTCTATCGATGAGCCCTGCACAAAAGCTCCCGCGGCCATAACAACAGGACAATCATAACCAGGCATTTCCGATGGTTCCGGCCTGACAAAAGAATCTACCGGAGAACCTTTCTGTATTCCCTGGCAAAAAGCGATAACCGCGTCAGCGTCTTCAAAGCAAATTGCCTGTATGATATCACTGCGCTTTTCGTTATACGTCGGACAAGTTTTATAACCTAACTCTTCAAACAGGGCCGACGCAAATACCGCTCCTTTCAGGCTTTCGGCCACAGTATGCGGAGCCATGAAAAAGCCCTGGAATAGCGATCTGTTCTGCCCAATCGTCGCTCCGACTTCCCTGCCTAAGCCGGGTACGGTCATACGGTAAGATGCCAGATTTACTAATTCTCTTTTGCCTGCCACATATCCGCCGCAAAGAGCAAGACCACCGCCGGGGTTTTTAATCAGGGAGCCGGCCATAATATCGGCACCTGCTTCGGTCGGTTCTTTTTTTTCAACAAATTCCCCATAACAGTTATCAACCATTATAATGGTATCCGGCTTAACATTTTTAACGACGGCGGCTACTTTTTCTATTTCATTAATCATTACCGGCCCTCTAAGCTCGTAACCTCTTGAGCGCTGCAGGAATACCATCTTCGTATTCGGACGAATTGATTTTTCAATCAAACAATAGTCTATTCGACCGTCTTTGGTAAGCTCAATCTGCCGATATGTAACACCATAATCATAAAGCGAGCCCGTACCTTTTTCGCCGCGTATACCTATAATCTCCTCAATTGTATCGTATGGCTTTCCGGTAACGGACAATATCTCATCGCCCGGGCGTAAAATACCATAAAGGCATAATGCAATCGCATGCGTGCCGCATGTTATATGATGCCTTACGAGTGCGTCCTCCGCTCCGAAAACCCGTGCAAAAACCTGTTCGAGCACTTCTCTTCCCCTGTCATTATAGCCATATCCCGTAGAGGCATGGAAGTGCGAGTCGCTTACGTTAAACTCCTGCATCGCGTGTATAACCTTGCTGAGGTTATATTCCGACGTTTCGGATATTTTATTAAATACGTCGGCGCACTTTTTCTCGACCCGTGAAGTTAGCTCAATAAGCCAGGGATCTATATTAAAAGCTCTATGAAATATATCGGTTTTTTCCATTCAAAATATGCCTCTTTTCAATATGTATCAAGTATTTTTTATTAATGATTTCACTTTATCGCGCCGTTCGCTGACCTGTTCTTTAGTAATTGTACTGTTAAAATTAAACGGGCAGGATAACGCCTTATTATACATTTCAACAGCTTCTTCGTATCTTTCGGCGTCTTCAAGATATTGGCCGTAATCATAATATGCTTCGGGGAAATGCGGCTTTTTTTCCATGAGCTTTCCAAACAATTCGGAAGACTTTTTCATGTCGCCCGTTAAATGATATAAGTGCGCAAGATTATCAATTATTATCGGCTCATCAGAATTATACTCATATGCTTCAAGGTTTATTTTCATCGCATCATCAAGATCGCCTTTTTCAATCGACATATAACCCAGGCTTCCATAAACGGCTGTTGTTTTATATTCTGAAATAACTTCTTTAAGCATTGCGATCGCTTCATCAAGATTGCCTTTTTTCCACAGGACAAGAGCAAAGTTTGATTTTGCAAGGTTTTTTTGATCAGCGGTTCTGCTGCTGTCAATAGCTTTTACCAATACCTCTTCGGCTTCCTGCAGACGTCCGGCTTTAAACAATACAAAACCATAGCTTGCCATAACTTCAACAGAAGCCTTTCCGTTTTTAACGGCTTTTTTGAAAAGCTTCAGGGCGTTATCGATGTTTCCCTTGCCGTATTGAATTTTACCCATGATAAAACAGATACTGCTGCGGTTTACTGCAATAATAAGCAGCAGGTAGAGAAAAATACCTAATATGCCAAACCATGTATTCCACCGAAACAGAAATACTATCAAAATAATGGGAACAACCGCAAACACCATCATTCTAAGCAGTTTCTTCAAAATATATCACCCGTTTTCCATTCTTGAACTTTGTGTTTATATTAGCATTCCGGTATTGAAAAATCAATTCGGCCGGAAATAAGAAACAGATTGTACTATACTTTAAGCATCGCTTCCAATGCCCCTTGCGCCCTTTGAATAATGTCAGGCTCAAGCTCAATCCGGTATCTCATATGCTTCAAAGCATTATACACGCTTTCAGCAGTTGTCTTTTTCATGTTCGGGCAGACCATTCCCTGTGATAATAAAAAGAATTGTTTATCCGGATTTTCCTTATTAAGCTGGTGCAGTATTCCCATTTCCGTACCAATAATAAATTTTTTGGCGGAACTATTACGCGCATATTCAATTATTTGTGATGTGCTTCCAACAAAGTCCGCCATTTCGACAACCTCGGGCCTGCATTCCGGATGGATGAGCAATACGGCGTCAGGATGAAGTTCCAAAGCTTTTTGAACGTCAGCTTTTCTTACCCTGTGGTGCGTTACACAAAAACCCTTCCACAAATGTATTGTTTTTTCCGGCACCTGCCGGGCAATGTAGCTTGCCAGATTCTGATCCGGAACAAAAATTATCTCGTTCTGCGGAACAGATTTTATAACCTTTAGCGCATTCGAAGAGGTGCAGCAAATATCACTTTCGGCCTTAACTTCGGCGGAAGAGTTTATATAGCAAACCACGGCGGCTTCAGGGTGCTTTTTCTTTGCCTCGATTAATCCTTCGGCCGTCACCATATCCGCCATCGGACATCCTGCATCAATTTCGGGCAGCAGTACCGTTTTTTCAGGTGAAAGGATTTTAGCGCTTTCCGCCATAAAATGAACACCACAAAACACAATAACCTCAGCATCAACCGAAGCGCAGTGGCGGCTTAATGCAAATGAATCACCCACAATATCCGCAAGATCCTGCACTTCACCAACCTGGTAATTATGTGATACTATTATTGCATTTCTCTCTTCTTTTAATTTTTTTATTTCTTTAATAATATCATTGTTCATTTTTAACACATCCTGTCTGTTTTAAATGTTCACTATGAAAGTAATATACTGAGAGTACAGAACGCTGCAATTCTCAGTAAAAAGAGTACAGATGCATCAACCGTGATCTTTCAGCCTTACCAAAAGCTGTGTAAAATCATCCGGCAGCGGTGCCTCAAATTTCATTCGCTCACCGCTTGAAGGATGGATTAATATTAAATATCTCGAATGAAGCATCTGAGCATTTACATTATCATTGGCTAATTTCTTTCCATATAAAGGATCACCATACACCGGATGACGTATATAAGCCATATGGACCCTTATCTGATGCGTTCTTCCTGTTTCAAGCCTGCATAATACATGGGTTGCTGATTTCATTCTAAAAAGCACTTTAAAATGAGTAATCGCTTTTTTCCCTTTTCCCGGAACTACCGCCATCTTTTTACGGTTAGCCGGGTGCCTTCCTATCGGAGCATCAATAATTCCTTTATCTTCACTGATAACTCCATGCACAATTGCCTCATAAACCCTCTGCATGCTGTGATTACTAAGCTGCTTTGAAAGTACCCTGTGAGCTTCGTTGTTTTTTGCGACAACTAAAAGGCCTGTCGTATCCTTATCAAGGCGATGGACAATACCGGGACGTATAATCCCATTGATATCCGACAATGAATCTCCGCAGTGGTAAAGCAGTGCGTTTACAAGAGTGTCATCCCTGTTGCCCGGCGCGGGATGAATTACCATGTCTCTTGATTTGTTAATTATAATAATGTCGCTGTCTTCATAAACAATATCTAAAGGTATTTCCTGGGGTGATACGCTAAGTTGTTCAGGGGCGGGCATATCGACTGTTATTGTCATATCGCGGCATGTTTTAGTTTTGCTTTTTGCAGCCTTTCCGTCAATTAGTACACGGTTTTCCTTAATGAGTTTTTGGGCATAATTTCTTGATATTTCAGGGATGATACCTGCCAAAAACACATCAAGCCTTTCTCCTCCGTCATCCTCAACCCTGAATGTAAGCTCTTTATTTTTTTTCATTTTTACACTCACCCCAGTCTGCCTTTCACCAGAAATATAAGGTGAATCGGCAGCTTTCCGGGTCTAATTCAGCCTCCTTAGCTATGTCCATATCAGTATAACCGCAACGGGAATATGCTGTCAAGACAGAAGGGCTACGTAGCATTTTTGTGAGTTTCGACTTGCCCGAGCTGAACTGTATAGCTC
>LSQX01293601.1_pt1 | contig 15326 bp, 15 predicted proteins | sample 654561 | NCBI WGS metagenome assembly LSQX01 (sample SAMN04489861, study PRJNA283612) | anaerobic digester metagenome | isolation source: 4 biogas reactors fed with cattle manure at either 37C or 55C with and... | place: Denmark: Kongens Lyngby | collected 2014 | reverse complement strand
TATCAAACCGTTCAAACATTTTAGGCTCATAAAAAGGCCGGTTTATTAGGAAGAGACGTGGATTCCGCAAAGCAGTAGAGACGCTTTTGATCTGTTACAAAGTTGAGCGCCAGGCTTTTATGCATGCTTGTAGCAATTCCCTGCTTATATCTCCCGTGTAGTGGTAATTTTCCCGGACTCCGGTGCCTAAATGGGCCTCGCTGGCCCCTGTCCTTTCAAGGGCCAATCGCAAATTGTCCTTGTTTAGGCCACCACCCAGCATAATCGTTATTCTGCCTTTTGCTGCCTCCACCATTTTTTTAATGACATCCAGATTATCCACAACCTTGCCCTTCCCACCAGCAGTAACTATCCGCTTTATTTGCTGGTACTTTAACAATATCCTCACGCTTTCTACTGGATCCTCGGTAACATCTATTGCCCGGTGAAAGGTCACATCAAGGTTGTCAGAGCAAGACAAAAGTTCTTCAAGTTTCCCTTCATCTATCCTATTGTGCTCATCCAAAAGCCCTATTACAATCCCATCAGCTCCCAGTTCTTTGACTAGCTCAATATCCTCCTTCATCACCTGTATGTCATGATCACTATAGACAAAAGATTTGGAATGGGGACGAATCAGCACGTGAATAGGAAGCTTTACCTTATTTACTACGTTTTTTATCAGCGCGTAACTCGGGGTTATGCCCATCTCAGACAAAGCCGAAGAAAGTTCTATCCTCATGCCGCCGTATTTTTCTATGGCTATGGCATCATCTACGCTCGTAGCGATAACTTCAATCATCAGCAACACCTCTTTTCCCACTCATAATAGAGGATACGATATTAAACATCCAAAATGTTCAACTCTTCAATGTTTTGGGCCAGTCATCAAATGTACACCTGTGGTGCTTCTCTTTGAATGTCTTGTACATGACCACAACTATTTCAAGGTGTCCCTTCTGAATCATCTAAAGTATATGATCCTATTTTTATACTTTTCGATAAGTCTCTTATTGTGTTCATCGCCGCCCTCAAGGTTGCCGCTTAAAAACACCGGAGGGGCGAAACCTTTGTCAAGCATTATTTTTATGGCCGTCGACAGTATCGTCTGTATTATGTAAGCGCCGGCTATGGTGGAAGCCGGAGCAAAGGGCATTGGAAATCCATCTAGGGATAGTAGGGCGTCCCCTTTGGGACAGTGATTGTCTATATATATGTCGCAAACTTCAAAGAGCCTCTTCCCTGATGGGTGCCTTGAAGGCTGGCTCATGGTATATTCAAGTGAAGTTATGCCTACGACCTCCGCTCCCTTTTCCTTTGCCAACAAAGCCACATCTATCGGAACGCCGTTTCTGCCCGAGGTGGATATGACAAAGACTATCTCCCCCGGCCGAATATCTGCCGAATTCATAAAAGTTTGGGCATAGCCTGCCATCCTTTCAAGTTTGGAAGACTTTAAAGCACCATTGTGAAGCATCAGATTTGTATCGAATATGGGGTTTACGGAGACAAGGCCTCCTGCCCGATAAAAGACATCTTCACACAGGATATGCGAATGGCCTGCCCCAAAAAAGTGGACTATGCCGTCCTTTTCTATAGAACTTGCGACTTTTTCTGCCACAAGATGCATCTTGTCTCTTTCCTTTTCTTTTATGGTATCCAGCAAATCCTGTATCGCCTCATGGTACCTGTCAATCATCAAAGCACCTCCTTATCTTTTTTGATGTGCTTTATAAGTATGTTAACTATAGTTTCAACGGCGGTATCGATAATTTTCTGACCCTTCTCCCTTGTGGCAAGGCTAGCGCTGCCAAGGACCACGGTATCGGTGATCTGGTCCCAGGGGGTAGGGGTATACTGGAAATCCTCGGGGAGCTCGGGAAAGTCATCTATGGCCCTGTCCATTTGAACGTACTCGGGTGCCAAGTATAACATATATGAAGTTTCTATCTCGCAGGCGTGAAAGTAGCCACCGGGCATGGGCTTTGACTCTCTGATCTCTTTTGTGATCTCTTCTGTTCCCGGGTACATAAAGTAGAATACTTTCATATCACCGTGTTCATCGTACAGCTTCCGAGCCGCCTCCTTAATTGCCACCATGTTGCCGACATGGGCATTGATAATCACGAAATAGCGTATCCCGGCTTGATATAGACTTTTCCCAATATCTGTAAGGACTCCTATTAAGTGTTCATTGGTCACATTTATGCTAGGGGGCACATTTCTCAAGCTCCAGACCTGGCCATAGCTGAAAGCAGGCAGCACCAAAGCATCTAACTTATTTGCCACCTTCCTTGCCACCCCCTCGGCCAGGTAGTTGTCGGTGCCCACCGGGAGATGGGGGCCATGTGCTTCCACGGCTCCTATGGGCAATATTGCCATAGGGTTTTTCTTGATATGTTCTTGGACTTCCAGAAAAGTTAGCTTTTGCATATCCATAACTGTCACCTCGTTTAATCATCAAAGGCAAAGCAGCGCATGGGATTATTTTCGAAGAAATCCTTGATCAAGCTTTCCCCATCAAGTCCTGCTTCATTGGCTTCTTCTATAAACCTGGGAACCCATTTCTTTATGATGTATTCAAGACCTAGACCGTGTTTATAGTGTTTATAGTAACTTTTCCTTGCAGTATCGCCGCTGATTAGGATCTGATCCTTAAAGCCCTGCTTTACCAGGTATATTATTTGATTGATCCTGGCACTTTCAGGGCCGTATTTTATCTTCCCGATGCCGTCAAAACACAAAAAAGCTCCCGTCTTGGCTATCTGCACATGATAGTAGGGGGCCAGGTTCCTGTCCATGTGGCCAAAGGCCACCCGTTCTATATTGACACCTTCCCTCTTAAGGATTTCTATTTGCTCTAAAGCCATGGTTCCCGCTTCCGTGTGACTTTGAACGGGGGCTCTTGTCTCCTTGTGGGCGATGGCTATGGCTTTAATTGTCTTGACCTCTAGCGGGGAAATGGAGTTGTAGCCGGTGCCAAATTTTAATATGCCGGCCCGGATGTTTGTGCCTTCAAGGCCCTCTTCGATTTCACTTATGGCAAATCGGGCAAGCTCCTTTACCGTCGCCTCCTCTATCCACTCACCGTAGCTTTCATAATCGCCCACTATTGCTTTTAACTTATCTTTTAGCTTGGCATTCCACAAGAAGCCCTTATTAAATCCCGCCGTCCCGATAATTTTAACACCCGTCTTTTCCGAAATCCTCTTCACCGCTTCCACATCCCTGCCATAATCTACTGCGGTAGCATCGAAGATGGAATCGCCACCGGCTCTTTTAAAATCCATTACTTCCTGCAGGGATTTGTTCTCATCATCGAGAAGCAGGTCATCTTCACCTCTTTCCTTCCAATAGGGGGGGATACATATGATGTGTTCGTGGGAGTAGGTAAAGCCCAGTTCTTCCGGTTTTATATCCCCGGTAAGTGTCCTGATAAAGGCCATTTCATTACTCCTTTCCGCTTAACAAAAGTATCAGGCAGTACCGCTTAGGGTACCACCTGACTGATGCACGCTAATATGCCAATAAAAACGGCACTTTGTAATTTTAGATGTGATAATTTTCTGAAATATGGCAGACGAAACGTCCCTCTGCCAGGTAACTCGACGAAACGTCCCTCTGCCAGGTATCAGAAGATGAATTTGCTGAGCAGGGCTACCAGGGGGCCAAGGATGAACATGTCGCTGTCTCCGGCCCACATGGCCGTATCGGGGATGGTAGAGTTGATCAAGAAGGTAACCATCATATACTGGCCCCAAGCTACAACCGTTGCCGTGACAAATCCCGCAATCAGGGCCCCTCTCACTCCGCCGGTGGCGTTGCCGAATACTCCTGCTGTAGCCGAATGGAAGAAGAGCACTATCATGGTGGGCACGAATATATATCCTACCGTCTTACCCAAGACTACCAGCCATATGAGGGCTCCTACGAAGGAACCTACGAAACCTAGTATGGATGCAGTAGGTGCGTAGGGATACACTATGGGACAGTCAAGGGCGGGTTTCGCATTTGGCACAATGGTATCTGCTAGGCCCTTAAATGCCGGGACAATTTCTCCAACCAGCATTCTTACACCGAACAGAACTATGGCGATACCGCTGGCAAATTGGAATGCTTGAATTAGGGAGAATATGGCAAAGTTTTGATCTCCCGCCAGTGCTTTTAATTCTGCAATGGCCGGTGTCTCGGGTTTTGCCATGAGTAGCAGTGCACCAATTAAATACAGAGCAGACATTATAAGGGCTATGATCACATTTGAATCTCTCAAAAACTCCAAGCCTTTTGGCAGCTGGAGAGATTCTGAATCCTGTTCCCTATTTCCCAGTATCTTTCCAAAAAAGGCTCCGATCAATGCTACCGATGCGCTGGTGTGGCCAAGGGCAATTTGGTCTCCGCCGGTTATCTTCCGCATTAAGGGCTGCGTAAGGGCAGGCTGGAGAGTCCAGTAAAAGCCCAGGAACAGTGATAAGAATAGTATCAGCTTCCAGGTTGCCACAGCCGTTCCAACGGTATTAATTATGATTCCAGCAAAAATCATGGCAGTCCAAAACATCATGTGTCCCGTCAGATAAATATAATTCCACTTTGTAAACCTCGCCAGCATTACATTGACTAAAAATCCAAGGACCATTGCCAAGGTGACGGGAGAACCAAATTCTTGACCAAATACCTGCTGCCCCATGAACTGGCCCAGTTCCTGTGCCTCAAGACCGAATACTTCCTTCCACAAGGGCTGGAAAACATCCAAGGCATTTACTATAATTCCGGCACCACCATTAATGATCATAAATCCAATTACGGCCTTAAAAGTTCCTGTCATGGTCTGGCTTAGGTTTTTCTTCTGAAGAACCAGACCAAGCAGCACTATCAGGCCTATCAGGATAGCCGGTTGACCTAAAATATTAGTAGCTATCCAAAAAACAAGGTTCATTCACAATACACCCTTTATTCTTTTAAAAATTCCAATGCCTCTCTTATCTCATTTTTGTCAAAATAGTTTTTAACGATGACCACCGGAATTGACGAATCATTTAAGTTTTCAGCTAACTCCTTATTGGTTATGATCAAATCCGGTTTTTCAAAGACGGCGGTGCTCACATCCGAATTGTCTACATCAGCTTCTACTCCCATTTCTTTTAAAACACTTTCAACGTTCATGCGTAAAATTAAACTGCTTCCTTGGCCGAGACCACACACTGTTAATACTTTCATATTATTCCCTCCTTATTTTTCACTCGTGTCCGCTTTCCTCAGCAGAAAGCTGGATTATGTCTATTACCTCTTTTGTTTCCGAAGCATTCAAGATCGCATCGATATAAGAGCTGCTAGAAAAGAGTTTCATTAGATCGGAAAGTGCTTGCAGATGGGTGTGATGGTCCGTTGCTCCAAAGGCTAGAATAAGTTCTACCGATTCCTTATTATCAAAGACGACAGGTTCCTCGAGGGTTACCAAGCTCATACATACCTCTTTCACCCCATCCTCCGGGCGGGCATGAGGCATCGCTACTCCTGGAGCAATAACGATATAGGGGCCCATTTCCCTGACGTTACTTACCATGGCATCCACGTAGCGCTCCTCTACAAAATCGTTTTTTACCAGCAGTTCACCTCCTATCCTGATTGCTTCTTCCCAATTACCTGCTCTAGCCCTCAACTTTATGGTTTTTTCGGTCAATAAATCTTTTAACACCGGCTGGGCAACTCCCTTCGAATCTTCAAAATTTGCCTGATTTAGTAACATTGAAATCTCCCTTATTAGCTGGTCGCGATTTTTAATATGACAGTATTTCTGTATTATTTTAAGAAGATTTTTGGTAATCGCTTGCGTTTGAGTATGGTCGGAATTTTTGGGCCTGTTTGTGCTCAAAAATTTTAATATCTTTGCTACATCCTCATCGAGCAACAGTGGATTTACGATTATCTGGGGAATATTTTTCGCATCTGTTGGAACCGTTGAGATAATCAGGTCCAGTTCTTTATGGTCGACATATTCTTTGATTTGCCGACTGGCAAGGGTCGCCAGTATTTTAATATTGGGAAACCTATTTGCTATTCTTGAAGACAAGAGTTTTGCAGTTCCTAGCCCTGTGCCGCAAACTACCACAGCTTTGTAAACATTATTTTTCACCGTCTTGTTTCTCTCTAAGGCTGCACCGATGTGTATGGTGATAAAACCTATTTCTTCATCGGGGATTTTTAAGCCCACATAATCTTCCAAGGGCTTCATGGAACTCTTTACAACTTCAAATATGCTACTATAGTTGTTTTTTATCTCTTTCAAAATTGGATTTTTCAAAGGAAGGCCGTGCTTTAAGCGGTAGAGCGTAGGTTCCAAATGTCTTAGCAAGCCGCTGTACAGTTCCCTGTCCGGCAAAAAATCCACATTTAGCTTTCTTCCGATGCTCCTAATTATTTCATCAGTTAGAATTTGCAGCCTTATCCAGTCCTGGTTGGCAAATATATCCGATTCCGTTACCTTGCCTCCTAAAAGGTGTATTGTTATATAGCCAATTTCGGCAGTCGGGATATTGATCTTATAACTTTCTTCCAACTCAGCCGCCATACTTGATGCTACTGCAAATTCCTTTGTTAGCTTTAATTTTGACAGTTCATCCTGGGGCATAAGTATGTTTTTACCAAGCTGAATGCGCTTTATGGCAAGGGCCAGGTGAATTACCAGACCCGAGTATGCGCTATCGGTAAAAGTGGTCTTTAGCTGATTTTCCGCTATGCGAATTGCCTCTTCTATAGGCGAGATTTCCAGATCCTGAAAAAGCTTTTTTAGCTGCCTGTCAGTGACCAGATTCATCCTGCGGTTGATGGGGCCTTTTATGAGTTTTAGGGCTCTTTCAATTTCAATGTTTTCCGAAAGGAGAGATACGACGGCTTTCCGCAAATCCTTTTCCGAACCTGCAATTTTGATTCCGCATCGAGGCGCTGACTCGAGTTTCAGCCCATGCTTTGCGAGCCAGTTTCGAACATCTTTTAAGTCGTTTATTACGGTACCCCGACTTACGCAAAGCAGATTGGCCATTTCCTCTATTGTATTAAAACCCTTCGCCTGAAACAGCTCCGTCAGTATCAACTTCTTTCTCTCTTCAGGCGTTAAAACGTAATTGTAACTGCCGATGGATTCAAGCAGTTTTAAAATCTTTAACTTTCGATGATATGAAGGTGTATACTCTATTCCGGAACCAGGCTTCCTTATCAATTGTGGCAATCCCTTGTCCTTTAGAAAATCGTCAATTTTGTCTAAATCGTAGCGAATCGTCCTTGAGGAGACATTAAAAGCTTCGGCTAGTTCTGATATCTTAACAGGGCCGCCTGCGGACATGATTTGATTCAAAAGCTGTGCACATCGCTGGTCCATTAAGTCACAAGCCCTCCTTCATTGAATATTATATAACATACAAATTGTTACGAAAAGTCTAAAATCTTTCAAAGGAATTGTGGCAATTATATATTATTTATAATGCTAATATGAGATTAAAATAAAGGCAACCTCCCTAAATCAAGACCCGTTATTCTAAAGCTTAGCCCTTCACTCCGCATGGGCTTGCGGCACTTTTGTCATCACGCTATGTGCCCCAGAGCTTTATCCTCACGCTGCCCATGCTCCCTTTAGTCATGTAGGACTGCCCTTTGCCAGCAGCAATTATAACAACAGCGGTCTTGATTAAAAGGGAGCTTACGCCAACATTACAACCAAAGCGCCCTGATACCATATGGAATAATATTCCATAACCTGGCAAACGAAACGTCAGACCGTGTGAAAAGCATCTAGCTTCATACAAAAAAAGAGTACTTTTTCTACCTCTCACCAACATTTAAGGGTATGTTTTGCATTAAGCTACAAAAAAGTGAAAGCCGGCATTACACAAGCACCGGCTTTCGCCTATTCTTTAGCATTTTTAGCATTTGGTTTTGGGTTACTTTAAAGTCTAGTATCAGTTTGTGTTTTTCATCAACTGTAGTCTGAACATTGTAGCTGGGTTGTACGTTATATTGGTTGCTGACACTCATAAGGCGTGCATCAGGGTCAGTTAGGGATGTTTCTTTTTGGCCGCTTTTTTTCAGTTTTTCTTCTAATTCTTCGTATTGCTTTTTGCGGTTTCTTAGTTCTTTTATTTTGTTTTTTATTTCTTCGGCACTAAGAGGTCTGATATCTTCTTCATCTGCATCAGTTTTTTCTAGTTGTTTTATGTATGAGTCGATTTTTTCTTCTATATATCTTATGTGTCTTTTAAGCTTTTTAGCATTATAGTTGTTTCTCTTTGAGTTTGATGCGCGAAACTTTGAGCTGTCTACAGCTACTAGTTCTCTGCCAAATAGATCCCACTGCATGCATAATCTGGTAAAATCTCTAAAGACCCTTTTTAATGCCTCTTTGTTGTCTTTTCTAAAATCAGCAATGGTTTTAAAATCAGGGGATAGTTTTTTTAGAAGCCAAATTACTTCAAGGTTTCTTTTGGTCTCATCCTCGAGCCTTCGAGATGAGCGTATTCTATTAAGGTATCCATATAGATACAGTTTTAGTAGAACTTTGGGATCATAGGGGGGCCTTCCTGTGGATGCTGGAACTGCTCTTTTAAAACCGAGTTTTTCCATGTCCAGTTGTTCAACATATTCATCAATAACGCGAACAGGATTGTCAGCACTGATGTAGTCGTCTATGCATTCTGGGAAAAGTGTGATTTGGTTTCTTATCTTGGCCCTCTATATATCCCATGCTCATTCTCCTTTGCTTGTATTATTCATGGCTTTATTATACCATCTTCTTGCATTTTTGGGTACTTTTCACACAGTCTGACGTCCCGGTGTCAGGTGGATCAAGAAAGCTGGGCGATGGCATCCTTTAGCTGAGTTAAGGCTTTTTTGATGTAAACCCTGGAGCAGGCCAGGTTGATTCTCTGGAAGCCCTTTCCCCCCATGCCGAACCAGCTGCCATCATCCAGGGCCAGTCTTGCTTTGTTGATGATGAAGTCGTTGAGCTCATCTGTGTCAAGGCCCAGCTCGCTAAAGTCGACCCATGCCAGATAGGTGCCTTCCGGTTTGACGACTTTGATTTGAGGGATTTCATCTTCCATTCCCTTCATCAGTGTCTTAAGATTCCCGTCAAGGTATTCCAGGAATTGATCCAGCCATTCCTCCCCATGGTTATAAGCAGCTTGAAGAGCTACCAAGCCGAATGCATTGTCCCGAAGCAGGTGAACTCGAGTCATGATATTTTTATAAGTTTCATAATGGACCTTGTTAGGTATTATTATAGTTGAAGTTTGAAGGCCGGCCAGGTTAAAAGTCTTACTGGGAGCAGTGCATGTTATGGAGTTTAAGGCAAATTCTTCGGATATTGACGCAAAGGGAATATGCTTTATGCCTGGATACAAAATATCCTGATGTATTTCATCGGATACTATTAACACATGGTTGTCAATACATATTCGCCCAAGTCTTTTCAGTTCCTCTTCGGTCCAGACCCTGCCTACGGGGTTATGAGGGCTGCACAAAAAGAGGAGTTTTACCAACGGGTCCTTAGCCTTTTCCTCCAGGTCTTCAAAATCCATCACATAGCGGCCATTTTTAAAGCGCAGTGGATTGTTGACCACACGGCGCCCATTATCTTCTATAACCTTAAAAAAGGGATAGTAAACCGGCGGTTGCACTATAACTTTGTCTCCCGGATGAGTAAAAGCATTGACTATAAAGCTGAGAGCCGGTACTACACCTGGAGAAAAAATCATCCAATCGGTTTTCACCTTCCAGTTATGCCGCCTTTTCATCCATCTTGCTACGGCTTCAAAATACGAGTCCGGCCTTGAAGTGTACCCATAAATCCCCTGTTTCGCCCTTGCTACTAAAGCATCTATGACGGGTCCGGGACTCAGAAAGTCCATATCCGCCACCCACATGGGAATCAAGTCTTCCCGGCCGAAGATTTTGCCAAGTTCGTCCCATTTTGCAGAATAATTTCTGCTTCTGTCAATTACTTTATCAAATTCATACTTCATCATAGCGCCTCCCCTTAAAATGCAAATTGCATGCATAACTTACTACAATTAATTTCTTTTTATCTTAATAAATTCCTCTTTCTGTTTTCTGCCATTCTGTTCTTTATTACAGCCCACGAGCCCCACGTGATTTTCGCTCACTCGAGCACAGTTTTTTTAACCTGTTGACAAATTTTTTCCATGACAATATAATATATGTATTAATAATGATTCTTACTGACTAAATCAATATTACTTTTTTACTACAATAATATAAATTGAGCACTACACCGGAAAAAGGCAAACCTATCGAAAGGTAGGGACGCAAAGCCGCGAGTCTACGGTATGAAAATACTATGACAGTCGGGCTGCCAAGGTTTTTCTGTTTATTTGGCCATGGCAGCAATAACCATGGTTTTAATATTATAATGACAAATATTCTATAATTCCACAAAATATAGTAAAGGCAGGTTGTTTTAATGAACGTGGAACACATTAATCCTTTCATTGAGGCCAGTAAGACGGTCATGAAAACTGTGGCAAATATCGATGTTTCGCTGGGCAGGGTATACCTGAAGACTTCTCCCTATTCCAGTGAAACCTTAGTAGTTGTTGTTGGATTAATGGGTGAACTGCGCGGACAGGTCATATTTAGCATGGACAAAAACGTCGCATTCAAAATTGCTTCAGCAATGATGATGGGAATGTCTATCACTAAACTTGATGAAATGTCAAAAAGCGCTATTGCAGAATCGACAAATATGATTTTGGGCAACGCGGCGACACTCTTTTATAACAGGGGCATAAACATACAAATCACCCCTCCATCCTTAATGATGGGAAACAACATCCAGATATCAACGCCGAACATGAAGATCCTCAGCATACCCCTTATTCTAAGTACCGGTGGTAAAATCGAAATGGACATAGCCCTTGCGGAAGCAGTCTAAAGCAAAAAAAAGCCGGATTTGCATCAAAGTGCAAAACCGGCTTATTTTTTTCTACATCATAAAGACAACCGCAATGGTAGTTGACACCGTAAGGCCTGCAATAACCGGCACGAAGTTCTTGCGCACAAGATCCATCACCGGCACGCCCACTATGCCAGCAACTGCAACCAGCGAAGACCATGCGACGATGGTCCCGCCACCCGACCATACAGAACCCATTTGGCCTACAGCACCCAGAACTGCCGCTATCTGCGGATTGCCCCCGGCTATTGCTCCGGCCAAGGTTCCGGTCATGGGTAGTCCAACAAATCCCGAGCCGTCAAGGCCTGCTATCATACCCACGAGCAGTATGCCGAAGGCTGCGAGAAAACCGTTTGACTGTATGGAGCTGGCCAGCATCTGACCTATGTCAAAGAGATAGCCGGGAGCCCCCTCGCCCAATATCCTGGCAGCGGTATTTGAATTGCCAAGGAAGAAGAAACCCGCGATTGGAATAATTGGCCCCATGACTTTGAACGCAAAGACAAAGCCGTCGGATATATAGTCGCAAATTACATCAAAGCCTTCTCCTTTGTGAACTAAAAGGGAAGCAATAATTGTCACCAAGGCTGCCGTTCCTCCGAGAAGGGCTGAAGCGTCTCCGCCTTTAAGCTGGAAGTGAGACATCGCGAAAACTACAAAAGCCATAGCGACTATTAGAATCAAAAGCAAGACACCTGCATATTGTTGCCCTTTTACCTCATTGCACTTATCCTTTGTATCCCCTGTAGCAGCCTGACAGTCTTCGATGGAGAAAGCATTAGTCTCATGTCTCGTCATTAAATATCCTAACACTATTGCGGTTATACCCGTGATTATAGATAGAATACCGCCGTACTGTGTAGCTAAGGCTTCAGAAATACCGGCAGCTTTTGCCGTAAGGCCCGGTGCACCTTGAATGATAACATCTCCCGAAAGGGCCATTCCCTGGCCGGCAAAGGCCAAGGCCATAGCTCCAAGCATCGGAGGAAGACCGGTTTTAACTGCAACCGGCACCAGCAATGCCCCTATCAGCGGCACCGCAGGGGTTGGCCAAAAGAATAGTGAAATTAAATACGTAGAAACAATCAATACCAGGTAGCTGACAAAAGGCGAAACCATCAATTTCTTCAAAGGCTTTACCATGAGTTCGTCAGCACCGGTTATACTGATGGCTTTTAGCATCATTACCATAAGGGCAATGATCAGGAAAATATTGAACAGATCCTGACCCGCCACCAAGCTGGCATTAAAGATGGTCAAAATGCCGTTGATAATGCTTCCGTTAAAATTCCATCCTATCAAAAAAGTGAAGATCATGGATGGAATTACTACGTTGCGGCGAAAGAGCATAGCCACAATGACCGAAAGTATTCCCGCTACATATAGCCAATGAGCTAAAGTCATGATACTCCTCCCCATTTCTCCTCATTTATATCCATGTTTTCCAAAACGTTCCTCATCATTGATGAGTTCCTGGACAACAATTCATATTATAAATGAGCTATTTAAATAATGCAACCGGAAAAAAACACCCGACAGCGCAAGAAATTCCGCTGTCGGGCTAAAAATTAAGCTTTTTTTAAACAAAAAGCCGCATTATGCGGCATTAAGCTAATCAAAACACGGGCTTATTCTTCATAGATAATTGAAAATATCTTTTCTACATCCTTTTTGGCTTTGATAATTTTTTCCTTTGCAACTCTATCGTCAAACAGGTATTTCTCTAACATTTTTCGCGCCTCCACTGAAAATGATTATCGTTATCTATGCTTATTATACAATGATAACCATTTTCAGTCAAGGGGTTTTCAAAAGTTGTTTTACTTGCCTACTTTCTCAATGAAGGCTTTCATGAAAGCCGGCAAATCTTTGGGGGTTCTTGAGGTTATCAGGTTCCCATCCACCACTACTTCTGCATCTACGTACTCGGCACCGGCATTTACTATATCATCTTTAATCGCAAAGAATCCCGTCAACTTTTTCCCCTTCAAATTACAGCAGGATGCCATCATCCACGGCCCATGGCAGATAGCAGCTATCGGCTTGCCCTGGCGGTCCATTTCCTTTACAAATTCAATCATATGTGGATTTCTCCTCATGTGGTCCGGTGAATATCCTCCGGGTATTACGACTCCATCGTAGTCATCTGCCTTGACTTCACTTGCTGCATGGGTGCTCTTTTCGGTGAAAGTGCTTTTTCCGGGATATACTGCGTTTTTCTCCGTGCCTACCAGATGAACCTCATACCCTTCCTCCAGCAAGCGGATATAGGGGTAAATCAGTTCTTTTTCATCAAAGAACTTTTCAATGAGTATGGCCACCCGTTTCATCTTTAAACATACCTCCCCTGATAATATTTCTCTTTGAATATATAATTTGACATACTTTGCCTAATTCCTGCAATTTTTAATATTAATTATTATATTACGTATTTTTGTCTGTATATAAAAATAAAAGCCGCGTCGGCGGCAAAATAATCTTGCAATCATATATCTATAATTTACTCAAATTTGTAATCCTCTTCTGCCCTTGCAACCTTTTCTCTTACCAGATTGTCTTCGAATAAATACTTAAACAACATTGTTTTCACCTCCACTGATAATGATTTTCATTCTCTGGTTATATTATATTATGAAAATCATTATCAGTCAAGTGCTTTTTTACCTTCTTTTATTATTTTTTATAAAAAATTTTCCAGCCTTAATCTTTCTGGCCGTATTTTGTTACAAATTCTTCCCTGGTGAGCCTTACATCCTCTTCTCTGATAAGGCTGGGAATTCCTGCCGAACATGCAGCAAGGTAGGTCTTGCAACACAGCTCTAGGAGCTCCACATTGGCATACGCCTGCTCGATAGTCTCTCCTGCGCCGATGCAGCCGTGATTTGCTAAAAATGCCACATTCGTTCCCCGCATAGCTTTCTCCACATTTTCGGCAAGTTCAACGGAACCTATTCTGGCGTACTCTGCACATCTGACTGGGCCGCCGAACACGCAGGACATGGCGTCTAAAAAGACGGGAAGGGGTTTGCTAAGGCAAGCATATGCCGTAGCGTACATGGAATGGGTATGTACAACCGCATTAAACTCCGGCCTCATTGCCAAAATCATTCTGTGCATGTTCTTCTCTACCGATGGACGCCTTTTGCCGGCGATTTGATTGCCCTCCATGTCCATCATTACAATATCGTCAACTGTAATTTCCTCATAGGGCATGCCTGAGGGCGATATTAAAAAGGCATTTTCTCCCGGAACCCTGAGGCTGATATTGCCGCCGGTCCCGGTAACCAAACCCTCCCTGTACATTTTCTTGCCGTAGTCTACTAGCAGCTGGGCCAACTCCTTATTAATTTTTGACACTTTTCATTCCTCCTTACAATCCTGCCAAAGGGACGTTTCGTTTGCCATGTTTCCCTGTCTTACATTACATTGGGACATATTGTTTGTCATATAATACGCAGGTGAAGATAACGGCACTCTCCCTAAATCAAGACCTGTTATTCTAAAGCTTTACACTTCACTCCACATGAATTCACGGGCAATTTGGCATCCTGCCAAGTGCCCAAAGCTTATCCTGCACGCTGCCCATGCTCCGCTTGTTCCAAGCTTAAGAATAACAACGGTCTTAGATTCTTGCCGTTATTCTCACCTCATATGACAAAGAGGCTCTCAGTCTGACAGATTTGATTATCATCAAAACAAGGGAACACTTCCTTCCCCAAAGTATCCCCCGATACTTTATAATAATTATATGAAACTTTTTTATCTTTTTCACGTCTAAAGTAATGTAACGATAAATTTTAGGAGTGGTTAATTTGAAAAAGCTATTGTTATTTTTTGCAGCACTGCTTACAGTAATTTTATTCGTGAATGCTTGCGGCAGTAATGAAGCTGGCCCGGTTCCAGACATTGATGAAGCTTTGCCAGATGAAACTAAAAGCCCTGAACAAGAAGGTACGATTAATGAAGATTTGCCATCCCTTGCAGGAATTTGTCTAGATGATGCCGCAGAAATAGTAGACATGATTTTAGGGGATGAATATGAGGAAAACTTTAGCGAAATAGAGGGTCACTTCGGCGAGCCCTATTATATCAGGGATTATAAGGATGGTCTATCGATTATAATCGGCCAAAACTCCGGCAAAGTTTTAGAGATTGAGCTCAGTTCAACAAAATACGAAACATGGCTGGGTGACAAGATTGGCGATACTGCCGAAAAAGTCCTGTCAAAATACCGTGAAAAATTCACGGAACCCGAATCCATTCACACAGGCGGAAAACTTGAAGGATGGTTCGATGTGGGTAGCGGAATTATATTAATATTCGATTTTAACAAAGAAGACAATATGATTGTGAACACGGACATAAAGCCGGATTCACAAGTGGAACT
>LSQX01160660.1_pt1 | contig 15326 bp, 13 predicted proteins | sample 654561 | NCBI WGS metagenome assembly LSQX01 (sample SAMN04489861, study PRJNA283612) | anaerobic digester metagenome | isolation source: 4 biogas reactors fed with cattle manure at either 37C or 55C with and... | place: Denmark: Kongens Lyngby | collected 2014 | reverse complement strand
CTGAAACTGGCGGTCCTGATCGATACATACGGACCGATGAAGCCTAAGGAGCTTCGCGAAAAGGGCGGGCACGAGAAGAAAACGACGTCGATCTTAAACGCGAATTTTTACGGTTGGTTCGAGCGCGAAGAGGGCGGGTGCTATAAGATCACGGACACGGGTAAGGAAGCCCTGACGACGTATGAACGGACTGCCGCGGTTTTTCGAGCGGACGACGCTTCGAACGGTCAGACAGATGAAGATTCCGATTCCGTTCCGACCGGGCCCAAAAGGCGCGGCAGACCCCGTAAGCAAACATCCGGGACTGTCCCTACTTAAACAATCCGTAAAATTTGGAGTCATCCTCTATAATGTGATTGAGGATGACCTTTTCCATCAAAAACGAATAGAATGCGGTCGGGTGCACACGTTGTTGATTTCTTAGATCGCGCCAGAACCGCATTTGCTTCCGCAGTGAGTCATGAATGGCGGAATGATCCTTCAGCTTCTCGTAGTTATGTTGTTTGAGGACAAACTCCTCCGATCGAAAATGCTGATCGAGATCGATCATCAATTCGTTCATTGCCTTTTGTTCTTCGATTCTTTGACTGTTCTCGTAGCAGGACAACAATCGGTTTCCCGCCTCAAGCAAAGCGATATGCTGCTCGTCGATCCGGGCATTCCCGGAAAGCCATTCGTCCTTCCACTCGTAAGCAGTCGGCTTAATGACTCTTCCGCGGGATTCCGCACTGCCGACAGTCTGATTGCGCCCGGTGCCTTTAGCTAAGTAGAGGGCGGTGTCGGCGCGCATAAACCATTCCTCAAATGCTTCATCGCGCTCCAGTGCGGCTACACCGAAACTGGCGGTAGTTTTTCCCGCAATCTTATTCGGCGACATCTCTAACTTGCGTCGAATCTTTTCCGCCGCGAAAATCGCTCCGTTCTCGGGCGTATCCAGCAGGAGAACCACAAACTTTTCCCCGTCATAACGCGCCGGAAAATCGGTCTGCCGAAGACTTTCTTTAAGGATTTCCGCAAACTGCTTCAACACCTGATCGCCGACCGGGTTGCCCCATTTATCGTTTGTTTTCTTAAAGTTATCCAAATCGATCAACATCAGAGAGACCGGGAAGAAACGGCGCTTGAACTTCCGGATGACGTCCGCAGCATGAACATCAAACGCCAAACGGCTGAAAAGTCCGGTCAGCGAATCGCGCGAAGCCGAATCCTGGAGTTTATCGGAAAGTGCGGTGCCCTCGGTGATGTCACGTGCGGCGGCAAAAAGCATCTCGTGATGTCGCTCTGCACGCCACTGGAGCTTCCGGTAGACTCCGTCCTTTCCCCGGAAACGGTTGGAAAAATAGGGAATATTCACTCCGGTATTCAACTGATTGATCATGCTGTGAGTCGGACCGACATCACCCGGATGCAAAAAGGAAAAGATGCTCTGGGACTCCAGATCGGTCTTCTTATACCCGAGCATTCGCTCAAACTCGTTGTTCACTTTTATGAAGCGGGCTTCCGATGAAAGCACGCAAAGCAAATCCAGATTGACACTGAGGAAGGAGTCGATGTCCCGTTCCAGTTTCTTTTCGCGCGAGATATCCTCGTACACGGCGCCCAAATAGGTATCGTCGATGCGATAGAAGCTTGCGCGGTAATATTTCCCGGAACATTCGAAATCGTATTCGGCGGACTGCTTTGCTCCGCTGACCCAGTGCCGTTCCATCTGAGCACGCAGTACCTCTGCTGTAACGGGGTCGCAAATCAAAGTATCGGTCACTTCCGCTCCGTTGCGAAACGGGATATCTTCCCCGTTCGAACCCATAAAGACCGCTTTGAAGGCGTCGTTATAAGAGACCGTCTTGAATACATTTCGGCCGGACTCCGTATCGCTTTCCGGACGATGTATCGAAAACGGAAGGGGACAAGTCATGAAGGAGTCAAAATGCAGGGATTCGCTCATATTATTTCCCCCGGAACGATCAACGCAACAATATCATTATACCTTGATATTCGCAGAAATAAAGCGAGAATCTTTAATTTCATCAAAAAGGTGGGGTGATATAATGACGATGTCGGAGTTTTGCGCAAAGGAGGTGCCGTAAATGAACATTCTATATCAGGGACACGGAAGCTTGCGGTTGATCACCGACGCGGGAACGATTGTATATGTCGATCCGTGCGCAGGCGAGGGATATGACGCTCAGGCGGATTTGATCCTTGTAACGCATATGCACGGCGATCACGCGATGGTCAATAAGCCGTCGAAGAAACCGGATTGCCGGATCATTCTCGGCCCGGAAATGACAGACGGGAAAGAATACCGATCCGCACGCGTAAAGGATATCCGCATTGAAGCCGTGCCGGCGTATAACCGGAATCACAGACGAAGTGAATGCGTCGGATATCTCGTGTTCGCGGATGGGGTTAAGTGCTATTTTTCAGGCGATACGAGTAAGATCCCGGAGATGGCGGCTCTGAGTGAGCGCGAGCTTGATTATGCGTTTTTCCCGTCGGACGGATTCTATAATATGGATGCCGCCGAGGCCGCCGAATGTGCCGGGATCGTCGGTGCGAAGCACTCGACGCCGATCCATACGGTGCCGTATCACGGTTCGATGGAGGAGCTTTTCGGGGAGGAAACGGCCGAACGATTCCGTCCGAAGGGACGGCTGATCATTCGCCCGGGCGAGTCGATTACTGCGTAACGGAGGACATCCGCCCGCTAAAGGTCGGGCCCCCGATCACTCTCTCATCCGCGATGGTCTGTCTTCTCAAATCGATTTCGCCTTGGTCGAAGGCGTAGCGATCACATTATGCATCCAGCGACCCGACCGATATCGGATAAAGCCGATGAGCATCTTAGTAAACTCCTCCGCGGTGACACACGCGGCAATCAGGTGTACGGGCAGACGGAAGACAAAGCCGGCGATCAATGCGATCGGAACCGCGATCAACCAGATACCACCGACATCCACGGTCATACTGAACAAGGTATCGCCGCCTGCCGGGAATATGCCCATATGGAACATGATGTTGCTGGCCTTTGCCCACATGGCGGCGGCCATTACCAAAAGGATCGAGGCGACGTAATAGCGCTCGATCGGTTTGAGTTCGCTGTAAATGGATGCGACCGGAACGCGAATAAGAATCAAAATCGTGGATATGACGACGGCGAGCCCGAGAGTGATGAGGATGAAATTGCGGGCATAATTACGGGCAATTTTCTCTTCTCCGGCACCGATACGGTTGCCGACCATGATCGAGCAGGCACTCCCCATTCCGTTGAAGAAGATCAGACACAGCCGCTCGATGGAGCCCGCGACTTGAAAAGAAGCCAGAAAGGACGTATCCAGATGACCGTAAATCACAGAAAGCATGTTAAAACCGGCGGCCCAACCGACGTTTTTTATGATGACCGGCAGAACGCGCTTCAAGTATATTTTGAAGGTGTCAAATCGATAGGAGAACAGCTCGGTCAGGCGGATCGCCGCGGGGAGCTTGCGCGCGTAAGTGATCGTCAGGATAATCGACAACTCGACGGTTCGCGCGATAACGGTCCCCAGTGCGGCGCCGGCTTCGCCCATTGCGGGTACACCGAGTTTGCCGAAGATAAAAATATAGTTTAGGACCGTGTTGATGATTACGCCCGAAAAACTCGCGATCATCGGATAGATGACGTTCTCGGTACTGCGAAGAACGACAGAGTAGTTGATTCCGAGCGCAGTCATCAGAAAGGTAACGGAAATGATCCGGAGGTAACGGGTTCCCGGATCGATCACGAAAGGATCACTCGTAAAGATTCGGATCGCGATCCCGGGAAAAAAGAAAGCAAACAGCGCGAAAAGAATCGCGATCCCCAGAGTTAGGCTCAACCCGATACTCATAACGGACCGAATGCTCTTGATATCCCTTTTGCCCCAATATTGAGCGGTAAATATCGCGGAGCCGCTTGCCAACCCGAAGATCAGCATGTTGTAAACGAAAAAGAAGTTATTGGCGCTTCCGACGCCCGCCAGATGATTACTGCCGAGCTTTCCGATCATGAACACATCGATGAAGCCCAGCGACGCCGCGAGGATATTCTGAAGCAGTATCGGCGTCGCGATCACGAGCAGTCGGGATATAAATGCCTTATTGTCGGGTTTGATCATTTGATTCTCTCCGCGGTGATAGATTTGAAGAAGATTATACGCCGAACCGGGAGACGCGGCAACCGGAAACGTGCAGAGAATTTGAGGACGAAAAAAGAGCAGGAACAGATAAAAACGAGCGCGGATTTGAGTTGTCAAAAAATGAAAAAGAGCGGTTATTACCCTTGAATCAATGAATTGACGAGTGCTATAATCGTAAAGAGCCATCAAAGCGGACGGGCGTCTCGTTATTATTTAGAGAGACGCCCGTTTTTATATGAGAAAACAGAACGCAAAGGAGCAGGCGAAATGGGTCAAAAAGGATTTGATAACGAGAAATATGTGCGGCTTCAGTCGCAGAATATCCGGGACAGAATCGGCCGCTTCGAGGGGAAATTATATTTGGAATTCGGCGGCAAACTTTTTGACGATTATCACGCCTCCCGCGTCCTTCCGGGCTTCGAGCCCGACAGCAAAGTGAAGATGCTTCTGGAGCTCAAAGACGATGCCGAGATCGTCCTGGTGATCAGTGCGGACGCGATCGAGAAGAATAAACGCAGGGGAGACCTGGGTATTACCTATGACCAGGATATCCTTCGGCTGATCGACGCGTTTACCGGTATCGGTCTTTATGTCGGCAGTGTCGTGATTACTCATTATACCGCGCAACCGTCCGCGGAGCAGTTCGAGAAACGCCTGAACCGGTTGGGCGTTCAGGTATACCGCCATTATCCGATTCCGGGATATCCTTCCAACACCGCCGCGATCGTCAGCGAGGAGGGTTACGGCAAGAACGAATACATCAAGACGACCCGATCCCTGGTAATCGTAACCGCGCCGGGACCCGGTTCCGGGAAGATGGCTACGTGCCTGTCTCAGCTCTATCACGAGCACATACGCGGTGTAAATGCCGGATATGCAAAATTCGAAACATTCCCGATATGGAATCTTCCGCTTCAGCATCCGGTCAATATTGCTTATGAGGCGGCAACGGCGGATCTGAACGATATCAACATGATCGATCCGTACCATCTTGAGGCGTACGGCAAAACAACGGTGAATTATAATCGCGACGTGGAGATCTATCCTGTCGTTCATGCGATTTTCGAGCGGATATTCGGGGAGTCGCCGTATAAGAGTCCGACGGACATGGGCGTCAACATGGCGGGCATGTGCATCACAGACGATGCGGTCTGTTGTGCGGCATCGCGCCGTGAAATCATTCGCCGTTTCTATCAGGCAAAGTGCGCGGTGCGACAAGGAATTGCCGATGTCGCGGAGGTTTCAAAGGTCGAGCTTTTGATGAATAAGATCGGGATCGACGTAAACGAACGTCCGTGTGTCTCTACCGCACTTCGGCGCTCGGAGAATACCGGCGGTCCCGCGGTAGCGATCGAGTTGACCGACGGGCGGGTCATTACCGGTAAAACGACGCCTCTTCTCGGCGCGTCCGCCGCGGTGCTTCTCAATACACTCAAGGAGTTGGCCGGGATCCGTCATGATATCCCGTTGATCTCACCGATCATTATCGAGCCGATCCAGGATTTGAAGGTCAACCATATGGGTAACCACAACCCCCGCCTTCATACCGACGAGGTTTTGATCGCACTCGCGATCTGTGCGGCGACAAACCCGATGGCGGCCCGGGCGATGGAACAACTCGAGAAATTGCACGGCTGCGACGCCCACTCGACGACGATCCTGTCGCACGTCGACGACAATGTGTTCATGAAGCTCGGTGTGACCGTTACATGCGAGCCGGAGTACCAGACAAAGAAGCTGTATCATCCGTAGATCCTTGTGACGGCAGCACCCGAATCATCCGATCGGATCGCATCGTTCTGTTTTCACCCTGTCTTCGATGTAGGACAAGAGAGGAAACATATCGTTATACTGTTTCTGGATAAAGATCCCGGAACGCTTTTTGTATAATTCCTCAGCCAAGGCATCCGCGATCGGCAGAAGGATTCGCTCGTGGGCGCAGAGGACCGGTGAGGCTTTTCTGAAATCACCGGTCGCCTGCTTGTTCAGGCAGGCGCAGTGATGATTGCATCGCCCTTGAATGGCACAGCCGACACACTCCGGTTTCTCATTCTCGTTGATCCGATAAAGGCTCCATCTTTTCTCCTCGTCGATTCCGCTCCAAACGTCGCCGATCGAAAACTGCGGCTCGCCGACAAATTGAACGCAAGGGTATATTTTTCCGTCCGGACCGACGGAGAGTTGTTTTTTACCGAGCTCGCAACGCTCGGCGCAATAATTTTCGCCGAGCAAATGGGAAGAGATTTTCACCTCGAACGGGGAGAGATAGAACTTTTCCTCCAGGAGGGTTTTCTCTTTATAAAAAACGGCCAGTTTCTTGTATTGCCTTTTGAGCTCGGCAAGCGTCTTTTCGTCCCACGCGCCGGCATAATTCATCGAACAGATCAGATACCGGAAACCGAGCGAATAAAGATACCCGACGCTCTCGGCATAGTACCGGACCGTGTTTGGGGACACTGTCATCAGTACGGGGGCGTAGGGACGGAAGGAGAGAAGATCCTTGGCTTTTTGCTCCGTTTCGTCAAACGTTGACTCGCCGGAGTGTGTCACTCGATTGGCGTCGTGGGCCGCCCGGATCCCGTCGAAGGAAAGAGCGATAAACACTTCGTGCTCGAGAGAATATCGTAGAAACGCATCATCCATTAAGAGCCCGTTGGTCGTGATCTTATAGTGGAATCGGTTTTGCCGTTTCTGATCGATCGCCTCTCCGTACGCGACGGCATCCGTGATCAGATCACGGAACAATAACGGCTCTCCGCCGAAAAAAATGATTCCGCAATTGGATTCGGATCGGGCGGCCAGATCGATCGCCGCGTGCGTGATCCCGGGGGTCATCGTTTGCGGTGACTGCTTCACATAGCAATATCGGCACGCAAGATTACATGCGTCCGTCAGGTGCAGTGTGTAGTGCATCAGATGATATCCTCCGCGGCGAGCCAATCCAGGAAATCCCGGACCTGCGCGCGAAGGTTATCCAGCATGAGTTCCTTCTGTTCGGATTCATATTGCTCAAACTTTCTCTCGATCGTTTCGGAATCGGCTTCCCGGTCGACCTCGAATGTGCCGGGATCCGCACCGGGATCATAGAAAACCGCGGTGTTTCTCACGACCTCGGATAAGCGCTCGGCGGTTCCTTTCATATCGTATTGATCGACGGAGCACCAGTAGTCCGTTTCTTTTGCCCATTCGGATACGTCGCTCACAGAAACATATTCAAAGCCGATTTGCAGGTCGGAATCATAGCCGTCGAGCTCGATCTCCCCCCTCCAAGTTTCGTAATCGTCATCGCCGGGATAGATATTTGTCGCCGGAAATCTTGTTCCCTTGACCTTCCGGGTGTCGTCGAAGACAACACCCTTGGCCGCAGCTTCTTCTTTGATAATTTGAATGGCCTCTTCCTCAGAAAGGTACACAGCCGGGGCGACCATAACGCAACCGTATGAGCCCCGTCCTTCGCCGTGTTCGAATATCGGAACGGAGATACTGAGATCATCTTCGTTGACGTCATCGCTTCCGCGAGGATCTCTCGAGCACCCGAAAAGACCGGTCGAAAGCGTCAGCGAGACGGCGACGCATAGGGTAGGCATTGCCTTCCATCTTTGCGGTAACGCATTAAGGATCAGGGGATCCGCGCGGACGGCGTCTTTGGTCGGGTATTTCGGAGTTCCGTAAAAGAGAACCGGCGACACTTTCAACTTACTTCTCATTTTTCGCCTTTCCAAGGTTAGCGGATCGTATTCGCATCATCGAGCCAACGTTCATGACCGCCAGGCCTCTCGGTACATACCCAATAGACGACCAAGAAGGCGGCATCGTTGCGGCCGGGGATCTATTTGCCCTTCTTCAGGAACTTGTCCGGGTCGATCCCCAGCCAGGTGCAAAGCATCAGAATCGCCCACGCGGTCTCGAAAGGCATGTCGGGGATCGGCGTGATCCCGGCCTCCCGGAGCGCCTGAGACGTCGAATAGAGCGGCTTTTCGATATCGCACGGGCCGAGAAAAATTCGCTTTCCTTTGCTGTCACAAGCCTTTTTCAGGAAAAGAAGCGAGAACGGATTGTCCTCGGAAAGGGCGTTTGCGGTCCCCGAGTGGTACGGCTGAACCAGGACATATCGAAACGAGGGCATGCCGACCTGATATATCTCAAAACCGGTACAGCATGAGGCGGGAATACACAGCACGGTCCGCTCCGTCGGAAGCGCGGAGAGCTTCTTGATTTTCGAGAGGGCGGAGGAGGCGGCCGGGAAGACCGGCGGTTCTTTAAAATCGGGATTCGGAACGAACGCCCCTCGGACGATCTTTCCCGCGAAGCGATTCCGGAAACTCGAAAAGTCGTCCGTCCGGACGTCGGCGCTTTGGACCCGGCCGGCGTGGTGGACATAGACCTTCTTGTCCGATGCCTGACCGACGACGTATACACCTTTTTCGACGGAAGAGACAAGGTTAAGCGCGGCCTTGAAGTTCGCCCGTGCATCACTCCGGGGATCGTCCAACGGGCGCTTGCTCCCGAAAAGCACGACGGGCACGGTGTATTTGGAAAAGAAGAGGTTTGCCAGCTGTGCGGTATACGCCATCGTGTCGGTGCCGTGCGCGATCATGATGCCGCAGTGTTTGGCCGGCGAAAAAGCCTTGCCGATCGCACCGAACAGCACGCGGTACATCTCCGGAGTGATATTTTCCGAAAAGACGCTGATCGGCTCGATAATATCAAACGAGCCGGGTGACTTCCGGACGGATTCAAGGAGTGTGTACGGGGCGGTGCCGAGCTCCAGTGCTTTCTTGTGAATACGGGACGAGATGGTCCCGCCGGTAAATACTATTAGGATCTGTTTTGTTTTATCCATATCCTTCATTCCCTCCTTCTCTTAACGGCCGTTACTGTTCATTAAAAGCTGTCGGTTCTGTCGGAGTCATGTGTGACAGATATCTCGATTATGTCTTCAGTCAGTCCCTTGTTGCGCGCTCTTCCGCGGCGAGAAAGGCATCGGCCGAAAGAGCCGCGACCAATCCCTCACCGAGTGCCTTCGCGATCTGAAGCGGTTTCCCCGTGCAGTCGCCCGCCGCGAACACGCCGGGGACAGAGGTTGCCTGAGAACGATCGACGCTGATGTACCCGTCCGAAATATCGATTCCCGGAAGCAAAGCGTCCGGAGCGATGGAGCTCCTCAGAATGAAAACGCCGTCCGCTGTGTATTTCGAGCCGTCCGCAATCAGCGCGGTCACCTGATCCTCGCCCGTGATTTCAAAGGAAGACGCGGTAACGATCTGGTCAAAAGCTCCGTCGGGAATGTGAGAACCCCATTTCTTCATGTCCGGAGCGGAGGCAAAGAAGAGGACCTTACAGCCGATCTTGGCAAGGTGGCCGGCTTCCTCGACGGCGTCCGCAGACTTGGCGATTACCGCCGTCGTCTTTCCTCGGTACAGCATTCCGTCACAGGTCGCGCAGTAACTGACGCCGCGTCCGAGCAGGTGCGATTCTCCCGGATAAGGCTTGAAGGCGGAGGCACCGACGGTGAGAACGACCGATCGGGCGGCGAGAATATTATTGCCGTACGCAAGTTGAAACAGACTCGTACCGTCCCCGGTCGGAAACGGCATGATGAGAAGGACCTGTCCCGGGATTTCAACGGCGCCCATCGAGAGCGCGTGTCCCCGAAATGCCTCCAGAAGTCCGGCGCCGCTTTGGCCGGGCATGCCGGGCATGTTTTCGACCGAAGAGGCCTTATAGAGATAACTCTCCCGATAGTCTCCGGAGATTATCACCGCAGTTCTTCCGCGGTTGACGGCGTTGACGGCAGCCGAATAACCTGCCGGTCCGCCCCCGACGATCGCGATGTCGACCGGCTCCGAGGAATATTTTTCTGCAGCCTCCCCGGACGTCAGCACGGAAAATGAAGAAACGGAGTTGTCATTCATATGTAATCCTCTCTTGGTGAAAACGGTTCTCTGATATAATGAAAACAAAAAAAAGGGCATTTGTCGATGCTCGCGTGAGGTATGTATGCGACTGATCAGCTGGAATGTGAACGGAATTCGTGCGGTTGCGCAAAAGGGATTTCTGGACAGCTTCCGTTCTTTTGATGCGGACATCGTCTGTCTTCAGGAAACGAAGGCGATGCCGGAGCAGTATCCGCAGGAGGTTGCGGAAATTCCCGGCTATCACGGATATTTCAACGCTGCGGAGCGCAAGGGGTATTCCGGTACGGCTCTTTTCGCGCGAAAAGAACCGCTGTCCGTATCCTTCGGACTCGGTGATGACCGGTTCGATCATGAAGGCCGGACAATCCGCGCGGATTTTAACGACTTCATCCTCTATAACATATATTTTCCGAACGGAGGGCAGGGCCCCGACAGACTCGAATTTAAGCTTGCCTTCTACGATTGTTTTCTCGAAAAAGTCGCCGCCGATATTGAAGAGGGGCGGCACGTCATCGTGTGCGGTGACGTGAACACCGCACACCGTGAAATCGATCTTACCAACCCGGCCGCCAATTCCAAGATCTCGGGGTTTCTGCCGGAGGAGCGCGCATACATGGATACCTTTGCGGAGAAAGGATTGGTGGATACCTTCCGCCTCCTTTATCCGGACACGACCGGGAAGTACTCGTGGTGGTCGTATAAAACATTTGCCCGGGACCGGAACGTCGGCTGGCGTATCGACTATTTCTTTACCGACGAGACCTTGGCGGAAAGGGTTTCGGACGCGGGAATGCTGACGGACATAATGGGCTCGGATCACTGTCCGATATTTCTGGAATTGCTGTGAATGGCTTTGCCGCGTTTTTGCCGCGCTTGCCGACCGTTGTTTTTCGACCGGTATGCTATAATGACGCTATCTTTATAACTAATGAAACCGATAAGGAGACAAAATGACCAACAAATTATATCGGCGTATCGCAACAATTTTGCCGGTTTGCTTCCTGTTGCTGACCATATCGGCCGGATGCGACAAGACCCCCGACGGAACCACATCGACCCTCACGACGCTCGGATCCGATGCTTCCGATTCGACCGCCTCATCAATGCCCGAATTTGTGGCTCAACCGGGTCGGATGGAAGATATTTACGAGGCACAGTTGATCCCGCTCCTGAATAAAACATTCATGATCGACGGGACGACTATTACCGCAGAAGAGTACAATTATCACCTGATTTATTCCTTTCAACTGATGTCGACTTATGCTCAGTACGGCTATTATCCCGCAACCGCGACGCAGTCGCTGGATCTTTCCGCGACATGCGACATGACGCCGGACGGGAAAGGGACCTGGGGTGAGTTTATGGTTAGCCAGGTAATCGACGAGATTCGGCAATTCTATATTTTATGCTCGTTGGCCAAGGATAACGACATTTCGATTTCGGAGGAAACCTCCAAACAAATCGAAGAAGATGTTGCGCAGATCTCGGCATATGCCGAGTCGACCGGAATGTCCACGGAGGCATATATCCGTCAACTGTGGGGCGAGAACATGACCGTCGATCAACTGAAAAATCTGCTCAAACGCTTATATCTGGCGGATATGTACTCGGGTGACTATATCGAGAATTATCAGTTTGCCGAAGGGGAGCTTGCTCTGCCGACGGTAAGGCACATACTCTATTCCGCTCCGATCAACGGTATTCAGGAAGCGGACGCAACCGAAGAAGAAATCGAAGCGGCGCGCGTGAAAGCGGAGGAAACGCTTGAACGGATCGCGGCGTATGAAGACATGGTGCTGATCGGCGACGAGCATCTTCGCAACGGCATCGCGCTGGAGTCCGCCGAATATACGGTTTCCAAGGGACAAATGGTTCCGGAATTTGAGCAGTGGTGCTTTGATCCCGAGCGTGAGATCGGCGACAAGGATATCGTTCGCACGGATTATGGTTTTCACGTGATTTTTTTCGTCGGAACCAAAGATGCCGACGATGCTCAGAAGAAGGCGATTTCACAGGGTGCCCTACTGGAAATGGTGGAAGAACTGGCAAAGCAGGATCGTTTCAAAATGACTGAAATCAGTCAATAACCCGTAATCGGTTTCATGTGTTCCGGGCTCCGGCTTTTGGTTTCGGAACGGTAATCAGCTCATCAAGGGGGGAAGAGAAATGGATAATTTTCGGTTCTACAGCCCGACGAAGTTTATTTTCGGAAAAGACACCGAGCAAGAGGTCGGCGCACTCGCAAAGGAATTCGGAGCGCAAAAGCTTCTGGTTCATTACGGAGGCGGATCCGTTGTGCGTTCCGGTCTTCTCGAGCGTGTGCGGAAGTCCCTCCGGACGGCCGCGCTGGATTATGTCGAACTCGGCGGCGTCAAGCCCAATCCGGAAGACACTCTTGTCTATGAAGGGATCAAACTTTGTCTTAAGGAGAAGGTGGACTTCATCCTCGCCGTCGGCGGCGGGTCTGCAATCGACTCGGCAAAAGCGATCGGCTTGGGTGCATGTTATGAAGGAGATTTTTGGGATTTCTATGCCGGACGCTCGAGAGCGCGGAAGACCCTGCCGGTCGCGACGATCTTAACGATCGCGGCGGCAGGCTCGGAAGGCTCCGAGAGCTCGGTAATAACAAAGACCGACGGGATGTATAAGCGCGGGTATTCCGACGATTTGATCCGTCCGGTTTTCTCGATCCTGAATCCGGCTCTGACTCAGACCCTGCCCGCTTATCAGACGGCGGCGGGGTCGGCGGACATCATGGCGCATATTTTCGAGCGTTATTTTACGAACACCGGAAACGTTGAGACAACGGATCGACTTTGTGAAGGACTCCTGCTCTCGATGCTTCGCGAGGTTCCGAAGGTTCTGGCCGATCCGGATGATTATGACGCAAGAGCGAATATCATGTGGGCCGGAACCGTCGCGCATAACAACATCGTCGGCGTCGGCCGTGAGCAGGATTGGTGCAGTCACGCTCTGGAACATGAGCTGTCCGCGCTGTACGGCGTGACACACGGTGCCGGATTGGCGGTGGTTTTTCCGGCGTGGATGAAATATACGATGAAGCACGATGTCATGCGATTCGCTCAATTGGCGGTTCGGGTTTTCGGGTGTGAAATGGACTTTTTCAATCCGGAGAGAACCGCGCTCAAAGGTATCGCACGTCTCGAGCAATTCTGGCACGCGTGCGGACTGCCCGTCCGCATGGAGGAAATCGGCGGCAAGAAAGAAGATATTCCGTATCTGGTCGAGCATCTGGAACTGGACGGTGCGACCCGCGGAAGTTTTGTGCCGGTCGGAGCGGATGAGGCAGCGGATATTTACGAATTGATGTTTGCGGACTGATCGTTCGCGGCCGAAAAATGCCTTTATTAAACGGAGAATCTCCCGTCCGAAAGCGCCGAGCGGCGCCCTTTCCGGGTGGGTTTTTTCTTGCGTTCACCTTCTTCCCGTGTTAAAATTTCTAGGTTATAGGAGTCGGTTTTCGGGGTGCGATAATGTGCGAGCGCGTACGTTTTTAATCGCGAAAAGAGCCTTGCGAAACCGTGATCGGAGGTTTGCATTGAGGATAACGGATGAGTTGATTCTGGATTTGGAAGAGCAGAGCAAAATCCGACTTTCGGATTCCCGACGCGCAGAATTCAAGTCCGGGATGGAGGAGTTTCTCGTGCGTGCGGATGAGATGGCCTCCCTTGCCACGGACGGCGTGGAGCCGCTGTACCACCTTTTCCCGGTGACGAATGTTTTTCGCGATGATGCGGTTACCAACAGCGACCGGTCGGAGAAACTCCTGACCAACGCCCCGGAGTCGAAAGACAGGTATTTTAAAGTTCCGCAAACCCTGGAATAAAGAGGTTCTCGGGAAGGAAAGGACATCCGATATGAAAAACCAAGAGGCGACTTACAAAACAGCGACGGAGCTGGGGCGTATGATTCGCGAGGGCGCGACGACCGGTCCCGAGTGTGTGGCCGGAGTATTTTCCGTCATCCGCGAAAAGGAGCCGGCGAACCGATGCTACATCCGCCTTTTTGAGAAAGAGGCAATGGATGCGGCCGGGGAAACGCAGAGAAGGATCGAAGCCGGGGAGGTATTGTCTCCTCTGGCCGGCGTGCCGATTTCCGTGGACGATAATATTTGCATTAAAGACAAAACGACAACGGGCGGGTCCAGGATGCTCGAGAACTATGTTCCGACATTCTCTGCAACCGCAGTTCGCAAACTCGAGGAAGCCGGAATGATTTTGATCGGAAAACTCAATATTGATGAGTTCGGGATGGGTCGGGCGACGGAGACATCTTACTTCGGGCCGACCCGGCACCCCGCGGATCCCGGCCGGATCACCGGCGCGTCCGCGGCGGCAGTCGCGAGCGGAGAAGCGGTATGCGCGCTGGCGTCGGATGCCGGAGGGGCATTAAGACAGGCGGCCGCATGGGCGGGAGTGTGCGGCTTGCGCCCGACATACGGAACCGTTTCCCGTCTCGGGCTCTACGCATTTGTTTCCTCGACGGATCAGATCGGTGCGGTTGGTCGCGATATCATGGATTGCGCGGCAATTTTGAATATCATTTCGGGACTCGATCCCGCGGATCAGACATCTGCGGAAACAGACCCGATCAATATCGAAGCGGCCGGGACAGCCGGTCTTTCCGGCCTTCAAATCGGAGTTCCCGAGGAGTTTCTGGACGGTAAAGCGGATCCGGAGGTTCGGGAATCAGTGATGTCGGCGATGGACCTCCTCCGCGCCGGCGGAGCCGGAGTGGAGACGTTTTCCATGCCGGAACTGAAGCATGCCGTAACGGCATTTGCAGTCATCTCGCGCGCGGAGGCCTCCGCGAACCTGAGTCGCCTGGACGGCATAAAGTACGGATACCGGTCGCCCGGCGCCCGATCCCTATCGGAAGTTTATGAGATGTCCCGAAGCGAAGGCTTCGGAGATCACGTAAAGGAATCCGTAATGCTCGGCAACTATTTCTTGTCGCAGGGCAAATACGAGGCGTATTACCTGAAGTCCTTGCAAGTCAAAGCATTGCTCGCGGAATCTTTTCGTGCGGCCTTCGGACGATTTGACCTGATCATCGGTCCCGTGACTTGTTCGGCGGCACCGATTCCCGGAGCGTACGGACTGCTGACGGTTTTTGAAACGGATTTTTTCACCGCCCCGGCAAGTCTTGCGGGACTTCCCGCCGCTTCGGTACCCTGCGGGACCAGTAAAGAAGGCTTACCGCTCGGTCTTCAAATCATCGGTCCTCATTT
>LSQX01266666.1_pt1 | contig 15327 bp, 15 predicted proteins | sample 654561 | NCBI WGS metagenome assembly LSQX01 (sample SAMN04489861, study PRJNA283612) | anaerobic digester metagenome | isolation source: 4 biogas reactors fed with cattle manure at either 37C or 55C with and... | place: Denmark: Kongens Lyngby | collected 2014 | reverse complement strand
GTGAAGATTTTGAGCTTGAAGATGGGGGAGGCAGTGGAGGAGAAGATTATTTGTTTGTTGAAGATTTTAAAGAAGACCTTGGAACCTTTTCAACATATAGTGTTACTGGCGATCAAGTTTGGGAATGGGCAGATTTTGATAGCGGATGTGCTAAAATGACTGGTTTTGTTGATGGAACACATTATGAGAATGAAGACTGGCTCATTTCTCCGCAGATATCTCTTAGCGGGCAAACAGGTGTTAAAATGAGCTTCCGCGAAGCAATTAATCATCTTACAGATTATGATCACCTGAAGGTTCTAATTTCAACAGATTTTAGCGGATCGGGTAACCCAAATACTGCAACATGGAATGAGATAAGCGGTTTTACACGTGCAGCCGGTAATAGCTGGACATTTTTTGAAACCAATGAAGTCAGCCTTGCAGCTTATGAAGGGCAAAACATATATATCGCATTTAAATATACTTGCTCAAGCAGTGCTTCGTCAACATGGGAAGTTGGTAAAATGATGCTTAGCGCAAACAGATAGTAAGGTATTAAGGAAATGAAAAACAGCCATCAGAAGCAAGCGGACTGATGGCTGTTTTTGTATCAGGATAAAGATCCCTGATTTTGATTATTTCTTTTTAGCCTGAGCAGCTATAGCATCCATAAGTTTTTTCAGTGTTTCAGGATCAGCTAAAAACTCATCTTTCACAAGGTTCATATTTTCGTCAAACTCAAAGACATAGGGAATGCCTGTTGGAATGTTCATTTCCAGAATATCCTGATCACTGATGTTTTTCAGTACTTTAACTACTCCCCTCAGGCTGTTTCCATGAGCTACAACCAATACCTCATTATGTTTTATCAGAGCTGGCCTTATTTCGTTTTCCCAAAATGGAAGCATACGCTCAATAGTATTTTTGAGGGCTTCAGTGCCTGGAATTTCTTCAGGTTTAAGGTCTTTATAGCGTGGGTCATATTTCGGATGCCTTGGATCGTTTTCATCAAGTGCAGTTGGAGGAATATCGTAACTACGGCGCCAAAGAAATACCTGTTCATCCCCGTATTTCTCGGCAGTTTCTACTTTATTCAAACCCTGTAACATTCCATAATGTTTTTCATTCAGCCTCCATGTACGGTGAACCGGTATCCACATCAAATCCATATCATCAAGGATTACCCAGAGTGTACGTATAGCACGTTTTAGCACTGAGGTGTAGGCTACTCTGAACTGAAACCCCAGTTCTTTCAATTTTTTACCGGCTTCATGAGCTTCTTCAATTCCTCTTGGAGTAAGATCAACATCAGTCCAACCTGTGAAACGGTTCTCTTTATTCCACAAACTTTCACCATGTCTGATCAGAACTAATTTTTTCATGTTGATTAAGTTTTATAATTATTTTAGCAATTTATTAGCTGATTTATTTTTTAAGAGTGCGAAATTAGTCATTTTGTCCGTTTGATGTTAAAAATCAAAATTACTTTTCAATGTATTTCAGCGGTGCTCCCGGATTATTAAAGTTATTCATGCCATCAGGTTTGGTATGGCAGATCCCGACAAAAGACAAGAGCCTTTATCTCACTTTTGACGATGGTCCTGTGCCCGGCGTAACTGAGGAGGTTTTATCGGTATTAAAGGATTTTGATGCAAAAGCTACTTTTTTCTGTGTAGGTGATAATGTACAGAAATATCCGGAAATATACAAAAAAATCCTGGAAGCCGGTCATTCAACAGGAAATCATACATTTCATCATTTAAATGGCTGGAAAACTTCTGATGAAGAATATTTCGAAGATGTAAAGCAATGTGCGGAGCTTGTTGATTCAAAGCTGTTTCGCCCTCCGTATGGTCGTATTACCCGAAGTCAGGCAGGATATTTATCAAAAAAATACAAAATCATAATGTGGTCAGCATTGGGTGGTGATTTTGACCCGAAAGTCAGTGCAGAAAAATGCATTGAAAATATTTTAAAATCAGCCCGTGAGGGTTCAATCATCGTGTTGCATGATAATCAAAAATCAGCTCAAACAATGTTGAGGGTCTTGCCACAGGTTTTAAAATACTACAGCGATAAAGGATTTCAGTTCCTGCCTTTGTGATCCCATTAATATAGCTGATCTTCTACATCGGGTCAACATCAGTAATTACCCTGATTTGCTTATTTGATGTGGTTCTCATGAAGTCTTTAATTATTTCTGAGATGTGTTCTTTGTTTCGTGCAAGATTTTTATCACGACTTAATTTTATAAGGATTTCTTTAATAAAATAATTTTTGATCCTCGAAACCACCGGATATTCAGGACCAAGTACCTGCTTTGGGAAGACTTTTTTAAGTTTTCCGGCAAGTTCATAAGCAGCAAGGTTTAATGGTTCAGGCTCTTTATGTTTTAACGAAATTTTCAAAAGACGGCTAAACGGCGGATAATTGAATATTTGCCTTTCCGCTATCTGGTGCCGGTACATACCTTCATAATTGTTCTCAATTACAAAATTAATAACCGGATGTTTGGGATTACGGGTTTGAATTATCACTTTACCCTGTTTGTTTTTTCGTCCTGCGCGCCCGCTTACCTGCGCCATAAGCTGATAACTACGCTCAAATGAACGGAAATCCGGGAAACTTATCATGTTATCGGCACTTAAAATACCGACAAGGCTGACATTATCAAAATCAAGTCCTTTACTTACCATTTGAGTACCAGTGAGAACATCAGTTTTACCGATTTCAAAATCAGTGATTATTCTTTGGTGTGCAAATTTGCTGCGGGTGGTATCAATATCCATCCTTGCAATACGGATATCAGGATATATCAGGGATAACTCCTCTTCAATTTTTTCAGTTCCAAACCCAATGAGGTTCAGCTCTTTATTGTGACATTTCGGGCAATGCGGCGGTATTGGCTCCTTATATCCGCAATAATGGCATCGCAGATGATTTTCTTTTTTATGGTAAATAAGTGTTACATCGCAATGGCGACATTGAGGCATATAATGGCATAAATTACATTCCAGCCTAAGAGCAAATCCACGCCGGTTCTGAAAAAGAATAACCTGTTCGTTGCGCTCCAGAGCTTTTTCAAGTTCATTTATCAACGCAGGTGTAAAATGGCTTTTCATCTGTTTCAGACGTGTAGCTTCTTTAAGATTTACAACAGAGATCTCAGGCAACATCATGTTTCCATAGCGTTTTTCAAGCGATACCAGCACGTACTTTCCTGTTTTTGCGTTAAAATAGCTTTCAATGGCAGGTGTTGCCGAGCCTAATAAAACCTTTGCATTATGTTGTTTTGCCAGATAAATGGCAGCATCGCGTGCATTATAGCGGGGGCTTGGATCATATTGCTTGTATGAAGTATCATGTTCCTCATCAATAATTATCAAACCCAGTTTGCTGAAAGGCAGGAATATGGCAGAGCGTGCGCCAAGTATGACACTATGGGAAACAGCCTGCCCGCCAGCAGCAGCCTGCCACGAAGCTACTTTATTCCATACTTCTGCTCTTTCGGATTCACCAAATCGTGAATGATAAACACCAGCAACATCACCGAAAAATTTTCGCAAGCGCGAAATTATCTGAGTTGTAAGTGCGATTTCCGGCAACAGATAAAGAACCTGAAATCCGGCTTTGAGTGTTTCTTCAATAAGTTTAATATAAATTTCGGTTTTCCCGCTTGAGGTTATACCATGCAGAAGCACAGGTTTTTGATTTGTGAAATGTTCCCTGATCTTTGTAAATGCCTCCTGCTGATGTTCAGTAAGTTCTATATCAGAAACTGACTGCACAGCTTCATGTTTATCCAGCCTTGATACATTTTGTTCTGTTACTTCAAGCAGTCCTTTTTCAACCAATGAACGCAAAGCTCCATCAGCGCTTTTAATTTCAGAAATCAATAACGATTTTGGAATACCATTTTCGGGATGGTTTCTCAGATCAAGATAATGTAACAGATTGATTAATATTTCATACTGGCGTGGAGCGCGTCTTTCAAGGTATTCTATTATTGCCGCAAGTGCATTTTCGTCATCGCGGTATATCTGAGCCAGATTATAGAATTTCTCGGTTTTTGAAGTATAACGTTGTATCATGTCTTCGTAAATCCTGACAGCTTTTTTTTCAATCAGAGAATTGATCAATGGGATAACCCGTTGCTGTTCTGTGATTTGAGAAACATCTGAAATGCTGAGCTCTTTTTGTTGTTCAAGTACTGTAATTACATTGTATTCACGCTCGTTAAACCTGCTGTAATCACGATCAAAATCAGGATCAAGGCTTATGCGACTTTCGCTGCTGAGCTTCAATGCCGGTGGAAGTGCCGCATTCATCACTTCTCCCATCGAACACATATAGTATTCTGATAACCATTCCCAGAACACAAACTGCCTGATGTTAACAATAGGTAGCATATCCATCTGAACCAGTATCTCTTTAACGGATAACCCCGGATTTGTTTCATGAATACTGTGAACCAGAGCAGTGTATAACTTTTTTCTCCCAAACTGTACCACTACTCTTACACCGGCAATTAGGGTTGATTCCATTTCAGGAGGAATTGCATAAGTGAAAAATCCCGGAATTGGTAAAGGAAGTAAAACGTTGGCATATTTGCCCGGAAGTAATGACATAGTTGGTGAAAATGCGATTTTATATTCCTAACGACTAATCTTGTCAGGTAAGAGTTTTACCGGATTCAAAATTAAGCCAAAAATTCAATAGAATGCGATTTTAAAATAAAATACTGAAAATCGGGTTTATTGATATTGATTCATGTTTTGTTGGACCAGCAGTTGAATTTTAATCAATGATGGTTTTGGAATAATTTCATATTTGTATGATAATGAGTAAAATACTAAAGATATTACATGTTTTGTTTTTTGTGAGTTTTATTCTGGTATCCTGTCAGGAGGCTCCTGTTCCAAAACCCCGTGCATTCTTCAGAATAGCACTTCCTGAAAAACATTACATAAAATTTGATTCTCCTTTTCCATATTCTTTTCAATATCCTGAATATGCTCTGGTTCGCCTGAATCCTTCTTCGCTGTCAGAACCATATTGGATGAATATTGATATTCTCCGTTTCAATGCTAATATTCATCTTAGCTATAAAAAAATTGACAATAATCTTTCATCTTACCTTGATGATTCACATAAGCTGCTAACAAAGCAAATTTCAAAGGCTACGGGTATTCGCGAGGATATGATTATAAATACTGACGCCAAAGTTTACGGAACTATCTATAATGTAAAAGGTTCGGGGGTAGCGTCGCCATGTCAGTTTTTTGTTACTGACAGTACCCGGCATTTTTTAAGAGGGGCTTTATATTTCAATGTTATTCCAAATAACGATTCCCTGGCTCCGGTAATTGATTTTCTAAAAGAAGATATTCAGTATTTACTTTCAACCCTTACCTGGAACTAATGCTATGTTATTGATATTCAGGATTTAGGGCTATGAGACTAATGATCTGATAAAATCAGGATTTTTAGTTTAGGTTTTATTATAACAGCTTTGTGCTGCCAGCCAGGCAGTTGAAAAAGCTAATTGAAGATTGAATCCACCCGTAGTTCCGTCAAGATCAATGACTTCGCCGGCAAAATACAAACCAGGCATTAGTTTCGATTCCATTGTTTTGGGATTTATCTCGCTGGTATCAACACCACCGGCTGTAATGATAGCTTCTTTAAAACCCGGATGTCCCTTGATATCAAAACGGAAGTCTTTCATCAGCAGCAATATTTTTTTGCGTTCCTGTGAGCTAAGCTGATTACATAATTTTTCTCTGTCAATTTTTAATAATTCAATAAAAATCGGGATAAGTTTTGAAGGCAGCCAGAGCTTGAAAATATTTCCCACTTGTTTTTTCCCGTGTGTATTGATATCACGTAATAAACGTGCATCAAGTTTTTTCTCGTTAAGTGCTGGTTTCAGATCAATACCGATTTCCACTTTGTTGTTTTTCATATGCATTTCCACAACAATACGACTTAGCGTAAGTATAACCGGCCCGCTAAGTCCGTAATGTGTAAACATTAGTTCACCAAATTCTTCAGCGATCTTTTTTCCATTAACCCAAACTATTGCATTTATGTTTTTCAATCCCAGACCCTGTAGTTTTTCAGCAGTATCTCCATAAGTGACCAGAGGCACCAGGGCAGGCCTGACTTCACTTATACTGTGCCCTGCCTGAATTGCCAGCGTATAGCCATCACCAGTGGAACCCGTGGCAGGATATGATCTCCCTCCTGTACAAATAATAACAGCCTTTGAGAAAAAGTCTACATCCTTTCCGTCAATTACGGCTCTTACTCCATTTATCCCGTCATTTCCGGTCAATAATGATGTAACCCTTGTATTATATCTGATTTCAATATTCTTTTTCCCCATCCATTGCAATATTGCATTCAATACATCGGATGCATTATTACTTATAGGGAAAATACGCTTACCTCTTTCAGTTATAATCTCAACACCGTGATCATTAAGGATTTGAAGAATATCATCAATAAAAAAAGCATCGAAAGCATATTTCAGGAATCGTCCTTTAGGAAAAATGTTTTTAAAGAAAACTGACTGTGGGGCATCATTCGTGATATTGCATCGTCCTTTTCCGGTAATTAAAAGTTTTCGTCCGGCACTTCTCATTTTTTCAAGCAATAATACCCGTGCGCCCAGATGAGCAGCCCTGCCGGCAGCTATCAGCCCTGAAGCACCAGCTCCTACAACAATTACATCATATTTTTTTTCTGAATTCACCTGATAACAATGTTTAAAACTTGTACAGGCAAAAGTAAAGCTTTCGTTACAAGGAAAGTGGCAAATAACAGCAATAAATTTTTATAATTAAGCCCGAAATATTACCTATTGGAAAAATATAACAGACCAATTATACCGGATGGTAAAATATAACTGATCAATTATACCGGATGGCAAAATATAACAGACCAATTATACAGGATGGCAAAATATAACAGACCAATTATCGCTCCGCTCAATTGTTCTGAATGTTTTAACCACCGGCATTAACGATTGTAATTTACAAAACAGCTTGGACTATTTTGTAAATACAATTCGTATAAGTATTTTTGGCTTCAAATACCAGTTAAGATTTAATTTTAGAACATAATATGCCATATACCTATGAATATTCGCGTCCGGCAGTAACTGTTGATATCATTGTGTTAAGAAATGCAATGACCCAGGTTTTACTTATTAAGAGGCTCTTACCTCCATTTGAAAACCAATGGGCTTTGCCAGGTGGTTTTGTTGAAATGGAGGAAACACTTGAAAAAGCAGCCGAAAGAGAGCTGGAAGAAGAAACCGGAATTACAGGAATTTCACTTTCGCAATTTCATGCATTCAGCGATCCTGATCGTGACCCGCGTCACAGAACAATATCGGTTGTTTTCTGGGGTGAAGCCGGACAGGACAAATACCTTACAAAAGCTGGTTCAGATGCCAAAGAAGCAAAGTGGTTTGAAATAAACAACCTTCCTTCTCTGGCTTTTGACCATGATAAGATCCTCCGGAAAGCTGTAACTGAGTTGATCAACAGAATGTAAAGCCAGGCCGGATTTGAAGCGATTAAGTTTGCTGGGCAATAATGTCTTACATTACTTCAAGCATAGCATTAACAATATTTCTTGCGCCAAGCTCAATATCAGCAATGCTTGCATCCAACATATAGCATGGTGTTGTAAACACATTATTCTTCTTATCAAAAACAACTTCTCCATGCGTGGTTTTTATGTGCTTTGATCCCATTTTGGCAATAGATTCTGCCGTTTCGGCATCATCACCAATAGTTACTTCCACATCGCCTAAAAGCCTTGATATCAATGCCGGAGCAATACATAATGCACCTATTGGTTTTTTCAGTGCATGGGTTGTTAAAACAGCTTTTTCAACATCGGAATTTACTTTACAGTCAGGACCATCAAAGGCAAAAGTGCAAAGATTTTTAGCAACTCCAAAGCCACCCGGAAATATTAAAGCATCGTATTGCTTTGCGTCATATTCTGCCAGAGGTTTTATGTTCCCTCTTGCAATACGAGCTGACTCAACAAGTACATTGCGCTTTTCGGGCATTTCTTCACCGGTAAGATGATTAATAACATGATGTTGCATGGCATCGGGTGCAAACATTTGATAATCGGCGCCTGCCTTTTTAACAGCCAACATGGTCATAACGGCTTCGTGGATCTCGGCGCCGTCAAAAACACCACTTCCTGCGATAACAATTGCGAATTTTTTCATAGGTATGAGTATTTGAATATATATTTGTATTACTTTTCAGGCTTCAAAGTTACAAAAAAGAAAAGAGAATTAAATTATAAAATTGATGTGTCATGTGTGGACGATTCTCGCTAACCACTGATGAATACTTATTGAACGAGCGTTTCAGGCTGGCCGGAGGCATTGAGCCTTATGTAGCAAGGTATAATTGCGCTCCCACACAAAATCTTGCCGTCATCGTTGCCAATGAACCACGGCAATTACGTTATTTCAGGTGGGGTTTGATACCATTTTGGGCAAAAGATGAAAAAATTGGAAATAAAATGATAAATGCGCGTGCTGAAAGTATAACAGAAAAGCCATCGTTCAAACATGCCTTTAAACAACGCAGATGCCTTATTCCGGCTGATGGCTTTTATGAGTGGAAAAATCAGAACGGAAAAACACCATTCAGAATAAAACTGAAAAACGATCAACCCTTTGCAATGGCAGGAATATGGGAAGCCTGGAAAAACCCTGAAAATTCAACAATTTATTCGTTTTCGATTATTACTACTGCTGCAAACGAGCTTTTGCAAAGTATTCATGAGCGTATGCCGGTGATCCTGCGACAGGAATCGGAAGAAATATGGCTTAACAGTAATAAGCAGGATGAACTTTTAGCATTGCTAAAGCCTTATGACCCGAACCAGATGTATGCCTATGAGATATCAAAACTGGTAAATTCCCCTTCAAATGACAACCCTGCTGTATTACTTCCGGTGTAAGAATAATAGATCTGGGTTCACGACAAGATGATAACTGCAATAAGTATGTTTTAATGCTTTTAGATTCAGATAAGGCATTGTTAGTTCTCAGGTGATCATAAGATTACAGCCTCGCATATCACTTTGATCAAAACGGCCTAAGACTTCAAAACTGCCATTATGATCTGTTCTGCCCAGATCCTGAGTAGAAATAAAAGCGCATGAATTAATATTGGCAAGGTCAATTATGTTGATGGCTCCGGTTTTACCGGCTGACAGATACCTGAACGGATCATTAATATCGCGGATCATTATTTTCATCCATGGCGGAGTGCCAAATACACCATTATTTTTTGAGTATGCCTGCGAAAGTAACTCGGTCATACCATATTCTGAATGAATACTGCTGATCTGAAACCTTGAACTCAGAATTTCATGCAGTTCCTTACGTATCATTTCTTTTTTTCTGCCCTTCATACCTCCGGTTTCCATAACAATAAGATCAGGAGGCAGATGTATGGGATAAACTTCTGAAAAATCGAGCAAGGCATAGCTGACTCCTATGAGGATAACTCTTTGCTGCTTTTCAATAAGATGTTCTATGGTTTGAGCAAGTTTCTGGTGTTCGTATAAATAAAAGCCGTTTTGTGCATGATTGCTTAAACTCATCAGTTTACTGACCATATACACTAGGCTTGAGCCTTCGCGTTCAAGATATGATGGCAATAATGCAAGAAAACAATAGTTTTCCGGAGAACCATAAAACATTTCAAAGGTCCTCGTCAGGCTTTCATCATACAACGAAAGCCGGTTCACAAAATGCTTTGATGTAGTTTGCCCTGTGGTACCGCTGCTTATAAAAATTCTTTCTGCCGGTTCTGACCCACATTGAACTTTATGGGTTTTAAATAATTCGACCGGAAGAAAAGGTATTTCAGAAATAGCGCCAATTTTATTTCCTGTTCCTAACAAGTCGCAAAACCGCCTGTAAACCTCATTTTGCGAGTATTGAAAATGAAAAATCTGTAAAGCAAGCTCCTGAAATTCCATTTCAGTACTAATATTAAAGATCCGGTTTATATCGGGTTTAAACTCATTCATGGGTTTCGAAACGAAAAAAAAATAGTACTTTTATACGCTGATAATTAAAATTTTTATGCGAATAATTTTAACCTTTCTGGTTTTGTTTTTTCTTGTCCTTTCGTCTTGTATGAAAGAAAAGGAGTTCCCTGTTGAGCCCCGGATAGCTTTCAAAGACTTTACAAAGGTAATTATTCCGCCTGACTCCATTCCTCAGTTACTTATTTTGAGCATTTCATTTACTGATGGTGATGGCGACATAGGGCTGGATTCAACAATGATAGATTCACCTTACGATTTCAATTTGTTTATTGATATTTATAAAATGACGAACGGACAACTGGAAACGATTGTTATTTCTGGAGATACTGTTAATTTTAATGGACGCATCCCCATAGTTGCCGAAAACCCTGATAATAAACCGATAGAGGGTGTTATTGAATATAATTTTGATTACTCCATACTGAGGTCGCGTTTACTTAACGACACAGTAGCCTTTGATGTTAGCATTAAAGACAGGGCATTGCACCAAAGCAATACTATTCGCACACCTCTCATAATTATTGATTAGAACCTTTTGCGAACTTATTTGTACTGATACAGCTAAATAAAGTAATTTTGCTAAAGAGCAAAGTTTTGGTATTTTATTTCTAAGTCATTCAATGCGAAAACCTTATACCGACAGGAAATATATAATTATTGGTTTTGTGATTGCTGTTGGAATTATCTTTATTCTGAAGCTTTTTCATATTCAGATAATTGACAAGAGCTATAAGCTTTCAGCCGATAATAATGTGTTGAGATATATGACCCAATATCCTGCTCGTGGTCTTATATATGACCGCAACGGAAAATTGATGGTATATAATGAGGCTGCCTATGATCTTATGGTTGTGCCGCGTTTGGTGAAAAATATTGATACAGTTGAATTCTGCAATATAATTGGTATTGACAGGGAAACCTTTATCAGCAATATAAGTCGCGCAAAAAAATATTCTTTTTTCAAACCCTCAGTTTTCGAGGCACAGATATCACGCGAAACTTATGGTTTCCTTGAAGAAAAACTGTTTAAATATCCCGGCTTTTTTGTTCAAATCCGTACACTTCGTAAATATACCGAACCTATTGCAGCACATATACTTGGTTATATTGGTGAAGTAAGCAACAGAGTGATTGAAAGTAATCCCTATTATAAAATGGGCGACTATATAGGAATAAGTGGAATTGAAAAAACCTATGAGGAAATTTTGAGAGGGAAAAAAGGGGTTAAGATCATGATGGTTGATGTGCATAACAGAGAAGTAGGTAATTACATGGAAGGTAAATTTGACACCTTGTCCGAAATGGGCTCTGATATTTATTTGACAATAGATGCTGAGCTTCAGGCTTATGGCGAATATTTGATGAAAAATAAAAGAGGAAGCATTGTTGCCATTGAACCTGCAACCGGAGAAATACTTGCACTGGTAAGCAGTCCTACCTATGACCCTGGACTTATGGTAGGGCGGACACGTACAAAAAATTATTTTCTGATGTCGAAAGACTCACTTAAGCCCTTGTTTAACAGAGCATTAATGGCTACCTATCCGCCCGGATCAACATTTAAGATGGCTAATGCACTGGTTGCACTGAAATATGAAACACTAACTCCTCAATCCAGATATGGCTGTTCAGGGAAACAATCCCAGCCAATACGTTGCACACACAGCCATGAAACACCACTGGCACTTCGGGGAGCTATAGAGCATTCATGTAATTCCTATTTCTGGGCAACATTTCGTGATTTAATTGGTAGTTCAAAGTTTAAGAACACTGCTGAGGCATTTCAACAATGGACTGAAACCATGCATAGTTTTGGTCTGGGAAAACCTGTGGGAGGCGATCTTTTTGGTGAACAGTCTGGAAAAATACCTCAATCCGGAGAATATAACAGGATTTATGGAGTGAATCGTTGGCGTGCACTCACAATACGATCGTTATCAATAGGGCAGGGAGAAATATTGCTTACACCTGTTCAGCTTGCAAATATGGCTACAATTTATGCAAACAGAGGTTCTTACTATCCTCCACATTTATTGAGATCCGTCACGCAGCGAAGCGATAGCATTGCTTTGCCTGAATTTAAAAAGAAATATACCAGCGTTAATCAAAATCATTTTCATGATATTGTTGACGGAATGCATCAGGTTTTTAGTGGATCACATGGAACAGCACGCTGGTATAGAATTGATACTATTCCAATGTGTGGGAAGACAGGCACATCCGAAAATCCTCATGGCAAGGATCACTCTTTATTTATTGCCTTTGCACCAATGGATAACCCAAAAATAGCTATAGCAGTTGTAGTTGAAAATTCAGGTTTTGGAGCAACCTGGGCAGTCCCTATAGCCACATTGATGATGGAGAAATATTTTAATGGTGAAATAGTACGCAAACATATTGAAGAGCGTATGGTAAATGCGATTCTTTATTGATATGAGAGAACGTGATAGCCTTTTTGCCGGCATAGACAAAATAACCGTTCTGATTTACCTGGCTTTGGTACTTATTGGCTGGATAAGTATTTATGCTGCTGTGTACCAGGAAGATCACAGCAGTATTTTTGATATTTCTCAGAACTATGGTAAACAATTGATATGGATTGCCATTGCCTTATTCCTTGCAGTGATTGTTGTACTTGTTGACATAAGATTTTTTCCGGCTTTCTCATATCTGATTTATATAGTTGTAATTTTACTTCTTATTGCAGTGTTATTTAAAGGTACGGTTGTAGCAGGAAGTAAATCCTGGTTTCAGATAGGTGGTTTTGCACTACAACCTGCCGAACTTGCTAAATATGCTACCTGTCTTGCTTTGGCAAGGGCTTTAAGCAATGATTTTTTTGATATGAGAACCATTAAAGGAAAGGCAATTGCATTTGCGATCATTGGATTACCGGCAATTTTGGTATTGTTACAAAATGATACCGGTTCAGCCCTGGTTTTCTCATCTTATTTAATAGCTTTTTATCGTGAAGGACTCTCAGGTTATTTGTTTATTGCCGGATTTGCCGTGATCCTGCTTTCAGTGCTGACATTACTGTTAGGACCTGCCCTAATGATCATTTCTGTAGCTGTGATTGCTGTTGTGAGTATTCTGTTTATAAAACGTAACAGGACTAACATTGTAAAGGTGATTTCTATATTTCTTGTGGCTGCTGCATTTATATTTACTGTTGAGTACTCCTTTGAAAATATTTTGCAAGCTCATCAGAAATCCCGTATCAATGTGCTTCTTGGTAAGGAGATTGATCTGAAAGGTGCCGGCTATAATCTGAATCAATCGAAAATTGCTATTGGTTCAGGAGGTTTGAAAGGAAAAGGTTTCTTACAGGGTACACAGACCAAATATAGTTTTGTTCCGGAGCAAAGTACCGATTTTATTTTTTGCACTATAGGAGAAGAATGGGGATTCATTGGTAGTGTAATTGTAATAGCCCTTTATATAATATTGATAATTAGGCTGATAAATATGGCTGAAAGGCAAAGGTCTGATTTTGCCCGGATTTACGGATATGGGGTAGCCTCAGTAGTTACATTTCATTTCATTATAAATATAGGCATGACTATTGGTTTGGTTCCTGTGATCGGGATCCCGCTTCCATTTATTAGTTACGGCGGTTCTTCACTTATGGCATTTACGCTTTTGCTGTTTACCTTTGTAAAACAAGATGCTCACAGGCTGGATTTATTGTAAGGATAAAATGAAATATGTTTTTACCAAAAATTTTTGTTGGTTCATTTATGTGTTGCATTTTAGATCTCGTAAATCAGTGACTTTGGTATTAAAGCCATTCAGCAATTTGACGAAAGTCATAAAGCATTTTTTGCTGTTAGTAACGTTCCCGGAACAGGCAACGTTGCCAATTTCAAGACTTTCAAGGTTTCCAGTTACACTAAGTTAATTTAGAACTCTGTTCATTTATTTACTTCCTTCACTCAGCAATGGCAAAATCATTGGCAAGTGGATTTTCCAGTCAATGAGCCAAACTGTCTTCCTGTTTTGTGCAATTCCGGGCTGCACCGTTACACAAAAGCGAAGCAGTGAATAGACTTCTTTGTTTACATCGTACAGCAATTTGCTTTGGTTGCTGGCAGTTTTGGTAAATTCGCAGATCGCCTTATAGGTCAGATTTTCATCATAACGATGCAGCAACCATTTCCGCAACAGTTCTGTTTCGATATTGCTGTTGTCTTCGCTTTATTCCCAATTACTGAGATATTCATATTGCAATTCTCTTTGCATTCTTGTCACTATACGGTTTTGGGTTTCTCGTTCTAATTTACCTACTGTGCTCATGATAATTTTTCTGATTTATAAAATTTATCATTCTTCCAATTAATTGGATTTTTCAATATGTATTCCTCGATACGGTGATATTCCGCCTCGTTGCGAATGATATGATCGTGGTATCGGGATTGCCATTTAAAATCGGGGGCAATGATTTTGGATTGTATGGTAACACCAATTTTGTATCCGCGAATAATGGATCCTAAATTTTTTGATTGAGGGCCAAATTGGTTGTTGGGTGGTTGTGATTTTGTTATCCGTAGAGACGCAAAATTTTGCGTCTCTACGGATTGTGTTCCAACGTTTTGCGTATCGGGCGTATCAACCAATTTATTGATGATAACAATACCATGGACGTGATTGGGCATTACCACGAATGCACCCAATTGAACAAATGGAAAATGGCACTTTCAGAAAATAGAATAATTTCTACTTTTTGGGATTAAAAACAGCTTTCAACAATCTCTCTTTGGATAAAAATACCCAAAGGGAGATTTTTTTTATCCTAGAAATCATGTGTGGAACAATTTTTTTTGAAAAAAGTTAGTTTTGGCAGGTTGCAGCCATAGTGGTTCTAGCTCTTTAATAATAAAAAGCTGTTTCATCTTAATGTTTTCTGTTCTTTAAGCTGCTATTTGCTTTTGCCCGAGCATCTTTCTGCCTATCTCAATGGCATTGGAAGTATGAATGCCAAAAAATATCCAAAGCTTTTCATTGGCCTTTGTACGGGCTTTTATCTTACGTAGATGGTAATGCTCCTTGTCCTTTCCAAAGCTACCTTCCAGTCTTGTAGCCCTTTCTTTGCGGATAAGCCCTTTGAGTTTATCTTGTTGCTTGCGGTCTTTTCTTTTAGGCCCTTTGGGTTTAAAGTCCGTTTTAATGTTTTCTGAGCTGGCAAACCTACGATTGGCATTGGTGGCATAAATGGTATCGGCTCCGGCTACCCGAGTCTTT
>LSQX01233550.1_pt1 | contig 15327 bp, 9 predicted proteins | sample 654561 | NCBI WGS metagenome assembly LSQX01 (sample SAMN04489861, study PRJNA283612) | anaerobic digester metagenome | isolation source: 4 biogas reactors fed with cattle manure at either 37C or 55C with and... | place: Denmark: Kongens Lyngby | collected 2014 | reverse complement strand
TATGCTGGCAAGCGCCTGTTTGCGAAGCTTTGGACAAGAGATACAGAGGGCGCGCTTACGCCAGAGGCCAAGCTCTCGTTTGGCCTTCGGGATGGTACTTGAAACAAAGAGACTTGCGGTCCATACGGCTATGTCCATAGACGCATTGCTGAAAACGGTAGTAGCGTTGTCAGGCGCAGCTAAAAAACGCGCTCAAACAAGGCAGCGATTATCTCGATTGGCTTTGGTATTCTTATCCCTGATAGCGTCACGATTCCGTATATGACTGCCACGATCCATACTGCCGCAAAGGCTGCGAGCTCCTTAAACATCCGGTCTAGGTACAGACGCCTTCCTTGAGCTGCAGCCATTATGATCATCGGCACTACAAACCACAGCACCTGCCAAAGCCTCCTATGCATCTATCGCGGAGTGAACGACGATATCACCAGTCCTGGGCGCCTGACGTGGACTTCAACGTCGACATTGACCTTGAGAGTCTGGAAGAGCTCATGCCAGCGGTCTTCACCGATCTGCTCCCAGACCCGTGGTTCCTTTCTGTAGATAAGGTTGCCGAAGCCGAAGACGTCGGCACCCAGCTCTCTGGCTTTGCTAAGAGCCAGTTGAACATCATTCTCTATGTGTCCTACGACTTCTTGTGTCAGCCACTCAACGGTCTCTCGGTCGTCGCGGTCGACGGGAATGCGACCCGTTATGTCCTGCACTCTGGCGACCGCGCCGATCTTCACATTAACGCCTATTTCGTCTCCGGAGATGAGCGGCTTTACTTCACGGCTTCTCTGCAGCAACTCTATAGTGACTAGGCAGTCATGCTGTGGTGCCGCTACTACATAGGTCGCTCGAGAGATAGTGCCTAGTACCCAGTTTGCACCCGCAGACTCATGGTCGTCTAACCAACCGACCATCTTGTCTTTGCGGAAAACCGCGCTCCCGTGTATCTTGACGATGGGCTTGGCCATCTCCCCTTGTGTAGTACCTGGATCTGTGAATGATTGCTCCTTTGCTGCAGGGAGAACAGTCATACGCATAAACATGGGATCATGGCCTGGCTCCGCCATCTCTCTTAGCTTCTCCAATAGGTTCCCTTCTGGTATTTGAGACCTCTCGTCCCTAATAAACTCGAGCATTCGGTGCATTCCAAGACCAGGTGTCGGCTCCAGAGGCAGTTCGCTCTCAAGCAGGTCTGTTATGCTCCCTTCTACAATCGCAGTCCGCACGATGAGTCGAAGCTCGTGGTTGCGCAAAAAAAGCTCAACGATAGGACCGATTCCCTGCCTGGCGAGCTTCTCCGAGATGAGGAGTACAGTAACGTGTGTAAGGGAGATCAGCCTGGAGGTGGTGAGAGCAAGGTCTTTCAGAGCGCTGTAAGGCGTCTGGCCTCTGCCGATGTTTACCCAGAAGGACAGCGAGCGGCCACCGCCGCCTCCGTTTGCCGCTGCTCCCGACGCGACAGTGGGATTTGGAAACTGGGCAAACACTATGTATTCGCCCGTCTCGTCAATATCAAAACCTAGCAGCGTAGGGAACAGAAGCCCCACCGGTTCCCTACGATTCCAGCAGCCTGTCATCGTTACGGATGTGATTGAGATAATCAGAGCGATCAACGTGATCCGAAAGCAGACGTTACGGATTCTAGTCACCCGCTTTCCCCATGCGATCTACGAACGCGGATCAAATAGGCTATCCATAGTACGATGTACGGGACAAACACCATCACTGTGACGAAAGGAATCAGTGTGCTAGGTCTGTAGACATGCATGAGCTCAAGCAGTGTATCGTGCGATTCAACTGCGTAGAATCCCCAAATAACAGCGAGCGGCAGGAGCAGCACCCGGTAATCATCAAGACCCAATAGCTGGGACAATCCCTTGGCCCCCGAGTAGAGAAGGAGCGAGACATCTATGAATACCCCATATCCCCACGAGATGACCGCAAGCGCTTCTATGCGCTGTATGAGTTGGGTGATCCTCACAGACCTCAACGCTTTGAAAAATGGAAACACAGTGTTTCGACTCAGGTCTGCTCCAAGAACGGCCACCGCAGATGTTGCGACAGCGATAAGAACTACTCCAGACAGTAGAACCGACACCACCGCGTACGTCAGAGCTTTTGACGGCTTAGTCGTATTTGGGATGAGCATAGCTAAGGTTAGGTATTTGGCACCCAGAGCAGTAGGCGTTAGTGCGCCTGAAATAATTGGCATCGAGCCTCTAGACAACACAGGCTCAAGATGCTGTATATCAAATGTTACTAGGCAGCCCAAGATTCCGAGGGCAATGAAGAGAACAAACAACGGAGTCAGCACGTCGGCCATTCGCCCGATTGTTTCTATGCCTAGCTGGGATGCTATAACGGCGAGTGCTATCACTATACCTACGATGAACGGGATCGGTGTCTTCGGTGTAAACCCAGATATGAGCACCTCCGCATAGACCCTGATGTCTGTAGCAGCGAAGTGCAAGAACACCAACAAGAACAGGCTGGACACGACTGCGCCAAGTGGTCTTCCGAGCAGCTCTGCACTGTACTCAACTACTGTCATTTCTTTGAACTTGATCCCCAAGCCACCGACTAGCAGCACTATCAGGACTGTTCCAGGAACAACCAGGAGTGACGATGCCCAAGCGTCCTGTGCAGCTTCTCCCGTTGTGAGAACGGGCAGAGTGGCAATCGAGACAGTAGAGCGTATGATGAAGAGCATGAGTAGAAGCTGACGATTGTGGATCTTCTCGATCAGGTCTCATCACTCCGATCTTCTAGCTTCTCTCTTTTCGACCTCCTCTTTCTCAAGCCCTGGCCTGGGCTTGCGGCCGGGAGGCTGCCTGATGGGCTCTCTCGATCCGACGGGGAACGGGCGCCGGATCATATCCCACCACCAGGTGCGGTACAGGACGTCCTTCATGTTGCTGAGTATCAGTGGTCCAAACGGCGAGAAATAAGGATATCCGAATGATCTTAGTGAGGTAAGGAACATTAGGAGCAATAGGAATCCGAACTGAACCCCAAACAGCCCAAGTACCGCGCCTAAGATGACAAAGACAAATCTGGATAGCCTTGCTGCGAGAGAGAACGAGTAGGTCGGTGTCGAGAATGACGACAGTGCTGTCAACGCTACGACTATGACTACCGGTGGTGATACCAGCCCAGCGTTGATCGCGGCATCGCCAAGTATGAGCGCCCCTACTATGGTTACCGCTGAGCCGATCGCCTTGGGAAGCCGTAGACCCGCCTCCCGAAGGAGCTCAAACACAAACTCCATGAGGAAGACCTCTACGGCGACAGGAAAGGGGACTCCCTCGCGCGACGCAATGATCTTTATGAGAAGCTCCGTTGGGATGAGTTCCTGATGAAACGTCAAGGTAGCGGTATATGCTCCGGGTATCAGTATTGAGCTCCAGAATGCCAGATAACGGAGTGACCCGAGTATTGTGCCTGACGGTACCTTTTCGTAGTAGTCGTCAGGCGCATGCAGCAGCATTGAAAACTCTGTGGGGACGCACAGAACGAAGGGAGTCCCGTCAATCATTATCGCGATCCTGCCTTCGAGCAGCATCGACGCGGCCCGATCGGGTCTCTCTGTCTGAAACACGAGTGGGAACAGGCTGGCCGGCTGATCCTCGATAAACTCCTCAATCTGCCCGGCTCCCAGTATCCCATCGATTCGTATGCGGCTGATTCGCTGTCTCAACTCCTCGATTAGTTCCTCGTGAGCGAGCCCCTTTATGTATAGCATCGCAACTTGTGTCTTCGTGAGACTCCCCACTATGAAACGCTCGCTCCAGAGGTTGGGGGTCCGCAGTCTCCTACGCACTAGAGACATGTTCTCCGCTATGCTCTCGATAAAGCCGTCTCTAGGTCCCCTCATAACTGTCTCGGAGCTTGGTTCCTCTATCGCCCTGTAGACGGCTCCTTCGCTCGAGCAGCCAATCGCCCTGTTGTAGCCATCGACCAAGATGACCGTATTACCGCCAGTCAGGAGTCGCCAGAGACCGTCAAGAGTGTCGGCATAGTCGATTTTAGATGATTGGAGTAGACGACCTACTATGGCCTCAGGAAGGCTCTCGGCAGGAGTGTCGCGCAGTGGGCTATTGAGTAGCTCCACTGTAAGCGCTTGAGTCAGCTCGGCAACCTGGTTTTTGTCAGAGAATCCCTCAATGATGACAACCGCGGCAGGGACCCTGTGAGTCCCGAGCAGCAAAGGCCTGATAGGTATATCCCAAGACGGCCCTATCATCTTCTTGAGAGCCTTAAGGTTGGCCTCAATCGAGGGTTCCAATCTGATGCTCTGAACAAGGTGTTCGCGCTCGCTGATATCGAGGCGGTCGTCCTCTAGGTTCGCGGGATCTGTGCTGCTGTCGTCATGCTTAGTACTGAAGAGCTGTTTGAGCTGCTTAAACCATTTCATACTCCTGGCTGTCCTCAGGGGGTGTCTCCGCAAGAGAGAGATCAGTCATGCCTAATATCCCCTTGTCTGGCGATATCTATTCGAGCTGCTAGAGGACGAGTGATATGATCTTGCCGAGAGTTTCAGCGAAGTTGAGTTCGCTTGAGCCATACTCGTGGTAGTTGATGGAGGCTGACAAACAGAGAGCTCCTAGAATGGAGTCTCCCCGCTTGATTGGAACCGCGATCACCGAGTGCCATTGCGGGTCTCCGGACACAGGGTCAAGGCCATGGACATGATCCCAGTCTACACAATAGGTGGATTCGCCGGAGGATAGGACACTGTCAATGATCTGCTGGCTGCAGACTACATCGGATACCCAGCCTTCTTCCTGGCTTTTTCTCGTATACACTTGCGCGGACGAACTGTCCCCGTCCGTGACCAACACTAGAGAGCACAGTTGGGCGCTGAGTACACTGATGACTCTGCCCAAGATAATATGTATCTTTTCTTCTCTCTTGATCGGCTGGTGAATGAGCTCAATCATCTCAATAATTGCGAGGACATTGCGCTGGTCTTGAACTGTGTTTCCTGTGACTATCCCGGCGAGCCTGTCCATCCGTTTGGCAGTGCCGCTTATTGAGTGATCCCAGACGATGGTGTTGTTCTTGCCCAGCTGTTTTGCCTGATAAAGTGCTTGGTCGGCACGAGTGACGAGTTCGTCTTGCCATTCGCCGTGCGTGGGGTATGACGCAATGCCCAGGCTGATGGTCAAGGGCATGCTTGTTCCCATTAGCTTGGCTGATTCGACAGCTGTGCGAAGGCGTTCTGCCACGACAGCAGCTTCGGCTTCAGAAGTATCAGGCAGCAAGATTGCGAATTCCTCACCGCCATAGCGGAAACAGATGTCCTGCGGCCTGATGTTTTCGAGGAGGATCCTGCCTATGTCCCTTAGGATCTCATCTCCTCTCTGATGCCCGTAGGTGTCGTTGACGTTCTTGAACTCATCGACGTCAATCATGATCAGCGACAACGGATACTGCTCGCGCGCTGCTTTATGCAGTTCATTGGCTATGGCCTGCTCGAAGTACTTGCGCGTGTACACTCCTGAGACTTTGTCGATCGAGGATATGAGCCGGAGGTGGCGGTTTTCTATTAGAATCCTGATGACTGCAGCAAGGCCCTGGCACACCCGGAAAGTGTGTTCGTTGAACGGACTAAATGCCGATGACGACGACAGGTACAAGTACCCTAGTATGCTCCTGGTCAACCGAGGACGTGACCGCCGCTGGTCAGGCTTAAACGAGGAATCTTCGATTCCCCCTTCGAAAAGCGGAATGCATATCACAGCCCTGATGTGTTCAGGAAGCCCAAGATCGGCACGAAGGTGCTTGTCTCCCGGCTCTTCTTTGATGAGAATGCCTCTGGACTGCAATCTTGCCTGGTCAAGTACTGGCCGCAACTCTGCCGCCACTGGAGCAGTGCCTACCCAGTATGTGGGTATCACGTCTCCATTGTCTTCTTCTATCACGCATGCAGTGTCCGCAGCTGCTATCTCAGCAAGAACGGACAGAATCCTCTCGACGTTGTACTGGTGGTTTGAGCGCGGGCTGTCAAGCATCTCGTCGAGAAGATCGACGACCCATTCCACAACCCCTGCACTCGGCATAACCAAGCTACACGCCGCCTCATTCGAAAGCCTCTTGAACAGCTCCATAAAGCCAAAAAAGCTTGTCAGAGTGTCAGACTCTTTGTGGAGGTCGCGGCCCTCTTCGCTGAGGGTTAATCCGCACTCGCTTTCCAATATGGATCTTCTGATGGCTAACAGGCGCTCACGCACTGTTTGCCTGTTGTGCGACAGAATGAACGTCCGTTGATATTCCTGCGGAACGTTTCTTGCCAAGCGGTACAGCAGATCTGCAGCTGAGGCATATGCGGCCGCTGCTCGCAGCAAGTCGCCTTGAGAGTACAGGGCGTCGCCAAGAGCCTTGTTGGCCTCGAACTCAAGCATGGGATCTATAATAGACTTACAACGCTCGATTGAGCGGCAGATCAGCCTGACAGCAGAGTTGCCCTGCGACAGCCGTCCTTGCAAGAGGAGAAGTTCAGCCGACAGCTTAGGTGTGTCGTACCTGCTCGTGAGCCTCTCGCTCTCGGAGACGAGAGACGCCGCCCTCTCCAACTCTCCTGCGTCGATCAGGAGGCCTGCCAGAACATGAAGCCAGTGCCTGAAGTCTTTGACATACACGGTCTTCTCGTGATCTGCGATTACCGCCTCTACCTCGGCAAGATCCAGAGCTCCGGTCTTTGCATGATTTACACAGAGCCCAAGAGCTTGCCTATACAGATGGAGGTGACGACGTGATCCGGCATCTACCTGCGTCTGATTGCCGGCACTGAGGTAGTAAGACGCCTTATCGAAGTCGCCAAGGACATAGAACAGCGTCGCCGCGTGATTATAAAATGCACCTGCGTACTTGCCAAAATCGTCACCACGCTCTTCGATCGCCGCTTGAGTAAGCCTTAGATATTCACAGCTCATGCTGTATTCACCAAGAAACAGACATGAGTAGATCATGTTGACTCTGCACACCAACAGAGGCAGAAGCCTGCCTGATTCGAGAGACAGTTTCTCAGCTGCGCGGTAATACTCAAGCGCCTTTGAGTGATCATCCTGCGCCCTGTATGTCTCGCCGATGTTGTTTAGCAGAGTCTCTATGATTGCAGGCTGGCCGTACTTCTTTACGATATCGATAGCCTGCTGGTAGTAGCTTCTGGCCTTTTCGGGCATGCGCACGTAGTCGTTGTAGATGTTGCCGATGTTGTTGATGGGCCGGGCGGCTTCCCAATACCTGCCTGAGAGGTTAAACAGCCTGATGCTCTCCTTGAACCGCACTAGGGCCTCGTCACTCTGCCCTTTTGCATCATAGCAAGCGCCGATCAGATTTTCGAGCAGTCCTTGTATATGGAGAAACTCGTTGTCAGGATAAGAGGCGAGGCATTTGGACGCCAGCTCGACTATCTCATCGTACCTCTGCTTGCTCAGCATCATTACGCAAAGGCTGTATGTGGCCCTGAGGACTGCCTCCGTGCATCCAATCGACTTCGCGAGATCCAGGGCTTCGTAGAGGGAATCAGAGGCGGCTTCTATGTTGTTCATCCTCACCTGAAGCAGACCGATACCCTGTTTGGCAAGGGCCTTGGCTCTGACGTCGTTCGTCTTGGACGCGAGTTCAAGCGTTTCACGATAGGCGTTAAGTGCCTTTTCATACAACCCCAGACGCTCATAGGTCTCGCTCAACAAAAACAGGATTTGAGTCGTCTGTGAATCGTCACCGAGTCTCTTGGCTATCTCATAAGCCTCGGTGAGAAACACCTGAGAGCGGGAGTCAATCCCGATCTCCTGAAGGCTCTGTGCAGTCGACAAGGCCGACTCGAATGCGAGCTGTAGTTCTCCCGCTTTCTTGAGATGAAACACCAGCTCGTGGCGTAGGTCAGTGCCATCCTTATTTGGTGAGCACTCGAGCGCTCTTGCAACCTTATTATGAAGCTCCTGCTTGCGCGGCTCTTCCATAAAGTCGTAGAGTTCTCGCTTTACGCATCTCAAGCGGATTTCGTATGTGTACCCCCGATCGTCATCTCTCTCGTCAATGAGCTGCAGAGATATGAGCTCATTGAGGATGCGGATGAGTCGGTCTCGAGGGATGTCGCAGACCTCTTGAACTGTCTCGAGTGGTGCCGCAGACATGAACACTGACAAGGTCTCAAGAACAGCCCGAGAGTCGTCCGGTAGACCTGCGACTTGATTCAGAGCCGCCTCATAAACATTGCTTGGCACAGGCCACTTGAAGGTGTCACCATCTACATCAAAGTCAGTGCGCCAGTGCCCTTCGTCGTCTATGCATAGGTGCCCGTGTGAATGAAGAGCGTTTACAACGTCCTTTATGAGCAACGGATTTCCCTCAGTCTCTCGATGAATGCGGGCTGAGAACCGAGGCAAGATCGGACTGTTGCCGAGCAACTGCACTACTAACTTGTACGTGGCCTCCGGCGTGAAAGGCGACAGGGTTAGCCGTGTTGTTTCCGCAGAAGAGTGCCACCGCTCGAGCAGGCCTTGCAGAGGCTTGCCGTCGACTTCTTCGGACCGGTAGGTCAGGATTAGCCACAAGGCGACGGCCTTAGGACTGCTGAGCATATGCTCTATCAGCTGAAGGCTCTGCCGATCTGCCCATTGAGCATTGTCAAAAACCACGACTACTCGCTGTTTGTCGAAGGTGTCGAGTATGAAGTTCGCCAAGCGGTCACAGAGTCTCAGCATCTCTCTTTCTGCAGAAAGGGCAGGAGTGGGTTGGATGTCGTAGCCGCTCAGAATGTCGGGCACAACCTTGATCAGCTCAGGCCCGTACTTCCTTAGGCTTTCGACGCTCGCAAGTGGAACTATGCTTCGGATAAACTGGGTAACCGGCTCAAACGCGATCTGACGAGCTTCTGAGAAGCTGACAGTGAACACTCGAACCCTCTCAAGCTCCATATGAAAACACAGCTCGCGGAGGAGGCGGGTCTTGCCAATGCCCATAGTGCCGTCGACCAATGTCAATGACGGGCGTCGGTTTTTCTTGAGCACTCTGACCTTCCACTCGTTGAGCTTGTCCAGTTCATGATCGCGGCCAACCAGCTTGGTATTGGCCACGACTCTGTCCCTAGTGCTTTTTGTGAATAAGGGGAAGTCAGAGCTCATTATGGCGTTGATGTGCGCTATTACTTGCCGGGTATCAGTGTATCGCTCCTCAATCGGGGCTATGAGGCGATCGATCAGCGGGCCAAACAGCTCGAGGCCCTGGCTCTCACGATGCTTTGCAAGTGCAGCTGATACAGTTACGGTGTCTGGATCGTCTCGCGTCAACATATAAAGCAGCAATACGCCAAGCGAGTAAAGGTCGGAGGCAGGGCCGACCGGGTCATTGCGGATCTGCTCGGGGGAGGCAAACTGCGGGTCGACCTCATAAGGTTTAAAGATGCCCTTTTCGGCTTCGGCGTTAAGTACGCAACGGGTCAGCTTGACAGTAGGGCCGTCGTGTCCATCCACTACTGAGACAGTATTCTCGCCCAGGCAACCATATATATATCCGTTATCATGGAGATGGCCAAGGGCGTGGCATAGATCAACGATGGCCTTGACAATGCTCTCTGTGTCCTTGCCTGCGTATTCCTCTAGAACGCTCCTGTAGGGCGGAATACGCTCGTGAGCCAGGTAATATTGCAGTGAGAGCGCACTGCGGCCGTCAATTGATTGCACGATCCCGAAATCGAAGATCCTCACCAAACCCGGGTGTGCGATGTTCTTGAGTGCAGGCAGCTCACGCTTTAGGTAGTCTATCGCCTTCCCCGAAACTGCTTCGGGCCTTATGAGCCGAAGCACCGCTTCTCTGCCTTCTTGGAGGAGATCCTCAACCAAGTAGCACAGGCTTGACGAACCATCATGTGCGATGTCGATTACTTGGTACCTTCGATTGATCAATTCCATGCAATCGCCCCGGGTAACCTCTCGTTGTTGGAAGAGACTGGTTTGGTGGTTCAACAGAGTATTCTCCGTCATGACTGATATATCCTTTTTGTTCCCAACGCGCAACCAAACATGTCGAGACAGGTGGGGCGGGTCACCGCTCTGTGACCGAGTTCGATGAGTGCAGACAGCATTCGTGACATGTGGCGGGCACTGGAGCAATATCGATATACGGACGGCGGCTATACACGGACGATAACAGAGGGGTGGCCGTAAGCTCCATCTGATCTCAAGGGGTGCTTCTTGTGATCTTGTTGCTAAGGCGCTCGCGAGTAAACGCGGTTGCTCTGTCAACGGTGGTGTTCTTCGCAGCAGGACTGGCTGTAGCCGCGCTTGAGGGCCGTGTTGTGGGCAGGGTCGAGATCGGAGTTCCGGAATCGCTTTCTTACTACCTGCTCCCGTACTACTCCAGTTTCCAAAATCTCTACCCAGCTGCAGAGATCGAGTTCTTCGTCGTAAGCGACTCTGATTTCGCGTCGCTGGCTGAAACGACAGATGAGATGCGGCGGGGAGAGGGGCAACGTGAATCGTATGACGAAGCAACCGACGCACTTCGACGCGAAGCGGCAGGCGGATTCGTTCGCGAGCGATCGAGCGGGTTGTCCAGACTGCACGCCTGGATTCTCCCTGAGACGAGCGTACAGCAGCTGCGGCCCGGGCTAGAGAGAGCCACCGGCACTGGGTTGACTGTAACCGGGTTGTTGTATGCCAAGTTCACGCCCGTGGTAAGTGTTTTCAACCCTATTCAGGTCGTGAGTATCGAGGCGTTGCGGATGGTGATGGAAGGGGAGATCAGTGATTGGGCCGGGCTCGAGCCCGGTTGGACGGGAGAGATCAAGCTTGCAACGTATGATCACAATCCGGCTGAGAGCATGGTCTCAATTGGCGCGGCGCAGCAAAGGATCGGCCAATCTGGCAGGCCTAGTGCGAGCGTTGTCCATCAGCAGTTTGCCAATCACGTCGAGTTTGTGGATTACTTGCGGCTTGAGCCGTTTGGCATGGGGCTGGTACCTCTGTCTGCAATCGCCCCGGGCGTGAATCCTGTGAGGGTAATCGGAGATGCAGTCGTGAGAGATGGATGTATAGTTTCCACGGTCTGTGTGCTGGAACCGACCGGGCAGTCTCTTCTTGGCCGCCTGCAAACTTGGATACGGAGGCGGTTTGGGCATACCCGAGTCCTACGTGCGTTTCTAGACCACATACAGCAGGTCGACGACAGCCTCTTGGGATCGAAAGCAGTGACTCTTGTGGCAGTGGGAGACATAATGCTCGATCGAGGGGTTCGGCAGGCAATGAACAGGCACGGCCTAACCCATCCGTTTGAAGGGACTCAACAGGTACTAAGCTCCGCGGACATCGCTTTTGCCAATCTAGAAACGCCGATAAGCAGCAGAGGAAACCCGCTCAACATGTTCAGGGCGTATCCGGATGTCATGAAAGCTTTGCGTTACTCCGGTTTGGATGTGGTCTCAATCGCCAACAACCACATATTGGACTACGACTATATCGCCTTGTATGATACTATCGAATACCTGGATACAGCCGGGATTCATCACGTCGGTGCCGGAGCAAACGAGGCTGCAGCCAGACGCCACAAGGTCATCGAGTCGAACGGTTTGCGGATAGCGTTCTTGGCGTACACGGAGCTCTGGTTTTGCTATACCAAGGACAACAGGGACGTCGATGCCACAGAGTCAAGGCCCGGGGTGGCTCCACTGAGGGAGGATGTGCTTGTAGAGGACGTAGCTAGAGCGAAAGCTGACTCGGACTTCGTCGTGGTCTCATGTCACTGGGGGGAGGAGTACAAGCATTATCCCAATCAGACTCAGCAGCATTTCGCAGAGGTAGCAACAGCTGCAGGCGCCAACCTCGTGTTGGGGCATCATCCACATGTCTTGCAGGGCCTTGCATTCGGCGATTGCTGGGTTACGGCATACTCCCTAGGCAACTTCATCTTTGACCAGCGTCAGCCTGGAACGCAGGACAGCGTCATACTGCGTTTTACGATATCCAAGGACCGCACTACGCGCCTATCCGGCGGGCGCATCATCAGAGTGGATGTATTGCCGTGCTACATCGTAGATTGCCAACCAATTCTCCTGGCCGGAGACGCCAAGAGGCGTGCGTTGCTTGAGATGAGTAGGTTCAGCTCTGCCGTGGTGAGCTCAGACTCGAGCGCGAGCTTTAGCACGACTGCCAAGCAGGTCGAATCCTTGATCGCTCAAGACGTCGTTGACGCCTCTCATATGCCTTGAGGTGTAGAGCAGCTGTCCACGCCAAAGTGTTGAGTCTCAGACCGGCAAACCAGGGACAGGCTCGGCGTCTAGGACATGACCTACAGTTTGGGTAAAGATATGGGCACCAGTATGAGTGCGGGCATGGATACGGGCGTGGGCGGCTGTGTCTGCCAACGCACCTCCACATGACCGTAACTGCGACCTTCAGCCTACGCCCCTTCTTGACTGCCGATGTGCTAAGGATCTTTATTGGCTTCGGGGAGCTGGTAGGGAACCTGAGGCGACACTCTGTGCGAGCCAACTCGCGAGCGAGCCTTGAAGCAGCGACTCGTGCTTTGAGAAGCCGCTTGGAGTCAGGGCGCCCCTGACTGCAGTCTACGACAACCACGCCTGTTGTTATGAAGCTGCGGCAGTTTGTCGTTGATCTGGCCATGCCACGCACTGCCTCCCTACGTGCCGATATGACGCCGGACAAGCCTCTGCTACAGCTCAGCAATGAGACTCGCAGCTGTTTTAGACTACGCAGTGCACGGGTGCTGCGGGCTATTCTAGCTGCCCAAAAAGCTCCGTCCGACCGGTTTATAGGAATATAAGCACTGATATCCCTACTTATCCTTCTCGTGTGGTTTTGAGACTCGTTTGACAATTGCGGGAAATTACCATTATAGTACGAAGAGAGCGGAGTAGGCGTGTCCACCAGGAGCGACCCTCTCACCGAGGTGAAAGGATGCGTCTAGAAACGAGCAAACCAGATCAAGTAGGAGCGTGTCTAAATGAACCTCACAGTTGGAAAGAAACTCGCTGTCGGCATCGGATTGGTTCTCTTGTTGCTCATGGTCGTCTCTGTGGTGAGCTACTATTCGCTCACTGACAGCCTGGCGAAGTATGATGATCTTAGCGGGAGGATTCAAGTGGGGCTGGAGCTGGCCCGATACTTGGATGCTCGAATACAGCAACAAGGGCTGTCGGTCGCGGCTTACTTGTCAACTCAGGACCGCATCTATGTCGACGAGTATGAGGCGAACCGCGAGAAGATAGACGAAGCGCTTGAGTCGTTAGCCGGTCTGATCAAGTCGTCCGAGGCTAAGACACTGCTCGCAGATGTGGAGCAGAAGGCGAGAGCCTTTCAGCAAGAGGCAACCAGTGCACTCGGTGCTGGCCAGATGAGCGGCGAAGACGCGCACATAGTGCTCGGGCGCATTCGAGAGTCTAGAATGTCGCTCCAGGATGCTATTGGTGCCCTTATCGAGTATGGACAGGACCAGATAGACAGCATATCCACAGAGATAGAAGGGCGATCCAGTCAAGCGAAAGTAGTGATCGCCGTTCTTTCTGCATTGATGGTAGCCGTCGGCATCGCGGCTGGAATTGTTCTGACTCGTAGAATTACTGTGCCGGTCAAGACTGCAACAGACATACTCAAAGTCATGGCTCAAGAACGGGCTGATCTCACTAAGCGGGTAGTCGTGACATCTAAGGATGAACTCGGTGAGCTTGCCAGCTGTTTCAACGCTCTTGCTGACAAGCTCAGTTCGGCTATCAGGCAGGTCAGGCAATTTAGCGAAACCGTAGAGGAGAGTTCGAGGCGGCTTGCTGCCGCAGGTAAACAGCAGGCAGAGGCTGCAAACCAGGTGGCGTTGATGATCTCACAGGTTGCCCAAGGAGTGGAGTATCAGAGCAAGGACAGCATCCACGCCAGGGATCAAATGCAGCAGCTCTTGACAGCCATTAGGCAGGTGGCTCAGGGAGCTCAGGAGTCATCTGCTGAGGTCGCGAAAACGAGTGATGCGGTTGAGAAGATGACTGACAACCTAGTCAAAGCTGTTGAAGTGCTCCTGGGGAGGCAGAAGGGCGCTGAGAAAAACCAGCAGTTCGCGTCTGCTGGCAATGAGTCCGTTACCAGGGTTAAAGAAGCGATGGAGCAGATTCGTACAACTGCGTCAAAGACCCTTGCGTGTGTAGCAGAATTGGAAACCGGCTCGAAGCAGATCGGCGAAATCGTTTCCGTTATCAACGATATCGCAGACCAGACCAACCTCCTAGCCCTGAATGCGGCCATAGAAGCCGCTCGAGCCGGTGAGGCAGGTCGCGGATTTGCAGTCGTGGCAGATGAGGTAAGACGTCTGGCTGAACGCTCGTCACAGTCAACCGAAGAGATCTCTCAGATAGTCAATCAGCTGTTGGCCTCGATCGTACGAACAGTTGAGTCCGTCCAGGAGAGCAACGAACAGATAGATGAGGGTGCTCGACTTGCAGATGAGGCTAGCGGTGTCTTGGCTGAAATCGAGAAAGTGGCCGGATCGGCTCGTAACGAGCTGGCCCAGGTCATGGCCATCGTGGGAGACTTGAACCAGGCGGCAGAGGATGTGCGAGGGGCTATGACTCGTCTCGCTGCTATTACTGAGGAAAACAGCTCGCTGGCTGAGGAGATGGCCTCCGGCAGCGATGAGGTAATAAGGGCCATTGAGTCTATCGCTTCGATAGGAGAACAGAACGCGGCAAGCGCACAAGAGGCCGCAGCATCGGCTGAGAAACAGAGTGCAGCTACTGAGGATATGGCATCATCTGCCGAAGATCTATCTCAGATGGCTGCGGAGTTGAAGTCGCTCGTGGGCCAGTTCGAGATCGTCTAGAAACCCGATCTCGCATGCGGCGCGATTGAGTTTGGACGGCTCTATACACATAAGGTTCTAGTTGTATATGTGGTTTCTTGCAAATGACGAGGAAAAATCTCATCTTGTGCCGGATGCCACTAACGCATCAGGAGCACTATCAGTGTAAGCTCATCCCGGCGTGAGTTCATCCAGGCGAATGACTCGCCCTAGGAAGCTGTTGTGATCCTCCCTACGGTGTGATATAATCTAGCGGGCAGGTAGAATGGTGTTTCATCAATATGCACCCGTAGCTCAGCGGATTAGAGCACCAGACTTCGGATCTGGGTGTCGGGGGTTCGAGTCCCTCCGGGTGCGCCATTTATCAACCCAGCTAGTGCTGGGTTTCTTTGTGCCTCCGATTTGATCACACGTCCGCCAGAACACCCAATTGCTACTCTATTGCTACTCCTTTTCCAAAGTGCCAGCTAGAACGCTTGCGATTTTGCCTATTTTCTGATGTTCAGAATCTCGCTGATTTGGTCGGACGCC
>LSQX01096159.1_pt1 | contig 15328 bp, 11 predicted proteins | sample 654561 | NCBI WGS metagenome assembly LSQX01 (sample SAMN04489861, study PRJNA283612) | anaerobic digester metagenome | isolation source: 4 biogas reactors fed with cattle manure at either 37C or 55C with and... | place: Denmark: Kongens Lyngby | collected 2014 | reverse complement strand
GTGTATAAGAGACAGGGAATATGCGATGGGCGGCATCATGACAACCGGTCTGATGGCAAAGGTCGCTATAGAGCCATACATGGAAGGAATCCCTACCGAAGTGATGATGCGGCTGGGGAAAGATAAAATGGCCATTCCACCGTGTGCGTTCCCGCCCAAATGTCCGGTTACGGAAATGACCGAGGTTCCCGTAGACCCGGAAGCTACGAAAAAGCTGCTGGATGATATGCTTTTGGAAGAAAACGTGAAAATTTTATATGGCAGCATAGTTGCAGGTGTTATCAAAGAAGGCGGCACAATAAAGGGTGTTATTGTTGAAAGCAAAAACGGACGCCAGGTTATCGAAGGAAAGGTTTTCATCGATGCCACCGGGGACGGCGACCTTTCCGCACATGCCGGAGCCGAATACCAGATCGGCCGGGAAGAGGACGGAATGTGCTCGGCTTCAACACTGATGTTCCGCATTGGCAATGTGGACATTGAAGCTTTAATCCAACATCTTGAAAAGCATCCGGGCGATTTGATGCGGGGCGGAAGGAACATGACCCCGCAGCAGATTCGGGAATGTGTTTTCGGTAATCCTCCGCAGTATGCGCACATTGGAGGGTTTAACGAAACTATCCGCAGGGTAGCCACAGAGAGAAGCTTCAGTGAATGGGAATGGAGCGTTTTATCGTCCAGAAACGGCATTCTTGTAATGAATTTGCCCAATGCCAATCAGGTGCTTGTGAACACCAGCAGAATTCTGGGGAAAAACGCAATCGATGTCCACGACATCACCGATTCGATGCTGGAAGGGCGCAAACAATGCTGGTTCATCCATGAATTTTTGAAAAACTACGTTCCGGGTTTCGAAAACGCATTTCTGATGGATACGGCGTCCATTCTGGGCATTCGTGAAACAAGAAGGATTACCGGAGATTATATGCACACCACGGAGGACTTCCGAAAGAGGATCAAATTTGACGATGCCATTATGAAAAACACCGACAGCATAGAATTCCATAACCCCAAGGGCGAAGGAACCGCTTTCGAAAGGTACAAAGATGGCGAATACGAAGAAATTTCCTATCGTTCCATTTTGGTAAAGGGATTGACCAATGCCATGGTTATCGGAAGGTGCTTTTCCGCCGATCAGCTGGCTCTGTCCTGCAACAGGAGCATCGGCTTCTGCTTATCGATGGGACAAGCTGCCGGAACAGCGGCAGCCATGGCTGTAGACGGCGGCACAGATATCCGCAGCATATCGGTTATCGAATTACAGAAGAAGGTTTATCCGCAAAAATTCCAGTCATAATGCAGAGGGTGGAGCAGGGACTGCAATTTATTTACATTGCTGTCCCTGCTCCGTTTTATTATACTGGAATAGTACGGTTATTCCTGATAAAGCTGAATGAAAAGTACTGTTTTACTATGTTGAAATAGACGATATGTGAAGCGCAGTTCACTGAAAAACTGCCGTTTATTCGCTTAAGACCTCAAAATTGCTCTGAGGCAGGAGCTTAGGGCATTAGATATGTATAGGAGCTTTTATTGGTGAAGATTCGCTCCGCACCCCAGGCTGCATCTTAGTGCATTTTGCATATAGGAACTGCTGATGGTAATTCGGGAGATGACGCATGTTTTACGCCATTATTTTCCTTATCATATTTTCTATCATTTTGCTGGTTGCCGACTATAAAAACAAGTACAGCTGGCTGTTCTTCGTCATGGTAACAGGCATGGTGATCTCGCTGTTCTCCATTGTGATGCATATATCGGCCTTAGGAAACTATTATAGCCTGGGATGCATCTTTAAACTGGATTATCGTATTTATCAGTTCATGGCAAAGCAGTTTAAAATACCGCTGTCCACCAATGCCAGGCTAATGAATGCGGGTATTGTGCTGTATTTATTGTCGGTTCCTCTGTTCGTATATGAATTCCGCAAGAACATTTCAAATGACACCATTTTTTATGAGAAAAATGTGGTCAAGCTTCTTTTTCTGGTGCTGTTGCCTGTTTTTTATCTCTGGTTTTATGATCCGGTCGAAGCTTTGGATTTTTATTTGCTGTACCACAGCAACACCCGTTCGGCGTTTTTAACAGGAGTTATTACCGTGATTCACGGGTTTAACAAGGTATGGGTGTTTCTCTATTTATTTTATCCAGTTCTCATTTTATACAGGCAGCTGAGAGAGACCCCTGTTATGTTTGTTAAAAAGCAAATTTTTTCCCTTGCGATTTGCCTGGGTGTAATGAACACCCTGTTTTACTGGATTTTTTTCACAGGGCCGTTTATGATGTCAACCACCAAGGTGTTCACATCGGGGTTTTGGATATTTGAAAACATTCAAACGGTTTCGCACCGTTATTTTATGCGCATTCCCCTGATCACGCTGGTGGTTTTGCAGTTTATGCTTGTTATCCTGCTGAACTTCCGGATGGGCAGCCTGATACATCTGTTTACCGACAAAAAGATTCAAAAGAATCTAACCCGCATCAATGAGGTGTTAAGCGATACCTTCCATACCCATAAAAACACTCTGTTCAGCATTAACATTCTGGCAAAACAGGCCCTGGATTCACCTGACGGTATGGCGCGAGAGGAAACGCTGAATAAAATTCAGCAAATAACCTCCGTCTCCCTGTACAGAACCTCCGAAATGCTGGACTCACTTCGGGAAATAAGGTACCGGTTCATAAAGAACAGAGTGAATGACGTCATCGATGAAGCCTTAAAAAAGGTCAACATCCCGTCGAACATCCGGATCATATGGAACAGGGATGAAGAATCGGACAAGTATATATGCAAGTTTGATTTTTATCATATAAGCAAGGTTCTGGTTAACATACTGAACAACTCCATAGAAGCTATTCAGCATGCCGATCGGGAACAAGGCCTGATAGAAATTATGGTAACGGTTCAGTTTCAATGGGTCATGATCATGGTGAAGGATAATGGAATCGGTATAAAAAAGGTAGAGCCGAAAAAGCTGTTTTCACCCTGGCATTCCGGGAGAGAGGGATTCAATAACTGGGGACTGGGGCTGTCCTATGTATATAAGGTTGTGAAAGCCCATTTGGGTTTTGTACGGATTGATAGCAAATACAATGAGTACACCCTGCTGCAGATTTTACTTCCAAGACCGAAATAGGGAAGGGAAAGCAGTACACCCCATTATCTCGGTTTATCAAAAAGGAGGGAGCAAATGCCTATTATTAAAGTTTTTATTGCGGATGATGCGCCTGAAATCAGATCATATTTTCAGATGATCATGAAAAATGAACCGGATATGGAGGTTGTGGGAACCGCGTCCAGCGGGAAGGAAGCGGTAGAAAAGGTCATGAAGCTGTGCCCGGATATTGTTTTAATGGACATCCAGATGGAAAACCGAATGGCGGGAATTGAAGCCATTGAGCAAATAAGGGAAATTAACCCCAATATCAAATCGATCGTCCTGACCATTCACGAAAAGGATGATTTTCTGTTCAAAGCGTATGCGGCGGGTGCGGCGGATTATATTATCAAGACAAGATCGGTGGTGGATATCATCAATTCCATCCGCAATGTCATGGCAAACAGACTGATGTTGCGGCCTGAAGTTGCCAACAAACTCATGGGTGAGTACAGGCGGATCAAGGAAGAGCAGGGAAAAATGAAGGGAACGCTGAAGGTGATGACAAAGCTGACCAACACCGAGTTTGAAATTCTGAAGCTGGTCTTTAACGGCTATTCATATAAAACTATTGCCCAGCAAAGGTTTGTGGAAGAGACAACCATCCGTTCTCAGGTTTATTGGATATTGAAGAAGTTTGGCATGCAAAAGATGAAAGATGTCATCCACCTGTTAATAGAGTTGAACATATTCGATATTTATGACCTGTAAAAGTCAGGGTGCAGTCTGCGAGCAGATACATATACATTATGTAAACCTTTCAACAAACAGCGAAATACACAGCTCATCAGGTCGAAATGTTGAGATTTTTTCATATTTTGCGAAATTGTCACTCCATATACAATATAGACAGGGGGTAAGTCAACCCTGAAATCAGTCTGAAAGATGGAGGTTGGTAAAATGAAAGTGAAACGGTTGCTAAGTGTTTTATTGGTTGCAATGATGGCACTGATACTGTTCAGCGCTTGCACCACAACAAATGTAGGCGGCGCAGTCCCGACTCAGGCGCCGAATGCGGGTACAGAGAAACCGGACGAAACAACCAGTGTAAAAACGGATGTTATCCATGTATGGTCCAATGACGCGCATAACCGGGACGAGTACACGGAGGTCATCAACAAGTTCAACGAAACCACCGGTAAGGAAAAGGGCATCAAAATTGAATACAAGGTTTATGGCGGCGATTATTACAACTCTCTGGATATTGCAATTTCAGCAAATGAAGAGCCCCATTTGTTCAAGAGCATGAAAACCGGACAATATGCTGAAACCGGAAGGGTAGTTGCCATCAGTGATCTGCCCGGCGGAGACAAATTGATTGAAGAAACATCCAAATACCATTTTGAAGATATCGGTATGTTCAACGGGAAGGTTTATGCAATTCCCATCCGTGTAACAACACAGAACATGATCTACAACAAAGAGCTGCTGAGCAAGCTGGGTTACGATAACCCGCCGGTCACCTGGGAAGAATTCCGCAAAGTCGCAAAAGAAATCACCGATCAGGGTGGCGGAAAGGTATTTGGTACCGGTTTTGCGTTAAAATATACGAACTTCAAGTATTATGGCATTATCTGGCCTGCAGCGGCGTCCTCCGGAAAGCAATTTTTCAGTCACAAAACCGGGAATTTCGATTTTATGTCCCTCGAACCTTATTTTAACTTCCTTCTTCAGTTGAAAGAGGACGGCAGTATATTCCCCGGCTTTGAAACCATGGATTTGGATACCTTAAGGGCGCAGTTCTCGGAAGGCAACATCGGAATGTATTTTGGAGCATCTTTTGACGTAGGCGTATTGTACGACCAGTTCCCTGCAAAATATGAATGGGGCGTTGCACCGCTGCCGGTAATGGACGCCAATAATCGCTACAAGCAGATTGGAACGCCTGGCGCTTTCTATGTCGTCAGCTCCAGAGCCGTGAAAGAAAAAGTGGAAGATAAGGTTATGGAAGCATACAAGCTGTTTGTTTCTCCGGAAACACTGGCATTGACCTATGAAAAGGGCAAGGATATTCCCATACGCGGCCAGGATATCATCAAGGTGGCAGGAACGCCTGAAAGACCGCAATGGCCGGCATTCACCGATTTGACAAATGTTTATGTCCGGTTGGCTTATCCGGAAAGCAAGATCACCATTGAAGGTGACAATTATGATGTCGTATTCTCCAAAATCCTCACTGGTGTTGCTAAGCCGGCGGAAGCCCTGGAGGAATTGGATGAACGCTATAATAAATTACTGCAGAATGCTATTGACAGCGGCGCTTTGAACATCAATCTGTACCTGGATCCGGATTTTGATGAAAATGTGAAATACGTAAAATAAATCTTTTGACCTGAATGTCTCAGTTTCCCCTAAATCCAGGTGGCCAGGCGGCCAGGGGTTTAGGGGAGAATCTTTTCATGGGAAGGTGTGGGAATATGCAAATTCTTAACAAAATCCGCAGCAGAATCAAGTCTTATACATTCGGTGACAAAATTCAGGAAATATTAATGATTCTTCCCATGTTTATAGGGTTTTTATTGTTTGTGGTATATCCTATATTCTGGGTTCTGAGGTGGGCATGGTTTAACTATAATGGTTATTCAAACCCGGTTTTCATTGGCTTCGATAATTTCGTCCGTGCCTTTACCAGAGATAAAACCTACTGGTTTACTTTGTTGAATACCTTTATCCTTGCAGGGGCAAAGCTTGTGACCGAAATGCCGATTGCCATCGTACTGGCAGTGCTTGTGAACAAGAAAATGAAAGGCATCTCTTTTTTCAGGGTTGTATATTTCCTGCCGTCCGTATTAAGCATCGCCGTGGTTGGTTTGATCTTTTCCATTCTGTTCAGCCCATACAACGGTATTGTGAATGCGCTGCTGGTGAATTTCGGGCTGGCATCGAAGAACATAAACTGGTTTGGGGAGAGATGGCTGGCAATGTTTGTTATTCTGCTGGTATCGCTGTGGACTACATTCGGACTGAACATGATTTATTTCCTGATGGGGCTGCAGAATATTCCGAAAGAGCTGTATGAATGCGCCCAGCTTGACGGAGCCAACGCTTTCAGGCAGTATTTCCACATTACGCTGCCCATGCTGGCGCCTGTGATGCAGGTCGTATTCATGTTAAGCATGCTTGGTACGATGAAAATTACCGATTTGATTCTCGTTATGACAAATGGGCAACCGGGGGGTTCAACGGAAGTGGTGATGACCTATATCTTTAAATACTTCTTCCAATACGGAGACGCCACCGTTACTCCAAGCCAGTTTGGTTATGCATCCTCCCTGGCGGTTATCACCGGAATTGTCCTGTCCATCATCACATTGATCTATTTAAGGGTGTCCAAGAAAATGAAAGAAATTTACTAGTAGAAGGAGAAAAAGCTATGGCTGTTAAGGTTCTCAATAAAACCGTGATTTATGTTTTTTTATCCATCGTAGCGCTCATTGCGATCTTTCCTGTGCTTTACATTGTATTGGCCTCCTTTAAAACGAACCAGGAGATCATGACCGGCGGCGTTAATCTGCTGCCCACGGAATGGCAGTTTCATAACTATATTCGTGCTTGGGAGCTTGCCAATTTTCAGCGCTACACATGGAACAGCTTGTATATGTCTTTCTTTATTGTTGTAGGTTCCATCATTACGGCTACAATTGCCGGATATGTTTTCTCCAGAGGAACAACGAAAGTGACAAAATTCATCTATGGTATGGTCATGTCATCCCTGTTTATCTCCATCGGTACGCTGGCGCTATATCCTCAGTTAACCCTTGCCAGAACGCTTGGGTTAAGCGGATCCCTTTGGGGCGTTATTATCATCCGTGTTTTCGGGATGAATGTGACCCAGGTTTTTATTGCCACGGGAAATGTGAATCAGATACCCAAGCAGATAGACGAAGCGGCCAAAATAGACGGATGCGGTTTTTTCAAGATATTCTGCCACATCATCTTCCCGCTTTTAAAGCCGCTGATCGCCACTATCGGCTTGATTTCCTTCCGTATGGCATGGAATGATTACCTGCTGCCTTTTGTCTTTACCATTTCCAAGTCCGACAGGATGCCGCTTGTGGTGGGTGTAGTGAACCTGAAATCCAGCGGTCAGGCCGCATCCTCCTGGGATCTCGCATTAGCGGGAATCAGTATATCATTGATTCCGATGCTGTTGGTATATCTGCTGCTGAACAAGTTCTTTATTGCAGGTATGGCTGAGGGAGCCATAAAGGGGTAAATAGTTATTATGCGTTTGCGGCAATAGAACAGATAGTGTTAAGTAACATATGAAAACTGTGGCATATAACAAAGGAGAGGAATGATCATATGAAAATGCTGAGCGTGAAGGGCAGCAAAATAATCGACTCTTCCAGCAATCCAGTACGGCTGAGAGGTACCTGTATCGGCGGTTTGATGAATATGGAGAATTTTATTGACGGATACCCCGGAACCGAGATGGGTATACGTTCACAAATGGAGGAGGTTTTGGGGAAAAACAAGGCCAAATTCCTGTTTGACAGAATGCTGTACTATTTCTTCCGGGAAGAAGATATCGCTTTTATTAAGGAATGCGGAGCAAATGCTGTGCGGCTGCCTTTAAATTACCGCCATTTTGAAAGCGATATGGAGCCTTTTCGCTACCTGGAATCCGGCTTTCAGAAGCTTGATGAAATCATTACGCTGTGTGAAAAGCATGGGGTTTATATTATTTTGGATATGCATGCGGTACAGGGTTGGCATAATGCGCATTGGCACAGTGATAATCCGAGGGGTATCAGTCTTTTCTGGGATAACATTCATTTTCAGGATCGCTTTGTGGCATTGTGGGAGGAGTTTGCCCGAAGGTATGCGGGAAGGTCTGTGGTCGCAGGCTATAATATCATGAATGAGCCCTGCACCAATACCGTTCATGGTGATTATCCCCACACCTTCTTTGATAAATATGTTCCGCGGTGGGACAGGATCAATGCCGTATACCGCAGGGTTGTAAAAGCCATCCGGAAGATAGACCCGGATCATATCATATTCCTGGAGGGGGATTGTTATTCCCGCTATTTCTCAGGGCTGGATGCTCCATTTGACGACAATCTGGTCTACAGCAGCCACAACTATATTTCAGCTGGCTTCGGCCCGGGCGTGTATCCTGGCGTTTTTACAACCCATAGGGCCGACAGGCAGTTTGAAAACGGTTATTGGGACAGGGCAAAACAGGTTGAAATTTTCAGAAGACATGATGGTGCGCAATTTACACAAAAGTATCAGGTTCCGTTATGGGTTGGTGAATTTGGGGCGCAGTACAACGGCCCCGTTGAAGATATTCCTTATCGCCTGCGCGCAATGGATGATCAGCTGGACGTTTTCGAAGAGCATGGAGCCCACTGGACCACTTGGACCTATAAGGATGTTGGCGTGATGGGTTGGACGATGCTGGATCCGGAATCGGAATATATGCAGCGGATTGCATCGGTGCAGAAAAAGAAGGGCCTTTTGGGCGCGGAAAACTTTACGGACAGGTTTGTCATGTCACCGGCCAAAAAAGCCGTAAAAGAACTTAGCACCCTGATGGAAGAGATTATTCAGGACGGAGAAATGAACCCATTAAGCAATAACACCAGTCTGGCGCAGGTTGCGCTGACCCAATATGCGGCTGGTCTTTTAGAGCCGGTTTATGCGAAGTGCTTCCAGGGGCTGAGTGAAGAAAAAATAGACAGCATCATGCAGTCGTTTGCGTTTTCCAGGTGCAGGGTAAATGAGGGCCTTGTGGAAGTGCTGAAAAAGCATTTGTCAAAAGCTCCTTAAGATCACTGTTGCGCCATGATGAGGTGTTTGATGAGTCGGGGATGAGCCTTACCTGTAGTTCTTTCAGCCAGGGAACCCGGGTCCGTCAGTGGTTTATGAATCTGGGCCGAAAGCTATGATCTGTTAAGCCAGGGAACCTGAACCCACCCACGGCTCAAATAATAGATAATGGAGGATACGTATGGTTATAAAAATTCCGGAAAAATGTGTGGATGTAAGAGCGGAAGCGGATGTTCTGGTTGTAGGGGGCGGACCTGCGGGTATTGGCGCAGCCGTCGCTGCAGCAAGGCAGGGATGCCGTGTCATGCTGCTGGAAAAAAGGGGTTTCCTGGGCGGAAACATCACTGCAAGCTATGTTGAAACCTGCAACCATTTTTTATATTGCACGAATTTTCAGACACAGGGCATTTATCATGAAATTGAGCAGAAGTACCGGGATTCCTTTGGCAACTCCCATGATATCCGCACTTATGCGCCGCACCGCTTCAGCAGCGAATATCTGAAGGTTTTTCTGGACGATTTCCTGAAGCATGAGCAGGTGGCGGTAAAACTGCACTCCTTTGTGAATGATGTTGTGATAGAAGACGACCGGATTCAATGCGTGATCATTCAAAGTAAACAGGGGCCCCTGGCGATAAAAGCTGGTGCTGTTATCGATGCAACCGGGGATGGGGACGTCGCTTTCAGTGCGGGTATACCTTTTGAGCAAGGCAGAGACAAAGACGGACTGTGCCAGCCCGGTACGGTAAACCTGCGAATTGCGGGGGTAGATGTGGAAAAGTTTTCAGGAGAGCCCGACAAGCTGAAGCTGTTGTGGAATAAATTCCTGGACGATTACCGGGCGGGGATAACCGGCCTTTCCTGCAAGCGGCAGGATCTGCCTGCGGGAAGGTTAACCCCGGCAGGCATTATATCCTATCTGAACTATTCCTGCGCCTATGGAATCGATCCCACCAACCCCGACGATTTAACCCGGGGTGAAATGGAATGCAGGCAATATATCATGGAGCTGTATGAATATCTGAAGAAGAATGTGGACGGTATGCAGAATATTGAAATTGCATCCATAGCCCCCGAAATCGGTTTCAGGGACAGCAGAAGAATAAAGGGGCTGTATCGTCTTACCAAAGATGATATTGAAGCGAACCGGAAGTTTGACGATGTAATTGCTGTTTATCCAAGAATATATGATATGTTGGCTCCGGACGGAAACATGGAAGGTGACGGAGGCTTGGAAGGCGGAGGCTATAAAGGCCATATCTATGTTCCCATTGAAAACTCCAGAACTTACCAGATTCCTTACCGCAGCTTGCTGCCGGTTAAAATCGACAATCTGCTGGTGGCTGGCAGGTGTATTTCAGCGGATCATATCGCAGAAAGCACCATCCGGGCAATATCGGCGTGCATGCTGACAGGCCAGGCTGCCGGCGCTGGCGCTGCGTTAGCGTTAAAAGATGGGAATGCACCGAAGAATGTGAATATTCCAAAGCTTCAGTCCATACTCAGGGATCAGGGCGTAGATTTGCCATAAAGCCAGGAAAATTAAATGCCTTAATATCGAAGCTCTAACTTTCAATGAATATTACTATCAATTGAGTTTGAGTAGAAGCTAATACGAGTATTATAATTGGTGGTTCATATCTTCTTCTTGAAGGCGATAATGTCTATAATTCATTTCAATTGATTTTTCCGGACGGTAAAGTTTTTACGCATAAAAAAGATATTCCGACTCAATTTGAGAACTGTTATTACACCAGAGGAGATACGGATCATATTTTGCATACACCCATAGGCAACATCGGTATAGCTTTGTGCTGGGAAATGTTGCGGTATGACACAATCAAAAGGATGTCCGGAAAAGTTGATATCGTTTTGGCAGGCTCCTGCTGGTGGGATCTGCCCGATGATGCTCCAAAGGAACGCGAAGAACTCAGAAAATATAATCAAAAGCTGGCATTACAAACACCAGTTACCTTTGCGAAGTTATTACATGTTCCTGTAATTCACGCCAGTCATTGCGGGAAAGTTACAGCTTTCAGATTCCCGAAGGAAGAAATTGAGCAAACACGCCAGTTGGTTGGAGCTACTCAAATCCTTAGCCGGAATGGAAATATAATCGCAAGACGATATTTCTATGAAGACGAGGGCTTTGTTACAGCGGATTTGAATTGGAGTCGATATGATCGGCAACTCGCAGATATTGAGGAAAACAAATATTGGATTCCTGATTTGCCGGAAGCTTATTTACAGGCTTGGGAGCAAGTTAACCCGCAAGCTGAAGTTTACTATAAAAACATTGCTTTGCCTTACTACCATTGCAAAACTGAAAGCTCGAAAATACATTAATTTTCCGAGCCTTTCGAATTAACTATTTATTTGTTTTTGCCAACGGAGGTTTTGTCTTGGCTGATAATAAAAGAATACATTATTTTAGGGGGTATAACATTGGAAAAGTTTATTGGTTTTTTAGAACAACTAGAGAAACATAAGATCTACTATACTATAAGTAAAACCAGAGAGGATTATATAAGAGTTAATATTGCAGTTCCAGGTGAAAGATGGGAAGTCGAGTTCTCTGGAGATGGAGATATTGTTGTCGAGAGATTTAAGAGTAGTGGAAATGTAGAAGGTGAAGAGGCTATTAAATATTTATTTGATAATTTTTCGGATTAATAACAGATAACAAAGATGGTCGCAAAATGGATTGGATTCAGCAACAAGTTGGATTTGTTTTTGATAGAATACCGACAGGCATCCATCTTCGACATTGATGGTAATTCTTCTGATAGCACATGAAAAAAGAACTTGGAAAGAGGATGGGGACGTTTGAAAACAATGCCTGAAAACCGACTGGGATCATGTGTGAGAAATTGTAGGTTTCAAACTCCAATATCATGATAAAATCGTCCCCTTATTTCATAAAATCAGACGGTTGTTTTGTTATAACCCCGTATGTATAATTAAGTCGAATGCTAGAACATCGGGAGGGGATAGATATGCTTTATCCGAAAAGCTGCCAAACAGAATTGGATAAAAATTTATTTAAAAATCCAACCAGTGAATACCGTGGAGCGCCATTTTGGGCTTGGAACTGTAAATTAACACCTGATTTGTTAATCCGTCAGATTATGTATTTAAAGGAAATGGGGTTTGGCGGATTTCACATGCACAGCCGTACTGGAATGGCTACCCCTTACCTTAGTGATGAGTTTATGCAGCTCGTCAAAACCTGCGTGGAAACCGCCAGATCCGAAAAAATGCTGGCATGGCTTTATGATGAGGACCGATGGCCTTCGGGAGCAGCCGGTGGTCTGGTTACGAAAAATCCGGCATACCGGGCACGCTATCTGCTTTTTACGCCGTATCCGTATGACGAAAATCAGGCCGAACATGGCAGCTTTGTGTCTGCCTCTATGGGAAAACGGATGGGAAACGGCACGCTTTTGGCGAAATATGATATTTATCTTGATGAAAACGGTTGTCTTGAGGAATATCGTGTGCTGGATGAGCATGAAAACGGCCAAAATGTTTGGTATGCATATTTAGAGATTGCTGGAGTAAGCCCATGGTATAATAACCAAACATATGTCAATACATTGGACAAAGAAGCTATTGACGAATTTATCCGCATCACCTATGAAGCATACAAGGTATCAGTTGGAAAAGATTTTGGCGGGATAATTCCAGCAATCTTTACCGATGAACCGCAGTTCACCCACAAAACCACACTCGGATATGCAACTGAGAAAAAGGATGTTTTTTTGCCGTGGACAGATGATCTTGAGCAAACATATAGCGGCAAATATGGGGAATCGCTGCTTTCTGCACTGCCTGAATTGATTTGGGATCTGCCTGATAACCGGGTATCCAAAACGCGTTATTGCTATCATGATCACATAGCGCAGCGGTTTGCAGATACCTTTGCCAACAACTGCGGGAAATGGTGTCGTGAAAACAATCTGATGCTGACAGGGCACATGATGTCAGAACCAACCCTGGGCAGTCAAACAGCCGCGCTGGGAGATGCCATGCGTTCATACAGCGGCTTTGATTTGCCGGGTATTGATATGCTCTGTGACGCGCGTGAATATTCGACTGCCAAACAGGCACAGTCCGCTGCCCACCAGTTCGGTCGGAAGGGCGTTCTTTCGGAGCTGTATGGCGTTACCAACTGGAATTTCGATTTTCGTGGACACAAGCTGCAGGGCGACTGGCAGGCTGCGCTTGGTGTTACAGTCAGAGTACCGCACCTGTCATGGGTATCCATGGAGGGAGAGGCAAAACGGGATTATCCGGCGTCAATCAATTACCAAGCACCGTGGTATAAAGAATATCCACTGATAGAAGACCATTTTGCTCGTGTCAATACCGCAATGACACGCGGAACTCCTCTGGTTCATGTAGGCGTCATTCACCCGATAGAAAGCTACTGGCTGCATTGGGGACCATCGGAGCAGACAGCGGCAATACGTGAGCAGATGGATAACAACTTTAAAGATATTACGGAATGGCTATTGTTCGGGCAAATCGATTTTGATTTCATCTGTGAATCCCTCCTTCTGCACCAATGTGCACAAGGCGGCGCTCCGCTCAAGGTGGGGGATATGGCGTATGATACCATTATCATCCCTAACTGTCAGACCCTGCGTTCTTCCACTGTTGAACGGCTACGATCGTTTCTCGGGCAGGGCGGCAGGCTTATTGTCATGGGAGAAGTACCAAAACTGGTGGACGCCGTGCCAGCAAACAACCAGTTTGAGTTCTTGAAATCCGCCAGCCTAATCCCGTTTGAAAAATACAGGCTTTTGGAAGAACTGGAACCCGTCAGGGAAGTGGATATCCGCAATGCGGATGGGGAGAGGGCAGGGCATTTTCTTACACAGATTCGTCAGGATGACGAGATGCGCTGGCTGTTTATCGCGAACGGCAGAAAGCCCCAAACTCATGATTTGATTAACCCCCAGAATATCAAAATCCGCATTCCGGGGCGCTGGGCTGCTGAATTATACGATACGATGACTGGGGAGATCCACAGTTTGGATACGTCGTTTGAAGGAAATAATACGGTTGTCCGGCGAACGGTTTACATGCATGACAGCATGCTGCTGCACCTTAAGCCGCATACTGGCCAACTTAAAGCCGCGGATGAACAAAGAGAAATTCACCCCCATAAGGCCGAGGGAATCCTTGGAAAAGTGCCGGTTGCATTAAGCGAGCCGAATGTTTTGCTGCTGGATATGGCTGAATATGCATTTGATGATGGCGAATTCCAGCCGTTGGATGAAATACTGCGTATTGACAATAAGTTTCGAAACAAGCTAGGACTCCCGTTGCGAATGGAAGCAGTTGCTCAGCCATGGACGCAGCAACCCGAAGAAGCAAAGCATGTCATCCGCTTGCGTTTTGAGATTCGCAGTAAGCTGGACATTGATGAATGCTTGCTGGCGCTTGAAAATGCGCAGAGTACCAGGATAGTACTGAATGGCAAAACCCTCGAGAACAAAGTTGTTGGCTATTATGTTGATGAGGCGATTCAAACTGTAAAGATGCCAAAAATCCAAAAGGGCGTAAACATTCTAGAGTTGCAGGCCCCGTTTGGAAGACAGACGAATCTGGAATGGTGTTACCTGCTTGGAGATTTCGGCGTTAGGGTAAACGGGTTTGAAAAGGTGCTTACGAAACCCGTACGGGAGCTTGCATTCGGCGATATTGTTCCTCAGGGGCTTCCGTTCTATGGCGGCAATATCCTGTACAAGCTGACCATAGAGGGCAACGGTGAGGATGTTGCGATCCAGGTTTCTATGTACCGGGGCGCGCTTATGGGTGTAACGTTGGACGGTGAACGAATCGGCTCTATCGTGTTTGATCCTTATACAATTCGGATTCCGGCTTTGACTAAGGGAACACATGAAGTTGGACTGCTGTTATATGGAAACCGCGTTAATTCATTTGGAGCGGTACACAACTGCGATGCCACATGGACATGGTTCGGCCCAAGTGCATGGAGAACAACAGGCGATAAATGGAGCTATGAATATTGTCTTAAAAAGGTCGGTATTCTAAAAAGCCCTGCAATTATCCGTTAGAAAGGGGCTTCATTGGTCGTTATATCGAAGGGTCAAACCAATTCGGGAAACCTTGCCTGAATATGACGATACCAAGATCAACCCGCAGACCCTAAAACAACTGGAACCTCATATACAGGAGGGGAATACTGAATGAAAGATTCGGGAATGGCAGTCACTTTTCAAGTTTGTCTGTGGGCTTATGCTAAAAAGAAAGCAAGGCATCCAATTATCGACAAAACTCAGCATAGATAATCGGATGGATAAATGCAACGAGAGTCCAGACAGGAGATCCGAAGCATCGAAATCTGGATTCCAGTAAAGAAA
>LSQX01029719.1_pt1 | contig 15328 bp, 10 predicted proteins | sample 654561 | NCBI WGS metagenome assembly LSQX01 (sample SAMN04489861, study PRJNA283612) | anaerobic digester metagenome | isolation source: 4 biogas reactors fed with cattle manure at either 37C or 55C with and... | place: Denmark: Kongens Lyngby | collected 2014 | reverse complement strand
CACAGATTTCCGCGGACAATCTGTCGCTCAACACCAATATCACTGTATCGGGAATAAGCGGCGTGGTTGTTGACAAAGCCTCTCAAGATCCGCTGCCGTATGTTACAATCGTCGTAGAATCGCCTGATGGCACCATCGTAACAGGTGGGATTACCGATGATTACGAAAATTTCTCCATCTCAAAAATCAATGTGGAAAATTATTTGGTTAAAATTCAATTTATCGGTTGATTCAAGATGAAATATCACGAACCATTGTTGTAGATCAGTTAGACACATCAAAATTAATTCAAACACGCGTATGGATTTGAATTTTCCCGAACGTATCGTCCGACACGATGGTGGAATATTAACAGCAGTTTTGATTTGTATGCTCAAAATTTAAATGGTGTCGTAGCCACAGAATGAATAGAAGTTGAAAATGTTGGATATACATTCCGACTCAATAACAGTTTTAAAGCTACAAAAGATTTAACTTTTTCAAGCTTCCTCCTTTTCGAACTAAAATTTAATTTCAAGCCCAAGCACACCTCGGGAATGTGTATCGGCTGTTAAAAACAATATCGGTGCATGATGAAATTTTAAGGGAGTCAAGATTCTTCATAAAAATTCCCCCTACAACTGCCGCGTCTGCCCGGAAAGGTTACTTCAGCACCTTAAGCGCGTTAGTTTCAGCGAAAAACAGCAACGCATCGTATCGTAAAGATACAAGAGAAGGTACAAATTGCCTGCGATCGTTACGCGGATTATAAACCACTCCCACCGCACGATGTCCCATCACTTTAAGATTTTTTTCTTTTCTGTCTTCCTCGCTGAAAAGCACATAAAACGTCGGCAAGCCCGTCTTGTTCATTGCTGCCTCCACACTGCCCTTGATGGCTTTGGGAATGTTCATTTTTTGCATCGGCGCACCCCACTCCCGTCCCGCCATCACGGTACCTTTATAGGTGGTGAGTCCGACCAAAAACACATTTTCGGCACCCCATTTTTCCCTGCTGAGCTGCCCGATATTCTTTTCTCCCGTGTTGCGCATGCTTGTATAAGCGGCATCTCCGACATGCGTATTATGCGCCCAAACAATTCCTTTGGCATTTTCACCGTATAGCGTTAACAAGTCGTTGACGGTAGCGTGCATATGAAACACGCGCGAATTCCAGGATTCGGGACCTTGCAGTGTGACACTCTCCCGATAAAACGCTTCGGCATTGTGAACCACTGCCGCATTTTGGAGTAAATAGAAATATTCGTCATCCGACAACTGTTCAAATTGCTGACGGTTGTTTCTTATGAAGTCTACGACGTTTTTAGTTGTAGTGGCACAATCGGGGCGACCCAAGTTTACGGCACGCGCATACTCCCAACTAAAACCTTTATAGGGATGAAAACAATCGTATTGCGACTGAATGTATTTTTGGACTGCCTCGTCCTGACTTTCCAACAAGCGCAACACCTCTCGTTTCGACTCCCATTCGTCGTACACATCCATTCCGTAAAACCCGATTTTATCTGCTTCAGGCAGGCCGTCGTTGTATGTTCTCAACCATTCTGCCAGCGCCACCGTCTCCTCATTGGACCACATCCAGACCGGCCAACGCTCCAGTTCTTCCAACACTTCCTGAGCCGAAGAGGCAGCCCCGGGTTTGTTTTTTACATATTCGTTGAGTTTGTACAAACTTGCAAAATCCCCTTCCACTGCGATGAAATTAAATTGGTGTTCACTGATCAACCGTCTGCTGATGCGATCTCTCCAGTAATAATATTCGTGGGTACCGTGACTTGCCTCGCCCAGCAGCACCAATTTTTTATCGCCTGCATTTGCAATCAGCAAATCCAAACTTGCATCCGTATCAAGAGGAATGGCATTTTCTTTAAAATCTTGTCCCCACATGTCCATACATACCAAAAATAAAATTAAAAACCAGGACTTTTTCATCGTTGCTAAAACTTGATATCTCCTGCTCAAGATAACCATTTTGGGGGTAATGGCAAGGGTAGGGTTCATAAGTATCGGACAAGGAACCATATTCTTATTGAGAAGAACATCCTAAATATAGTATTTCCGCCGTGGATGTCGGAATCAAAAAATAACTTCAATAGATTAATTTTAAAAGATTCTAATTTTAATAATCGACTGGTGCACAACAACATTGGATGCGTAGCGTAATTTTATTTTTCTGCTTTTGGAATTGTTCCGTTCATCCATTTTTTCACTTGGAGTTCAGTACCCGGAAGGATTGCCATTTGCTTGCTATCCATAGCTATCACACAAAAGGCATAAATATGATAAGCTGTCTGATTGTATTTCTTAGCTGTTTCGTCATTGCCGACTTCAGCTACATACCCTAAAATTCTGATTATTTTCCCTTCTTTTTCATAACCACTGTTTACCAAAGAAGCAATCCAAATTGTGTTTCCTCCTTCTAATTTTACTTGGTAGTAAGGCTTGCCATTGTGAGCGGAGTACACTTCTGATACCAGTCCATTGAAAGCAATGATTTCACCATTTCGCTTTTTGAGGTTTATAATATCGCTTCCCGTAATCCGGTATTGCGGCAAAAAAAGATTGCGCAATCCATACGGATGTCACGTACGGTCTTTATTTTAATTTGAATTTTTATACGAAGTCGGTTTTAAAATCGGTTGTTGAGAAAGCGAGTGGGGGATGGATTCTGCTGTTGGGGGCGGCTTATTAGTTAATCTCGTGAAACCCTTTTTCGATACTAATTTCAACTCTTTTTTTTCAATTGATTTTTCGTAAAACATTAAAGCTACTATTACTGAGGTTTTTTCAGTCGGCTTTTACCAAATCAGATTATTGTCAATTTTTTCTTTAAGATTTAACTTTTCAGTCGGAATATTCGTCTCATTATCTACATTTAAAAGACAGGATTTTCCATTTAAGTTCATTCTAATCAGGGAAGTTCAATGCAATTCCAGCGTTCCGGTTCAGCGAATACGAATTATGTCGGTTGGTCAATGTGGCATGAGGAATGTGGAGGAGGAGTGCTTTAACCTGAAGTTTGTCCAAAAAAATAACCGTCTAAAGAAAAATTCAATAGACGGTTATTCAGGTTTAAGATAAAACTACTTTCTCAGATTTCGTTTATTCTTTAATCACTTTAAAAGTTCCGATTTTTCCGTCGATGATTACGTTCAATAAGTACGTACCGCTTGACAAGAACGAAACATCGAGTTCCATTTCATTTTGGAATCCGGCTTTCTTGACCAGAACGCGTTGTCCGAGCAAGTTAAACAATTCTACCGATTCGATTGGCACAGTGTTACTGATAGTCAACTTATCGCTTGTCGGTATCGGTAAAACGGAAACATTCCTGAACGTCTCGTCTTGCACTCCAAGGAATCTGTGAACCGTTATCGGTTTCAAATCACTTTCACAATAGCCGCTTTCCGTTTGACTGACATAATAAGTCGTCTGATCCACCAATGGCGTGGTATCTGGCAGCGGAATCATTTTGTCTAAATCGGCGTACCATTTTAGGTCAACTCCGGTTACATTTAAGTCTGCCAATGTTTGACCATTATAGAACCCTTGATTTCTGTCGCCTATCGGGGTGTCAGATTTGTCCAATAGTGCTACAGTCACTTCCAATGCAGGGCCTTCACAAGCGTTAACGGTTTGGGTGGCGTAATAGACACCGCCGTCAACCACTACAGAATTGGCAGAAAGCTGTGTTCCGTTACTGTCATACCATCTGATATCCGTACCGGTAACGACTAAGTCGCTAATGGTACTGTCCACGCCACAAACATTCTGAGTCGCACTTCCTGTTGGCGGATCGGGCAGGGTGGTGTTCACTTCTGCAATAACAGGAACACGCGACGCTTCACAAAGTACGGTCGCTCCAACAATAGTTACACGATAGTCATGGACTTCTCCCCAAGAGCCACCCGGCGTACAGGCATCTTGTGGTAATGAAGAATAGCGGTCAAAAACACGCATAACCGTCGTGTTTCCAGTAACATTAGAAGGAATTGTAAAAGTTCCGTTTATAGGATTGGCTCCTGAAGTAGATTGATATACAATTTCGGAAGAATCGAATACTCCATCTTTATTAAAGTCTATCCAAATTTTCATTTGTTGGCTACTAAAATTAGCTGTAGAAGTGAAATTGTAAGTTTGCCCTCCTATCAATGTAGCTGTTAGACTTGAATCGTTGGTGTAATCGCCGTATCCGTTTGGTGAACAACCTGAATTCAAGTGATTGATTAAAAGATTTCCTGATTGGTCTTCTAAAATAAAGTCTTCAATCATATCACCACTTGTACATCCTGTTCCAAATGTCGGAATACAGTAGGTGGGTAATGGTCCGCTAGAACCTGTGCCACTTTCAGTATAAACTTCAGTAACCCAATATGTTTTCGTATTTGTCAAAATAGGAGTAACAAAAGTATTTCCGATATATATAGGATCACCTCCATTTTGTTGGCTGTACCAATAAATATCGCTTCCGACTCCACCGGCTTGCGCAGTTAAAGTAACACTACCTGATTGACATACGATGCCGTCAGTTGTAGTAATTATTTCCAAGTCTACACAATCAAATTCCATTGCAGTAATAGCGAATAAATCACTTTCACAACCCAATACGGTTTGTGATACATAATAGGTGGTATTGTGTACCAGTTGCCAAGTAGTAGGGTCATTTATAGGCTGTGTACCCGCCGCATCTTCGTACCAATTCAATCCCGTACTGTATGTATGTTCATCAATATCTAAATCTGTAAGATATTTCGTTCCTACAAAATACTGCGTAGCATCTCCGGACGGAGTGGCAGCGTTATTACAATCAAACCCGTAAATATTCAAGGTGTAATTGGTGCTTCCGGTCTCCGAGGAAATTACAATGAAGTAATCTTGTCCGCCGGTAGCGTAGAAATCTTCTATGAGATAAACACCTCCAACACTTGTGGCACCTGCCAAACAATTTGTTCCAACATCACCACAACTCTGGTAAACGAAAACACCTGTGGAGTTGTTGGTTACATTGGTAAGTTCGATATTGATGATATCATCGGTAACAGGTGAATATTTGTATACAATATCGTTACCGTCTAAATAATTCAAAGTGTAATCACATCCTGGTGTTCCGGAGAAGTTGTTTCCATAATTGACCGTATTGTCTGTATCGGTATAATTTAATGCTCCGACTAATTTATCTCCCGACTGAGACACAGTAGCAAAAACTTCAACTCTAGGAGATTCACATATCATAGAGGCACCTACGATAGTGACTTTATAGTCGTGTACTTCTCCCCAAGCACCTCCAGAAGTACAAGCATCTGTTGGCAACGAAGAATAACGATCAAATACTCGCATTACAGTTGTATTGCCTGTTGCATTGTGAGGTATTGTGAAGGAACCGATTACAGGATTTGCTCCTGATGGAGATTCATATAAAAGTTCTGTGGCATCATCAAATACGCCATCTTTATTTAAGTCAATCCAAATTTTAATGCGCTGACTGCTAAAGTTGGCTGTAGAAGTAAAATTATACGTTTGACCTGCAACCATCGTAGCGGTTAAACTTGGATTATTGGTATAATCAGCGTATCCGCTTGGAGAACATCCGGATGCTAAATGATTGATTAAAATGGTTCCGTTTTGATCTTCCAGAATAAAATCATCAATCAAATCACCACTTGTACAACCTGTTGTAAAAGTAGGAATACAATAAGTTGGCAGTGGTCCTCCGGATCCTGTTCCGCTCGCTAAAAGCACTTCTGATACCCAATAGGATCTTGATGAAGAAAGCGGTGGGGTGGTAAAAGTAGGACCAAACGCAATTGGATTAAGAGATGTACTTGAATCGTACCAATAAATTTCACTTCCGGTTCCACTTGCTGTTGCGCTTAAAGTCATCGAACCTAAGCACATTACATTGCCGTCAACAGTATTTGTAATATCCAAATCACTACAGTCAATTTCAGTAACCGTAATAGCCAGTAACGGGCTTTCACAAGTGCCGTAGGTTTGACTGACATAATAAGTAGCTCCGTTTACCAAAGGTGTAGTTGTGGGATCCGTAATGCTGATGGTTCCCGCCGCATCGCTGTACCAGTTTAAAACGCTGGCGGACATCGTGCCTTCCACTTCCAAATCAGAAACAAAAGCAGGAGCTACAAAGTCTTGATTTGCATCTCCAATAGGAGCCGGGAAGGTCGCACAGTCAAATCCTTTGATTTCCAATGTATAATCGATGGTCGGTGTTAACCAAGAAGAAACAACGATATAATAAGTTTGTCCCGTAACAAATGGAAATTCTTCGATTGCAATATCGTTGTCTGAAGGACCTGCGACAACTCCTGCGACACAATTTGTACCGATATCGCCGCAACTTTCATAGACAAACACCCCTGCATAATAGCCGGTAATATCTTTTAAAGTGATATCGACTAAATCGTCCATAGTTGCGGTATGCATATAAACTGTTTCATTTCCATTGAGGTAATTTTCAGTTGTTCCACAATTAGTTCCCGGAGTTCCTGTGAAGGTATTTCCGAAAGTAGTCGTTGTATTAGTGTCAATATAAGGCAATGTTGTAACAATGATATCACCGTCTTGTGATACGGTGGCAACAACTTCTTCTCGAGGAGATTCACAAAGTACGGAAGCTCCTATAATTGTTATTTTATAATCATGGGTTTCTCCATAGGTTCCCCCAATTTGACATGCATTGTCAGGCAATGCGCTAAATCTGGTTGATACTCGCATAATGGTATTACTTGCTAACACATCGGAAGGAATAGTAAAGGTTCCATTTGTTTGTCCTCCAGTACTTCCAGCAGTGGACTGGAAAACCAATTCCGTAGCTTCATCAAAGGTGCCATCAAAATCAAAATCTATCCAAATTTTGACCCAATTACTGGTTTGATAAGTATGTGTTATAGCAACATCATAAGTGGTATTTGGAAGTAAAGTCGCAGTAAGATTAGAATCATTAATGAAATTTCCGTAATTATTTGCTGAACAACCGGTTCCTATATGACTGATAAGGGTGGTTCCGCCTTGACTCAGGATAAAATTATCAATATTATCTCCACCACTACATCCTGAACTTCCATGTACAGGAATACAAGGAGTTGGCAATGTATTATTGCCCGCACCTTGCTCCAAAAACACCTCTGACACCCAATATGAGGTGGTATTTGTAAGTATAGGGGTTGTAAAAGTCGGACCAAAAGCAATTGGATCACCGCCTGAAGCTGAACTGTACCAATAAATATCTGTTCCAAGACCACCGTTACCAACAGCTTCTAATTGCGCTACTCCTTTACAGACGATATTACCGTCAACAGTAGATACAATTTCAAGGTTGGAACAATCAATTTCATGTACGGTAATACCAAGTAAATTGCTATCACAACCGTTTAAAGTTTGTTTCACATAATAGGTCGTGCCATCAACCAACAAAGTAGTATTTGGTATTGAAATCGTTCCGGCAGCATCACTGTACCAAGTCAAATTTCCTCCGTAAACCACAAGGTCGTCAAGAGTATCTCCTGGTTCAAAGAACTGGTTGGCATCGCCTCCGGGTGCTGCCGTATAATCGGAACAGTTGATGTTGGCAAAGTCAACAGTCAATGTGTAATCTGTCGAAGCAGAGGTTGCCGTTGTCACTACGATAAAGTAATCGAATCCGTCATACATCGGAACTTCATCGATAAGAATATTTCCGGTGGTTCCGTCACTGACGGCTCCGGCCCAACAATTCGTTCCGATATCATAACAACTTTCATAGACAAAAACTGCGGCATTGTTACTCGTGAGTCCGGAAAGTTCGATACTGTAAACACCGCCTACCGAAGGATTGTATTGATATACGGTTTCATTTCCGTCAAGATAAGGAGTTCCGTTATTGCAATTTCCTCCGGGTTCTCCTTCATAATTATTTCCATAAACCGAAGTATTTGCAGTATGAACATACGGTAAAGGTTCAGTAACTTGTTCATCAGCCATTTCGTTGACTGTCGCAATGACTTCCGTGCGCGGAGACTCACAGACTACAGAAGCTCCTGAAATATTTACTTTATAATCGTGTACTTCTCCAAAAGAACTAGCGGAAGTACAAGCATCTGTAGGCAAGCTGCTATAGTTGTTAAACACACGCATTCCGGTAATGTTTCCGTCCACATTAGCAGGAATTGTAAAAGTTCCGATGGTCGGATTCGCACCGGTAGGAGATGTGAAAACAAGTTCATCAACATCATCAAAGATTCCATCCTTATTAAAGTCTATCCATATTTTCATTCGTTGAGTTGAATAGCTGTGCGTAGCAGTAAAAGAATAGGTTTTACCTGCTTCAAAAGTGGGATTAAGATTTGCATCTGCGGTGAAATTTCCATATCCATTAGGAGAGCAACCACTATTTAAATGTGAGAGAATTGTATTTCCTGATGCATCTTCAATAATAAAGTCATCAATCGTATCACTGGAAGTACATCCTGTACCAAATGTAGGAATACAATACGTAGGGAATGCACCGGAACCTCCGGGTATTCCCCCTGAAAGTGCTACTTCTGCCACCCAATACGAGGTAGTTTGTTGAAGCTTAGGCGTTGTAAACTGTGATCCAACACCCACGTGATTTCCGCCGGTAGCATTTTCATACCAATAAAGCGCAGTATTCGCCACAGCACCTGCACCTTGTGCCGTTAGTATTACCGATCCTTCTCCGCACACGGAACCATCCACTGATGATAATACATCCAAAAGGTTACATTGTGCTTCATTTACAGTTATTGCAAGTGCTGCACTTTCGCATCCTTGGAAACTTTGGGTTACATAATAGGTTGTACCGTTCACAAGTACTGTACTATTTGGTATGTTATTGGCTAAGGCAGCATCACTGTACCATTTTAAATCTAATCCGGTAACGTCTAAATCTGCTAAAGTCTGTGTGTTTATATAGCTCTGCGCAGCAGGACCGGTAGGTGCCGGATAATTGGCACAGGTGGTTCCCGTTACAGTCAATGTGTAATTCATAAAGTCGGTAGGACTCGCCGAAGAAACCACGATATAGTAATCTTTGGTATCTTCAACGGATACTTGAAAACTGTGCGTTCCGATATTTTCATTGACCGAACCTTCGGCATAACAGGTATTTCCGATATCCATACAGCTTTCATAAATAAAAACAGCGGTATGCGACTCGGTCAATCCGGACAATTCAATATTCAAAATGTAATCGTCATCAGCTGTATATTTATAGACCACATCATAACCATCTAAATAAGAATTGGTCGTTCCGCAATCGGTTCCCGGAGCCCCGGAGTAGTTGTTGTCGTAATCAAAGGTGCTGGCCGTATGCGTATAAGGCAAGGTTAAAATTTCTTCATCTGCCTGATTGTTGAGGGTAGCAAAAACCTCCACTCTAGGAGATTCGCAAGTTACAACGAGTGTGGAGAATTGAAAATTATAAAACCAATAATAATAATTTACGTTAAAATTGTTACCCGTAATATCAATTTCGGGTGAAGTATACGGATAGGATGCTCCGGTGGTGTTTCGATAAAGCGTAATATAGTCAGTTCCTTGTTTCATTCGATAATTTCCCGGAGATAACGGAACATTGAGCGCTACGGTTTGTGGTGTCGAATTTCCGGAAACAGTTGTGGTATATGGAATATTTTGGATTAAATTTCCGTTTGTGTCCTCGATGGAGATGGAAGAAGAAGTTCCGACTGCCACAACAGGATCTACAAATACGTCCACTGATATTAAGACGGTAGCTTGTTTCACCGTAAACTCAGTGTAGTAGAAATCAGTACCGTAAGAGGATATTGTTCCTACAGCAGTAGGTCCTGTAGGTCCCACAGAACCTGAGGAACCGCTTCCTATTATTTCTGTAGCCCAATAGGAGGTGGGAGCAGTAAGAGGTGGTGTAACATAAGTTGCACCCGAACCTACCCAATTTCCTCCTGTAGCGGCATCATACCAAAAGATGTCATCTCCGGTGCCGCTGGCGGTGGCTGAAAGTGTTACGGATCCTTCGCCACAAACAGAACCATTTGTGGTTGTAAGTATCTCTAAGTCATTACAATTCTGCGCTAATGTAGGTGGCGCAGTAATGAATAACATAAATGTGATAAATAAGTAAAATTGCTTCATAAAATTTAAAGATTAGTTTGGGTCATCAAATATAAAAGAAATCATAATGATAAGCTAAAATAAATTGGTAAATATTAAATTATCAAAAAGTCATACTTGATTAGCAATGTTAAACAAGTTTTTCATTATAATAATTAATGTTAAGAAATAATTACTCAAATGCCGTAATTCAGTATTTTGAGTAAAAAAACATCTCAATACAATGCAGAAACGTTGTATATTTGACATAAAAAATTAATGGCAGTTTTATTACTTTACCTCTTTTTGGCATTGGTAGTGTCATTTTTGTGTTCAATTATGGAATCTGTGCTTCTTTCAATGCCGCAATCTTTTTTGATGGTCAAACAACAAGAAGGCCATAAATGGGCGCATTCTTATAGTCGACTCAAAGCGAATGTAGACAAGCCGCTTTCTGCCATATTATCTTTAAATACCATTGCACATACCATTGGAGCCGCAGGAGTGGGAGCACAGGCTGTAAAAGTGTTTGGTGACGAATATTTCGGACTGGTTTCTATAGTTTTAACCATCTTGATTTTGGTTTTGACTGAAATAATCCCGAAAGTTATCGGTGCACAATACTGGAGAAATCTTGCCAAACCCTCTTATTACATTCTTCAAACAATGATGATTATAGTTTATCCTTTGGTAATAGGATCTGCCTTTATTACAAAACTTATTTCTAAAAATAAACAAGAACAAACTACTAGTAGAGAAGAAATTGCCGCATTAGCAAGTATCGGAACCAACGAAGGACTTTTTTCGGACAAAGAGAATAAAATCATTCAAAACATATTGCGACTGAAAAATATTAAAGTTACCGAAATTATGACTCCTCGCGTTGTACTGTCAATGGCAGAAGAAAATACGCAGGTCAATGATTTTTTAACCAATAAAAATTATCTCAAATTTTCTCGTATTCCGATTTATTCCGGAAACGATGAAAATATTACAGGCTATGTTTTCAGACAGGAAATATTTGAAAAACTGGCAGAAGACAAACATAAATTACCTCTTAAAGAAATTAAAAGAGAAATAACGGTAGTGCCGGATTCGATGGTTTTGTTTTCACTTTGGGAAGTATTGCTCGAGAAAAAAGAACACATAGCACTGATTGTAGATGAATACGGAGGAGTAGAAGGAATCGTAACGATGGAAGATATTATCGAAACCCTTCTCGGTCTGGAAATTATGGATGAAAAAGATACCGTAATCGATATGCAAAAATTTGCCCGCGAACGCTGGAAAAGACGACAAATAAAATACAACCTGATCGATCAAATAGAAAAGAAAGACGAATAAAAAACCCACAATTCTTCATATAAATCAAAACTGTGGGTTTTAAACTTCTAAAGCTGTTCTGTAACTATTTTCCGGTGTGTTTGGCAGTGAGCGCTGCAATATTTACAATTACTTCCACTGCTTTGAGCATGCTTTCTACCGGCACATATTCGTAACGGCCGTGAAAATTATGACCGCCGGCAAAAATGTTCGGACATGGCAATCCCATAAAACTGAGTTGAGAACCGTCCGTTCCTCCGCGAATGGGTTTAATGATGGGTTCGATATTCGCTTTTTTCATCGCTTCTTCTGCAATATCCACAATGTGCATTACCGGTTCAATTTTTTCACGCATATTGTAATATTGGTCTTTAATTTCAACCGTGATGGTCTCATCTTGATACTGACTGTTTATTTCTTCGGCAAGATTGTAAAACATTTCTTTTCGTGCTTCAAAATGCTCGCGGTCATGATCTCTGATTATATACTGAAGTTTTGTTTCGTCCACACTACCATCAATTGAAGTTAAATGGAAAAAACCCTCTCTGTCTTCTGTGTGTTCGGGAGTTTCCAAACGTGGAAGCGAGTTGATGAAATCTGTGGCAATGTACATGCTGTTAATCATCTTTCCTTTGGCATAACCGGGGTGGACAATCTTTCCTTTTATTGAAACTACGGCGCCTGCTGCATTGAAATTTTCGTATTCCAATTCACCCACTTGACTGCCGTCCATCGTATAAGCCCATTCGGCACCAAATTTCTCAACATCAAATTTATGAGCGCCACGACCAATTTCCTCATCCGGCGTAAATCCGACACGAATCTTCCCGTGTTTTATTTCAGGATGATTTATCAAGTATTCCATAGCGCTTACAATCTCTGCAATTCCTGCTTTGTCATCTGCACCCAATAATGTGGTACCATCAGTAGTAATAAGTGTTTGTCCTTTATATTGAAGCAAATCTTCAAAATAATCGGGAGAAAGAATTATGTCTTCTTCGGCATTTAAAACGATGTCTTTTCCATCGTAATTTTCAATAACGCGAGGGGATACATTTTCTGAGTTGTAGTCTGCTGTGTCCATGTGTGCGATGAAACCGATTGTGCGAACATCTTTATCTGTATTGGATGGTAAAAGTGCAGTAACAATACCGTACTCGTCGATTTTTACTTTATCGAGCCCGATGTCGATGCATTCTTCGTAGAGCATCTTCGCAAGTTCAAATTGTTTTTTAGTCGATGGCACGAGTCCTGTTGAACCGTCCGATCGTGTATCTATTTTGGTGTAGCGTACTAAACGCTCAATGAGTGTGTTTTTCATAATTTTACCTACTTATCTATCTCAATTATTTTAACATATTTGCGCGTATTAACCTAAAAAATGGCCCAAATCCAAAGAAAAAACCACTATTGTAAAATAATGGCTTAATCATTCATTATTACAGATCTTTATTCGCTGTCTTCTTTTGATAATTCGTCAGCAAATTCTGTTACTGTATTTTCTGCAGATGCGCTTAAGTCATCAAGTGCACTTAAGGTTTTTTCTACATGATTTTTATTATTGCGATTGAGGAAGTAACCTGCCGCACCTACTGCTGCACCGATAATCGCAAGTGGAAATAGTTTTTTCATTTCGTTTCCTCCTTTGTTTGTATACTATTATTCTATCACAGTATGTGTATCAATGGGTGGAAATAACGTGATAATCTTTATCAATGAAATATTCGTCATTGTGTTAATTTAAAAAACACTCCATTCATTTCCTAATAGGAAGTGAGTGGGGTGTGTTACTTTCTCTTTACTACAATCATGCCATCACCAATATCATGGTAGGTACTGATGAGGTCCGGTCGTGCATTGAGATACTCTTTAAATTCTTTGATGCGGCGCATCATTGATCTGAGATTTCTTGAATAGATTTCATCAAATCGTTCTTCTACAAATCCATGGTAATCGATGTTGTCTATAATACATACTTTGTCTGTATAGGCAAAGTATAGCTTAAAGAAGGAAAGATTCTGTGCTTTCGCTGCATCAATAATCAGTGCATCATAGTGTCCTTCTACTGAGTAGAGGTGGGCATCGGTGAGTACTGTTTGGATTTGGTTTTTAAGATTTAAATCACTGATATTCTTGTTGGCTTGATCGTATCGTTCTTCATCTCTTTCGAGGGTTAGGATTGTACGGTCGGGTTCTTCGAGAACTAGGGCACTCGCGGAGTAAGCAATAGCCGTCCCAATCTCGAGGATTGAAACGGCTTTGTTTTCTTTGAGTGTCTTAGAAACGAAGTCAATGCTTTCTCGTGACATGATGGGAACATCATTGTCTCGAGCAAAGTCTTCAATTGTTTCTAATGTAATCATAGCGAATTAAACGAATTCAATGATTGCCATTGGTGAAGCATCACCACGGCGCATTTCTGTTTTAATTACGCGTGTATACCCACCATTACGGTCAGCATATTTTGGTCCAACTTCAGAAAATAATTTTTGAAGTGCTGTTTGACCAGTTTTTTCATCAACAACGTTGAATACTACTTTTGCTGCTTGACGACGTGCATGCAAGTCATCTTTTTTAGCTAAAGTAACTAATTTGTCAGCTACTGAACGGAGTTCCATTGCCTTCTTTTCTGTTGTTTCGATACGGCCATGTACAATTAAGCTTGTCGCAAGATTACGTAGTAATGCTTTACGGTGTGCTGAGTCACGTCCTAATTGACGTTTTTTCATCTAATTCCTCCTACTCAATCGTTTTGAAGTTAAGGTCTAGTTCAATTAACTTGTCTTTAACTTCTTTTAGTGATTTTTTACCTAGATTTCTAATACGCATCATTTCATCTTCTGTTTTCTGAACGAGTTCTTCAACAGTAGCGATTCCTGCACGTTTTAGACAGTTGTATGAACGCACTGATAAATCAAGGTCTTCTATCATCATTGTTGCCATTGGATTTTCTTCTCCAGAAACATCCGGCTTAATTACTGACTCTTGTGAATATACAGCATCTTTGATAGAAACAATTTGCTCAAGGTGATCCATTAGGATTTTTGCACCTTCTGATAATGCATGTTGAGGTTCAACAGCACCATTTGTCCATATTTCAATGATCAAACGATCGAAGTTAGAATCTTGTCCAACTCGTGTTTGTTCTACTGCATATTTAACTCTTTCAACTGGTGTATAAATTGAATCTGTGAAGATTGCTCCAATTTCTTGAGTTGAGCCTTGGTGGATAAGTTTGTTATCATCTGAACTAACATATCCGCGGCTTTTACGCGCTTTTAATTCCATCTCTAATATTGCACCTTCTGCTAAGGTAGCAATAATTTGATCTTTATTAATTACTTCAACGTTTGTAGGGCATTCAATGTCTGCTCCTGTGACCACTTTAGGACCTTTTTGTGAGATTCTTAAAGTATATATTTCATCATCGCGAATGTTAAGTACTAAGTCTTTAACATTTAAGACAATACCTGTAACATCCTCTCCAATACCAGCAATGGTTTCAAATTCATGATGTGCACCATCAATTTTTACTGAATATACAGCCGCTCCTGGTAATGAGGAAAGTAAAACACGTCTTAAAGCGTTTCCGATAGTCATACCGAATCCACCTTCAAGGGGTTCAATTATGAATTTGCCATAATCGGCAGTTTCATCAAATTCTTTAATTTTAAACTGTGCTCGTTCAAATTTATTCATTTACTAATACCTCCTCAATGATATATTAACCTCTAGGTCTTTTTGGTGGTCTACAACCGTTGTGTGGTACCGGTGTAACATCATTAATTACACTAATTTCTAAACCTGCTGTTTGTAATGCACGAACAGCTGATTCACGACCCGGTCCTGGTCCTTTAACACTTACTTCAATTGATTTCATTCCGTTTTCAACTGCTGCACCTGTCTCTTATACACATCT
>LSQX01380188.1_pt1 | contig 15329 bp, 19 predicted proteins | sample 654561 | NCBI WGS metagenome assembly LSQX01 (sample SAMN04489861, study PRJNA283612) | anaerobic digester metagenome | isolation source: 4 biogas reactors fed with cattle manure at either 37C or 55C with and... | place: Denmark: Kongens Lyngby | collected 2014 | reverse complement strand
GCAATAGCGTGTGAAATGGAAAAGTTTAGATGGATAGGTATTGAACTTATGCCAGAATATGCTGAGATAGCAAAAGCGAGAATTGGTGCAGTTAAAGATTATGATGCAACCTTAGATACAAAAACAATCATTAAAGAAAGCATTAAAGAGGATAAAGAAAAAGAATTAGGCATACAAAATATATTTGATTTTATAGGTGACAAAGATGAATAATGAGAACAATACAAAATTAACAATTCCTGAATTTGGAGAATTATCACTTCATGATATTCTTGTTTTTTATGATATGCCGTTAGTTTTTGTTTCAAAAGATATCTTTAATACATTTTATCTTTTCCAAGAAACAATTCAAAATGAAAATCAAACTGAATGGTTGGTTATCAAAATCACTCAAAAAAGATATTGGGAATTAAAATATAATACCATTTCCCTTCAAGAAGCATTTAAAAGAATAGAGCATGGAAAATACTATTTAGTATCTGATTATTCAAACTCTGAACCAACGATTACTTCTTATGATTATCTTCCGGAAGGTAAAATAACTGATTATAACTGTTTTGTTGGTGAAAAGGACAATTGGAAAAGCATTTATACAGATTAAAATCTTTGGAGGCTTAAAAAAATGAAATTAGATCAGTTGGTAACTGACTTATTGAAATATCATTTTGATAAAGATGAGCTAAATTTTAGAAAAACTGCAATGCAAATCGCTGAAGTTTATAGTGCTGAAAATAAAGGTTCTATTGCTTCTCTCATTTATCATTTTTTGTATAAAGAAATTGCCTGGCTTCCAAAACAACCTAGAAAAAGAGTAAAAACATAACTTTTCATTTCAAAATCTCCCAAATTATCCCTGTTTTTAGCTAGTTTTAAAAAAACTGTGGTAATAGTAAGATGTAAGACATTAATTTAAAGGTGATTATTATGAACGCTAATTTTGAAACAACTTATAATAATATTATTAAAAAAATCGGTGCTCGTGGAAACGATGGACTTTCTTGGACTACCATTTATCAGGATGCCTTTGATGGATTAAAAGATCATGATTTAGTTAGAGCATTTTTAAAAAAGCAAAACTTTTCAGCCAATGAAATATATACGATGAAAAGTCGATATTTAAAACGCATTGAAAATAATAGAGGTAAGCGCGATGAAAAAAAGCAGTCGCTTTAAAAATAATTCTTCTAAAAATAACATCACAAAAAAAGAGCTCGCTATGATTCCCTCAATAATTCCAACAAAAATTTTTGAAAATCAAGAGTTGTCAGATGGTGCAAAAGTTTTTTATGGCGCTCTAATCTTTTTGGCTAGGCCAAACGGCTATGCTTTTGCCGGAACTCGAACGCTAGCTACTTATTTAGGTAGATCACCACGCTCGATTTTATATTATATAGCAGAGCTTAAAAATAAAAACTTAATAGATGTTGTTTTTGAAAATAAAAAGCGCTTAATTTATCCAGTAATTCCTGCTTTAACCAATATTGATGTTGCTGTTTTCGTTCCGCCAGAGATATTATGCCAGAGCAAACTTTCAAGCGGCTTAAAACTTAGTTATGGAGCGATTCAATATCGATCAGCTAATCAAAACGGTTACTATGCTTACCAAAGTGTCGATGAATTAGCTGATATGACAGGAAAATCACGATCAACTATTTATAGGCATTTGAAAATTTATAAAAAATTAAAGCTGGCCAGGTTTGAAAAAGACAACGATTATACTAGAATCTATACTTTTAATACGTACCAAGATAACATCATTTTTAATCAAAACGAATTAGAGATTCAGCATAATGCTGATCCTCCTAAAACTGAAAAACTACTGTCAATTACTCCAGAAGAAGCAAATTATTTAAGAGGGTTGATCGGTAGAACTTAATCCAATTTACTCAGAATAACTGAGTTTTTCCATTTGCTGTTTTTTCATTGTTCTTCCTTTCTTGAAGAAAAACAGTTAATTTTAAGCTTCAAAACTAGCTTGATTTGCTGTTTTTTTTCTTTGCTTTTTTCTGTCGCATATATTTCTGTTAGTGTTGCATTAATTTCTTAAAGTTTCCCATCCTTTGCAAGAAAACACACTTTATTGTCTCATTTTTTGCGCTAATAATAGAGTACTTTAAAAATAGAATAATAAATAGAGTTTTTAATTAGAAGATGAAATGACAGAATAAAAAATTTCTTTTTTTCTTCTTCTTTTTTACTAACTTAAAGATTTAAAATCTAAAGAAAAATAGAGATCAACTCTAATTAGCTTTTTATTAATAATAAGACCTCAGCTCTTGAATTTCCTTTTTTTCAAAAAGAAAATCCGCTTTTTAAAAATAATGCTTGACATTATAAGGTTATAAGGTTATAATGTGTATAGAGTTGATAACATGGGAGGTGCAAAATGCTTAAAAAAATGACAAGTTTAGAAAGAAAACATCTATACGAGGCGATTTGGGAGCATGTTGAAAGTTGCCATTACGGAATTGATGAGTTTGAAGAATCGATAATTTTTGATAATTATAAAATAGACTATCGTTATTTTTCAACATTTGACGAAGAAACAGATGAAACAGAATCAAAAATTGAAGTTTTATTCATTCAAAAGTTTGATTATATTGAGTTGTTAAAAAGCGCAAAAGTTGAATATGAAAAATCAAGGATTAGCGAAAGCGTTTATATAAAATTGGATGAAAATAGAACAGTTCGAGTAAGTACTCACAAGAGACCTGATTATGAATTTGGTGGAGTTTATTACACACATGAATATTACCAAGATTATGTTTTAGACAACAAAATAGAAATGTATAAAATAATTGAAAAATTATTAAATGAAATGAAAGGATGAGGGTTAAAATGAAACTTAAATTAAAACAAGGAGTCAGTTTGAGTCAAAATCAAGCCAAAGAAGTTGCAAATATGATTATGGAAGAACCCGATATCGGTTGGGAGAAAACGAGGGAAGAAAAGGGATCACATGTTTTTGACATTAAATTACAAGGTGAATATGGAATTTATATTTACCGTGTAAATTTGGCTTTTAAATTAATTACATTATTAAAAGTCAAAAAATTAAGAGCTTAAGGCTCTTTTTTTTATGCACAAATAAAGTTGAAAACTTTTCAATTTTAAGCATTTTTAGTTGAAATTCTTTCAATTTTCCGGCAAATCTTGCATAATCTTACAAAAACATTAACATTTTCAGCTTCTTATGATAATAAAAAAGTAAGACATTTAAATAAAAAAGGAGGATTTTATAATGTCAAGAAAAACATTTTTATCAAAAGCCGAAAGAAAAAGACTTTTAACACTTGTTGTCGGCTTACTAGTTGTACTTTTAGCAGTTATTTTCGTAATGCCACTTTTCCCGGTAGCAGAAACAGTTTTAGGAGTAGATCCAACTTTATGGCAGCGAGCACATGCCTGGTTTGTTACGGCACGTGAGTTTGTATTAACTTATGCGATGTATATATTATTGATTGTGCTAGGTTTAACTATTTATTTTCGCATAAAAAAATAGGAGGATTATTATCATGAAAAAATTTAAAATTATTATAGCTGTCTTAATTACAGCTTTTTTCGCAATGTTTGGTTTTCAAAAAATATCAGCTCAGTCTAGCTATCAATTTACAGTTGAACCAAAAATTCAAAATAGACAAGGAAATCTAGACACACCAGTCTATCCAGTAAATGTTAGTTTTTTTTCAAATCTTGGAAGGCGAGAAAATAAATTAATCTTTATTGAAGATGATATTAGGGTTACTTTGAGCTTGGTTTATTATGCATATGGAGAAATAATTTTAATCGATATTTATGATAATGCGACAAATGAACATATAATTCAGATTGAACACGTAAATGAACAAGAGTTACAAGAGTATATTACTTTTGATGTATATGGTGGTGATATTAAATATATAACTGATTTGCGTGAAGATGTTGAATCTTTAACGTTTAATTTTCTGCTCATGCTAATCGAGTCAAATGAGTTCGACGCACCTTTCAACTTTTCATCTTGGGAAGGTGTTATGGAATTTATAATTTATCCAAAGCAGGAATATATTCCAGTTTTTTCAGGTAATGAAAACTTTGTTACAAGCGTTGATGATCCAAAACCACTTAGCTTCTTCTTGAGCTATATTACAGCTTATGATTATGTTGATGGTGATCTAACAGATGACATCATTGTTGACGAAGACAATTATACAGCGAACATGAATGAAATCGGACAATATTCAGTTAAACTATCAGTTTCTGATTCTGCCGACAATACATCATATTTTGTGTTCTATATTAACGTTGTAGACATAACAGCGCCTGTGATCACTGGTGTTAAAGATTTATATACACCAAATAGCAAGAAACTAACAGAAACTGAAATATTAACGAATATTATAGCGACCGATAATGTCGATGGCGATTTAACGGATGAAATCTACATTGATGAAGATAACTACTCTGATTATTATGATGTACCCAATACAACTAACAATTATTATACTGTTGTTATTGCGGTAGTTGATAGTTCTGGAAATAAAGCAACTGAAGAAATTAAAATCTATGTTGTTTTAGATGAGAGCCCTGTCTGGTATATTTACAACGGTGCTACTGTCTTTTTAGAAGAGGATGCTGAATTAACAAGGCAACAAATTATTGATCTATTATTTAACACAGGCCAAATTGACAGCAACCAAGTTCAATTTTTAGAAGATAATTATACAGCCAATATAGGAACTCAAGGCGTTTATCAAATGGCTTTCCTGCTTTTTGGATCAACCTATAATGTGAATATCGTTCTAGGGGGCGAGGGCTTAGATACCTTTACTGTTGAATTTTATGTCGAGAGCGAATTGTATGATACTGTCAACGTTGTCGAGGGACAAACAATAATACCTCCAACAGCGCCTAAAAAAGAAGACTACACTTTTGTTGGTTGGTATAAGGATGAAGAATTAACAATACCATTTAAACCAAGCGATCCAGTTACAGAAAATATTATTTTATACGCTAAATTTTTACCAAAAGATCAAGGTGGGGGAACTCCAATTTTTGGCGGCAATTTATCTAGTAATGATTGGATCATGATTGGTATTACAGCGGTTGCATTGCTTGCCTTAGTATTTATTTTTGCACCTAAAAAGAGGAAATAATCATGAAAAAATTCTGGACTATTTTTATATTAATTTTAATGTTTTTTTTCGCTGGAGCTTCTACTTCTGCAGAAGCTTCAGATAGTCCAGTTATTATTGGGCCAAACTTGATTCAAAAAGAGCAGTATCAAGTTTTAACATTGTCAGATATCCTTAATTTATATACCTCTGAAATAGGAGGTGTTTCTATTACTAGAGACACCTATACTGGTAACGGAGCGATATTAGGAACTTATGAAATCGATCTAATGGCTGCAGATGGAGTAGAAATTGCTGAAAAAACTATTGAGATAGAAGTTTTGAGGATAATCGGCTATTCTGTCCGAGCTGTAACTGACAAAAAAAATATTCATATTTCTAAGGCAGTGAGATTGATGGCCATAGATGTAGCACGAATTCATTCGGCCACAGGAGTCTTTGAATTAAATAATACAAGCCAAATGAGTGTTTTAACAGATAATTATAGCGCTAAATTTGACACTCCAGGTAATTATCTATTTGAATATCGTGTTATGGATGCGACTGGGCTTGATATGACTATCTCAGCAACTATTACAGTTTACGAATCCGATCGCATCGACGCACCCATTTTTATAGCTCCAGAAAAGCCATCAATTTTCAGTAATATAAGTAAAATAACAAACATGATCATTACTGTTGTTTTATTAGGGGTTGTTGGATTTGGGATTTTTAAGTTATTTAAAGTGGGGAGGAAAGCGAAATGAAAAAAATAATAATTGGAATATTATCGATAATCAGCTTATTTGTTGTCTCTGTTAATATTTTTGCAGAAGAAACACACAACGTTGACACTATATTATATTCAAATGATTTAAGCAGCCCTCCAGCAGAATTAAACCATCAAATTGCTCATAATGGATTATTAACATTGAATATATTAGGTGATGATCGAGCAGCAGTTGCTTTTGTAGCAAACGGTCAATTGCGACTAAATATGGGTAATCCTCCAATTTTTCAAATAGATCGTGATTATGAAATTTTTGGATATATAAGGGATATAGATAAGCTAGGTGTGTTATATCTGGATGAGGACTATAATCCGTTATTTTTCGAAACTTATGATCCGGGCGAAATTATTTCTGAATATCCAGCAGTTGAAAATACTCCTCCTGGAAAAGCTTTTGCGGGATTTCTAAAAGCAAAAGGTAATGAAATCGGTGATCCAATTACTACAGATTCTATATATATGGTAACTTATCAGGAATCAACACCAATCTTTTCATATGATTCATTGCCAAAAACTTTAGGAACGTTTGAAAGCGGTACAAAAAATATAGGCGTTGTAAATATATACCAGCAACAAAACAATCTATATCAGATACATGTTCATTATCAAAACACAACTTATCTTTTAAATGTTGATAATGTACCAGAACATATTTTTAATTCTGAAAAAATTTATTATTTTAGTGAGGGCGATAACAGGTATTTTATCGGGTTTTATAAAGTTGAAGATGAGTTTCAAGAAACCGATGATCTAAGCTTAAATATTTTAAATAACAGCTGGATAATCTGGAATCTTAACACTAGCGAATATACAAGAACAGAAAATAACACTGTTCGGATTAAAGTTGAATCGAGAGGTACTGGATGGAGTCATAACGAATTATATGCTGTAGTAGTAATTCCTCATGAAATCGATGATCTTCTTGCGATGTCAATCTATTATACGTATCGATATAAATATCTAATTGGTGGATATGGCCAATGGACTTCTGTTGATCAACAAATACTGCTGAAGGACCATAAAACAGAAATTGAATTACCCTGGTATTATGATGTAACAAGATTATTCACCTGGGCAGTTAACTCAAATCATTTAACGAGAGATCTTTGGGGCCTCGATCAAATAAACGAAATTACTTTTACGAGTCAACAAAAAATTGATTATGTTGATTGGTTTGCTGAAAACGGTGCAGGAGTTTATTCTGTTGAAGAAATATTTCCACCTAATGCAAAAATTTATGATTTATATTTAGGAACAAAAAACAAATTTTGGTCTACAGCGGTTCAAGTAAAAGATTTTGGAGTATTAGCATATCGATATCAGTATAAAGGCGTTGAATATTCTAATCCATACCCAAAATTTGAAGCGCCGGATCAACCAGAACCAGAAGTTCCAATTGATAAAATTCTAGGTTGGTTTCAAAATCTATTAGATAAAATTTGGGGATTCTTTTTAAAAATTAGTTATATAGGAGTTGGGCTTGTTGGTTTAATAACTACACCTTTAGCTTTAAAAACTTCTTCAGCTATTTTCGGCAAAAAGGTTTATAAAAATAGATTTATCGTATCAATAATTTGGATAGCTGCATTATATGCTGCTTGGTTTGCCTTAATTAGATAATGTTTAAAATTATTGAGTTTTTCACTCGTAATTGGAAAATTTTAACGATGATGGGGATCTTTATCTTTATGTTTGCCATGATAAAGCCTCTAGCAAACATGTTTAGAGGGGTTAAAGACGGAATTCGAGAAATGACCACACCAGCTGGATTTTTTGCATTTCTAATTCTGCTTGCTTTAGCTATTTTTTTAATATTCTTTTTCAAGGGGATGTTATAAATGCTTGATAAAGTTCAATGTTATGAAAATAAAATTCTAAAATTTATTTATAAATATGAGGTTGTTTTTCAAAAATATATTAGCTTTCATGATCGCTTTTTTATCGCTGTTATTGAAGGATTCGAAAAACTTGTTTTTGGTTTATTAGATTTGATTGCGTTTTTTAGTAAAATCGCTAGATATTCAACCTATCCTCTGCATTGGATTTGGATCAAGATTTTTTTAAAGCAGCTCCAGAAAGAAAAGCTAACTGATCTACCCATTTTTAAACTGGGAGCACACTACTTTTATGGTTTGCCTGAAGCAGGTAAGTCGACTGTTGTTTATCATGCAATGATGGATTATGCATATTACACAGGAAAGACGTCATATACCACAGCCATGATGGAAACACCAAGAAAAAATGTGTTTGGCCAAGAATATTATTACCATCAATTTTTTAGTCCTTCAGAATTTTTTAAAGATGGCGAACAAGTAGTTCAATTTAACACTCTTAGACACAATATAATCGTGTATGAAGAGCTATTAACACAGTATCATCAACGTGATAACAAGAAAAGAGATTATAATGCGGAGGTTTTACCAATGATCGCCTCGATGGGAAATCAAAGACATCAGAAGATTGATTTATTTTACTTTATCAGCCAATTACCACGCAACGATATATCAATTATGCAGATGTTAGCAGGATATCACGAACCTAGAATTGTTAAGCGTTTCGATTACAAAAATTGGCTTAAAACTGGCAAAATACGCTTCACAATTAAGGGATGGCGAATGACATCATATTCGATATTAAGTTCCGCCTCGGAATATAAAAAGGTTAATAAAATCCGGTGGTTTTATAAGAATAAATATTCTAAGGATTTTGAATATTTTAACCGCTTAAATATGGAAGATAAATACAAGCATTTAAAATTACACAAAGGAGTTGAAATGAAATGAGTCAAAGTCAAATTAATGCGTTAATTACGTTTGCCTGGATACTAATAATAGTTGTCATTATTGCTGTTATTTGGTTTATTATTTGGACAGCTATATTTATCCCTATCAAGAAAAAGGACGATCTTCTAAAAGAACGAGAAGAGGCACGTACAGACTTGCTAGAGATTCAAGCTGCCAAATCAATTGAGTGGGATAAGTATAAAGAGCTTCAGGAAGAAACCGATAAGATGAGAAAAGCTTATTTTCAAGCTAAAGAAGCTAAAGAAAAATTACAAGAAGAAAAAGCTAAATTAGAGGTGGATAAAGAGAACTTAATCAACTTTAATCGAGAGCTTAAAAAGCGACAAACTGAGCAAGCTAAAAAAAGCGAGAAATAACATATTATCATATATATATACTTATATATATGATGATATTATAAGTATTTTTATATGTGTCTATTTATAAACCTTGGATGCCAGGGTTTTTTTATTTTTGAATACTATTGATTTATAATTAGAGTGCTGTCAAAACAAATTTCGCTACCTAATAAATTAAAGAAAATAGATGACAAAATCGCAACAATAACTATTGAAAAAGTTAATAATTATTCAGTTGTTTAGTCCTGATCGTTAAAAAAATGACCAAAAGCTGCTTCAAGTGCGCCACGCACTCCAAAAATATCATTGGGAGTGCATTTAAATATCTTGCATAATTTAATGATTTAATTAGAATTGGGTAAACTTTTTCCAATTTCAAGTCTAAAATATTGAGCTTGAGTGATATTTAAAATATTAGCAACATCTGATTGAGTCATTCTAGCTTTTTTTCTAAATTCTTTTAGCCTTAATTGAGTCATATAATCCCCCCTTAAAACAAGTTTTGCAAATTTAATGCATATTACTATTGACAAACTGTACAAGTATTATGTATAATTAAGTCAGATTACAAGTTTTATGTGTATTTCGATTCAAGAAAAAACCTAATGAGTAAAAACATTTGATTTCATCAGGTATTATAAGCTTTTGGCGATGCAGGAGAGATTCGAACTCCCGACCGACGGCTTAGAAGGCCTCTACTCATTGCTTGGGAGAAATTTAAATGATTGTCGGCCACAAATTAAGAAAACTAAGAAAAGAATACAAAATAACTCAAGAAATGTTATCTTATTTTTGTGGCGTTAGTCGTAACTCAATATCAGCTATTGAACGTGGACTAAGAAAAGGTTATTGGGATAAAGCATTGATTCCAGAATTGAAAAAACGATTTAAGGAATTAGAAAAGAAAGAAAAGTTGTTAGAAATATATAAACGGGCATACGATAATGCCAATGCAGAAGTATTAAAGATGTTTACGTATGAACAAGATGAAAAGACTACACTAACTAATATTATAGGACATTTAGATGATAGCAAAACCGTTGTGCAAATAAAGGAGTTAGAAAATGGAAGTGAAATACAAACCGAACAACATTTATAACGTAGATAGTTATAAAGCAATAAAAGAAATACCAGATAAGAGTATAGACTGTATTTATACAGATGTTCCATACCTATATATTGGTGGAGGTGGTGGGTCAAGTGAATTAGCACAAAGTATAAATAAAAGTAGTAATGAATTAACAAAAGCAAACATTATTGCTGGTTTTGAATATTCAATATTAGATGACTTTGTTAGAGTTATGAAAAAAGTTAATATTATAATTTGGTTTTCAAAACTACAAATGCAAGATATATTAAATTATTTCATGAACTTAAAAGACAAAGAGATATATTTTGAACCACTTGTTTGGATTAAAACAAATCCAATACCAGCAACAAATAATGTGTGGTTGCGTGATTTAGAATATGCTTTTCACTTTAGAGAAAAAGGTGTTAAATTAAACGATGGATATGAATTAAAATCTAAATGGTATCAAAGCCCGATAAATACAAAAGATAAAGAATTATACGATCATCCAACAATTAAACCGTTAGAATTGGTTAAAAAACACATAGAACATACAACGCAAGTAGATGATATAGTTTTAGACACATTTTTAGGAAGTGGCACGACAGCAGTTGCTTGTCATGAAACAAAAAGGCAATTTATAGGCTTTGAAATTGATAAAAGTTATTATGATATAGCACAAGATAGGATAAATGGAATAACACAAGTAGAACGCAAAGAAAAAGAATTAGGCATACAAAATATATTTGATTTTATAGGTGACAAAGATGAATAATGAGAACAATACAAAATTAACAATTCCTGAATTTGGAGAATTATCACTTCATGATATTCTTGTTTTTTATGATATGCCGTTAGTTTTTGTTTCAAAAGATATCTTTAATACATTTTATCTTTTCCAAGAAACAATTCAAAATGAAAATCAAACTGAATGGTTGGTTATCAAAATCACTCAAAAAAGATATTGGGAATTAAAATATAATACCATTTCCCTTCAAGAAGCATTTAAAAGAATAGAGCATGGAAAATACTATTTAGTATCTGATTATTCAAACTCTGAACCAACGATTACTTCTTATGATTATCTTCCGGAAGGTAAAATAACTGATTATAACTGTTTTGTTGGTGAAAGTATTGCTTTCAGTGAAGAGCAGTATAACACGTTAGAAAATGCTCAAAATACAAATAAAAATACTTTAGATATAATAAATCATACTCCCGATAATAAATTTGGCTTAGATATAAAAGATTTAAGGGATACGTTAACTGATATTATTCCTGTCTTTGGTATGTTAGGTTATAGTGATAAAATTAACACCCAATTAATTCGTGGTTCTACTGTTATACGTTTTGAATTTGAAGATGAATTTAATTTGCTTGACCCATTTAGCTCAACAAAAGCATTAGATAATTTTTATAGATTAATATCAATAACTAAGGAAGAAGAAATCAAAAGCAAGTTAGATAATAATATAGCTAACCTTACTAAATACGACACGTTTTTAAAAAGTATTGCTAAAAACCCTAACATGGTTATTCAAATAGCGAAACCTAACGATACCCAAATAAAAAAAATTTACATGAATAGTTATGATTTTAAAGAACGCAGAGCTACAATTAAAAATATCGTCGAAACAAAAACATTAGATCTTGATGACATCTATATGTGTTTTGCCTTTGACACATCTAAAAGAAAAATCGGGTTTATATTTGATAATCAGAAAGTTTATGGCGATATTGATGACCACAATATAAACCCTAAACAAGAGACTGGAAAGCACTACCACTTGATAGGGAGTTATAAAATGAAACTTATCAATGACACCGTTCAAGTAACTGATTTTAAAATAAAAAATTTAATGAAAAAAGACTAAAAATCATGTTTAAAATTAATAAACGGTTTGTGAAAAGCTGTTTTTATTCTTTATATAATGTATCTCCTTAAATAATTATGGCAAAACACCTTAAATAAACCTTTCTTGTAGTAGTTAAGGTTCGAGACACCTCATCTCCACCATTAAGAAATGCATTGGCTTCCAATTCTTGGAGAAAAAGGATACTATATCCCTATACTCTAAAGAAGGGAGCCTTTTTTTTATGTAAACGTCAAAAATTAACACCCTACAAAAATTGGGTGTTTTTTTGTATATTAATGTCGAAAGCGAGGAAATAGAATGAAAAAAAGAAGAAAATACACAGATCAAGAGAGATTTGATGCTGTAAAGAAATACAAACAATCAGGAATGTCAGTAAGAGGATTCGCACTAGCTAATGGCTACAACAGAGAAACATTAAGAGATTGGGTAAATGCTTATAATAATTTAGAAGGAAGTTTTATAAGAATAGATAACATTAATGAAGATGCATCAGTAATTGATGATAAAGATGTAAGGATGAATTTATTAAAGCCTGAACAAATAATAAAAAAATCACATCATTTTTCAAGGTTTGATCATTCAATAGTAGTAATTGAAACAAGTCATATAAAATTAACAACATCCCTTGAACAATCGCATCAAATATATTTTTAGATATAACTTGATTTAAATACTTATATAATAAACCTTTAAAATCATCATCTATTAGCTTAGTTGTCTTTATAATGTTTAAATCTCTTCTAAATCCATGATTGCCTAATATTAAATTACTATCTTTATCTTTCCAGATCAGATTATTATTTGAATTTGATGCTGATACAAATGATCCGCTATAGTAATACGATGAATTTGATGCTAAATATATTTTATCATTATCTTTAAATGCTATTATCATTGCCATTAACTTAATCCTCCTTTAAAATTTCATATTCTAAGTCCTTATTATTAATGTATATAAAGGGCTTACTTACGCCTGTCTTTACTTTTCATGTGACGTGACCCCTCATTATTCGTGCAACACGTCAGTCAAAATTCCTACAACATGTCAGTTTAATTTCCTACAACCTGTCAGTTGAAACTCCACTAATTTGTCGGTTATGATTGACATCCATATATTATTATTATAAAATAAAGGTGGTGATAATTATGGCAAAATACTATGAAAGACTAATTGATAAAACATTGAAACTAGAGTTAGAAGCTTTTGGAGCTGTTTTAATAACAGGCCCAAAATGGTGCGGTAAAACTACAACTGCGCTTAAACATTCCAAAAGTTCAATCAATTTACAAGATTCCATTAATAAGCAAAACTATCTAAATATTTTAAGCGTAAACCCTGATGCCTTATTAAGCGAACAACCTCCAATGCTAATTGATGAGTGGCAAGAAGCTGCTTTTTTATGGGATTATGTAAGACAAACCGTTGATAAGAAAAATAAAAAAGGATTATATATATTAACAGGATCTTCTTCTGTTGATGAATCTTTAATTTCTCACTCTGGAGTTGGTAGAATTTCAAGACTAACAATGCGAACACTATCGCTTTATGAATCACTACATTCAAACGGCCTGGTTAGTTTAAGTGGTTTATTTAATAATGACTTTAAACCTGGAAGATCTAACATTACAATAAATAATTATGCTGAATTAGTTATTAGAGGAGGGTTTCCTGATACGATTAATAGACCTATTAATATTGTAAAAAGACAATTAAGAGGTTATATAGATATAATAGCTAATCAAGAAATTAAAACTGTTTATGGTTCTGTCAAAAATCCAGATATTGTTAAAAAATCTTTAAAATCTCTTGCTAGGCATATAGGAACACAAGCAAGCCAATCTACTATTATCAAAGATTTGTCTAATGAAGAAATAGATATTCATAGAACCACTTTAGCAAACTATATTAATGCATTTAGAGACCTATATATTGTTGAGGATTTACCTGCTTGGACTCCAAAATTAAGAAGTAAAGCAAATGTACGAACACTTGATACAAGACATTTTATTGATCCTGCCATTGCAGCATCAATATTAAACGCGAATGTTAACGATTTGTTAGTTGACTTTAATACTTTTGGATTATTATTTGAAAGTCTAGTTATAAGAGATTTAAGAATATATTCCGAATATTTAGGGGGGCATGTATCACATTATCGGGATAGTTACGGATATGAAGTTGATGCAATTATACATTTAGATAATGGCGATTGGGGTTTAATAGAGGTTAAATTAGGTAGCAAAGATATTGATAAAGCAGCGAGTAATCTTTTAAAAATTAAAAACACAATTGATATAAACAAGGATCCATCATTTTTAATGATTATCACAGGTGGTGAATTAGCTTATAAAAGAAAAGATGGTGTATATGTGGTTCCTATAGGTTGTTTAAAGCCTTAATAATATTATTATTTATCATTTTAACGCCTAATTCCCAAAAAGTTAATATTTTTATAGTTTTGGGAATTGTCTTTGTTTAATTAGTTTAATTTAGGCAGTTATTTACTATAAACTATTATTGAATTTATCTACATTCATACAAGAATATTTTATATGTAATGTTTTAGTACCTCAAATAAAGCCATATATTAAAACGGCTTAAATGAGCCCTTTTGTGTGGTGGTTATGGTTCGAGTTGCCTCATCTCCACCATATGGCATGGTGACGCCATTTGGACCCTTTGGGTTGCACACTTTTAATGGCGTTTTATTATAATAATTTAACATAAAAAATAGAACAAATTTGTTCTATTTTTTCATGTTTTACTATTTTTTAAGATTTATGTTGTAGTCTCTTATTATAAAAATATTGCCATATATAAAGGTAAATATAGTGTTTCTCCACTAACTTTTAAATCTTTGGTGTGTAACACAATTTTCTTCGGTACTCGTTTTGAAAATTTAACCTTGAATTTATCGATTGAACTATGAGAATGATAATTCCCAGATTTTACTTCTATAGGTAAGATTTTATTTCCTTTTGTTATTATAAAATCAACTTCCATGTTATTTTCTCTATTAACCTTATCATTGGATATATAAAAATATAAATTATATCCATTTGAAACTAATATTTGTGCAATAACATTTTCAGTAAACATTCCTTTATTTATATTAAGTTTGTTAAATAGGAGTCCTCTATATATTTCACTATCAATAACATTTTTACTAGATAAGCTTTGAGTGACAAGTAGTCCTGTATCAGCCATGTATAATTTAAGAGCTTTGTGTTCTAAGTTCATATTTAAACCTATGTTTGGATTTGTTGTGTTAAAACATACATTAACTATTTGTGATTCATCTAACCAAATAAATGAATCTTCATATGTTCTAAATCTGGCAGATTTATTAATACTAGCCCT
>LSQX01325877.1_pt2 | contig 15331 bp, 13 predicted proteins | sample 654561 | NCBI WGS metagenome assembly LSQX01 (sample SAMN04489861, study PRJNA283612) | anaerobic digester metagenome | isolation source: 4 biogas reactors fed with cattle manure at either 37C or 55C with and... | place: Denmark: Kongens Lyngby | collected 2014 | reverse complement strand
TCCGGGTACCGCAGCACCACCTCGACTTCCGGCTCACCTCCGTTGGCGATTACCTCTGCCGTAAATACGCTGCCAAGCTCCTCGGTCAGTTTATCCAACTTGGATCGGTCCAGGCTGCGTGCCTCTCCTTTCACCCGGCAAAAGGGGGCCACGATATTACGGGCCAGTCCGCCTTCGATTACACCGAAGTTGCAGGTGGTATCCGGATCAATGCGTCCACAAGGCATCTTAGCCAGCGCCCGGCCCATAATCTGGATAGCGTTGCGGCCTTCTTCGGGATTCATGCCAGCATGGGCCGCGATTCCCCGTACCCGATATTCTATCTCATTTTGACAGGGAGACTGGACCACAATCGTGCCCGGATCACCCCCGCTGTCCAGCACGAAGCCGATCGGCGCCCCGATTTGTGAAAAGTCGAAGTTTTTTATGCCCAACAGTCCCTGTTCTTCGCTCACCGTAAACAGAATTTCCAGGGGTGGATAATCCATGCGGTTCTCGATTATTACCCTGATCGCTTCCAATAGAGCGGCGACCCCGGCCTTATCGTCCCCGCCCAGTATGGTTGGGCCGGCACTCCTGATAATTTGATGGCCATCCAACTGGGCCAATTCACCTTTGATGTTATGACCGGGCACCACCGTATCCATATGCGCCGACAGTAATAGCGGAGGGCGATTCATGGTGCCGGGCAGCTTAAACAACAGGTTGCCGGAATCTCCGCCGAGTCGCTGACCGGCGTCATCCTCAACACCAGCAAAACCAAGTTCATCAAACCTGGCTTGAAGATAGTCCCGATAGGACGCTTCGTGTCCGGATACAGAGTCTATGGCAATCATCTCCAGGAAGCCGTCGATCAATCTCTCCTGACGGATTGGATACTTCTCAGAATAGCTCATCACGCTTGCCCAGCCCCTTTCTTCTCTCCTGCAGCACTACAAATCCGCCCGGCCGTTTATATCTCACTGATTGTATCTCCGCCATAATGGATAGGGCGATCTCCGCTGCTATATGGCCTCCAATATCCAAGCCGATGGGTACATGAACTCTCTCCAGCCATTGCGGGGGGACCGATATCGCTTCCAATACGGCATAATATGCAGTCACTTTACGTCTGTTGCCCAACGCGCCAACGTACCTGACCGGAGAGCCGGCCAGTTCACACAAAGCCGCCAGGTCAAATTCATGGTGACTGCTGGTCAGCACAACGCTGGTGGTTTCCGTAATAGGACAACTCTTAAGCAGGCTGATAACGTCGTCTCCCAGCAGCAGCTGGCTGGCCTCTGGAAACCTTTGCCGGTTCAGGGTCTTTTCCCGGTTGTCGATGACTGTTATCTTATAGCCCAATATCACCGCTATTCTATATACATTCCAGGCAACATTGCCCGAGCCCACGATTATCAGGCTCTCGCCGCCATCAATGGTTTCAGCCTTCAACCAGTCTGCCCCCCATTAATTGGTACCCGTCCTTCAATAACTTGGTACCCGTTCTCCTAACTGTTTGGTGTCTGTCCATTCTCCCTCGCCTTATCACATAATACCATAACCATCCCGAATCCCCCTGCCCGGTCCTGTACCCTCCGCCAGCACATTTCTAGGTTAACCTGAAAGGGTTATAGGCAACCCCATAATCATAGGTGTCGACACCTTCCCTTTTCTTGAGATAGCCGACTACGGCATAGGTAAGCGGGGTGGCCAGCACCTCATAAGCTACTTTCCAGCCATACTGTGCCAAAACCATACCCATGAAAATATCAGGGGAGTACAATCCCCAGAAAGCGATAACCATAAAGACAGTGGTGTCAATAGCTTGACCTACGAAGGTGGAACCGATAGTCCGAGTCCATAGCCATCTTCCCCCCGTAGCCAGTTTCAAACGGGACAGGATTACAGAATTAGAAAACTCACCGGCAAAATAAGCCAGCAGGGAGGCCAGCACTATTCGCGGAGCAAAACCCAATACGGTACGGTAGGCGTTTTCGTGCTCAAAGAAGGAGGGACTGGGCAAAGATACTACCAGTATAAAAACCAGGGCCATGAGCAAGTTGGCCGCAAAACCCAGCCATATGGTAAGGCGGGCTCTTTTGAAGCCATACACTTCGGTGAGAACGTCCCCAAAAATATAGGTTATGGTGAAAAGAAACAGATCGGCAGTCAGAGTCATGGAACCCAATTGCACCAACCGCCCTGTCACAACATTACTGAGCAACAGACAGGTTATAAATAGGCTGGTGATGGCTAGATAGGGTATGGAGATTGCCGGGGGGATTGCCGATTCCATTCTGTCAGGCATAGATATTAGGGCATCCTTGTTTTGTTAAGGCGGGTAATCGCGACCGCCGTTATTATTTTTTCAATTTGTATTATACCATATACCAGATACTATCGTTGCTGTACTCCTCGCCAAGATCCTACCGTCCGCCTAGGGTCCATTGCGGTTAGGCCCGGGGGAACTTCGTCGATAATTCATGATTGCCGCGTTATCTCAACCTCCCACAACCAGGTTTTTTCATGCCAAAACCCCCGTTACTCGATCCCTGGATCAAATAAGGGGGGTTGGCGGTTTTTCTGTATATGCAAGCGCCAGGACAGTGGACTTTAATATTGGGTATCCTTTGCACAGCTGTCTGGACAGCTAACTCACTTTGCTGGCCAGCCTTATTTTATCAGCGATTATGGCAATAAATTCAGAATTGGTGGGTTTACCCTTCTCTCCATTGATGGTGTAACCGAAAAACTTGTTGATGCGGTCGACATCGCCCCGATCCCAAGCCAGCTCGATCGCGTGGCGAATGGCCCGTTCCACCCGGCTGGGGGTGGTATCATAACGTTTGGCGATGGTGGGGTAAAGCTCCTTGGTTACAGCACCCAGATAGTTGATCTCTTCGGTTACCAGCATAATGGCGGCGCGCAAGTACTGATACCCTTTTACATGAGCCGGTACCCCTATCTCATGGATGATTCGAGTGACTTCCAGTTCCAGATTCTTCGGGGTGGTGGGCATGATCACCGGGGTGGAGTTGCGTTTCTCGACACTGGGTTTGACATCCCATACTATTTGCCTCACCCGATCGCCTAGAACTTGAAGGTTAAAGGGTTTGAGTATGTAGTAATCCGCCCCCAACTGTTCAGTCTTTTGGGTTATATTTTCTTGGCCGAAGGCAGTCAATACTATGATCTTGGGCCGGGGATTGAGGTTCAACTCGGTCACCTGTTCCAAGACCCCTATCCCATCCATATATGGCATGATGAGGTCGAGAATTAAAACGTCGACTTCCTTCTTTTCCAGCACATCCATAACCTCGACCCCGTTGGAGCAAACATCTACCACCTCGAAATCAGGTTCGTTGGAAAAGTAATCGTTCAATATACTGCAGAATTCCCGATTGTCATCTGCTACCAGGACCTTGATATGATTCGTTTCCCCAATCATTCTTTGATATCCTCCCTCGCCGCATATTATCCGTTTCAATGTAATTACTGTTACGCCTTTTCGACGATAGGACAAATTTTACCTCTTTTTCGTTTGCACTAAATTACCCCATATTCCTTCATCTCTTGTCATATTAAAACATGATAATACAAAGAAGCTCAGGTTTAAATTTCCACTTTATGAGGACTGGACTTAATTGCCGCCGAATCTGATTGTAGTTTTATTAAGGGGGCTGGTGTCGAAACTTTTTGCTCCTGATTATTTTGGGTGGACATTTCCGACAGGATATTATCCATAAAGATGCCATAACCGGTCTGGGGATCATTTAAAAACACATGCGTAACTGCCCCTGCCAAGCGATCATCCTGGATTATGGGACTGCCGCTCATGCCCTGGATAATGCCCCCGGTAATGCTGATCAGACGGGGATCGGTTACCTTTATAATCATATCCCTGCCATTCTGGCGTGCAGGGTATTTCTTTTCGATCACTATATCGAATTTCTCGATATCTTCACCATTGATGACAGTCATTATCTGAGCGGGGCCCTCCTTGACCTGATGCGCGTAGGCCACTTCCATCTGGTAGGGGTAGTGAGGATTCACCGGTTCTGCTTCCATCTCTCCGTATATGCCACAGGGGGTATTCTTGCTTATGTTACCGGATAGGGAGCCTTTATCGTTAAATACACCGATCTTCTCACCCGGCCATCCGGGCCGTCCCGGTTTGACGGTCTGGATAGCAGCGCTGACGATTTTGCCTTTCATAACACTTATCCCCTGTTTGGTATCGGCATCGACTATAATATGCCCAAGGGCGGCATATTGACGGCTCTGGGGATCCCAGCAGGTCATAGTCCCAACCCCCACCACCCCGTCCCGGATAAAAAGGCCGATCCGAAAACGATTGGTTTCAGCGCAATGCACCGGCGTCACGGTGACCAGCAATTCCTTACCTCCGCGATTCACATTCAATTGCATGGTAGTGGAGCCCTTGCTATCTATCAACTGGGCTAGATCCGTTTCGGTATTGACTGTCTGCCCGTCAGCCTTCATGATCAGGTCGCCGATCTCCATGCCGGCCTCCCGCCCGGGATTTATTTTCTGTCCGTCGTCACCCAGGATGGGTGCAAAGCCCACTACCATAATTCCTTGGGAGTGAAGAAATACACCGATGGAATGCCCGCCGGTCACCACCCTCCTGGGGGGCAGTGATTGTATCTGTATGGATTTAATCGGTATATAACCCCATAGATTCAGGCTGATGTCGGCAGTGCCAGGTTTAAGAGCAATTATCTCGTAACCGGAACCGTTGCGGGAAATACCCACTGCAGCATCATCGCGGGGCGCAAAAACATTGCGGGCGGGGCGGGATACAGTCAACTCCAGGTTTCTCTGCAGTTTGTCAGGCAACTCCAGGTTGATCAGGCTAGTCTCCCCGACCACCATCTTTTGGGTCGCGGGCAGAACCAATATGGTTCTTATCTGCGGGTGGAAGCATACCGCCAGAAACAATAGTGACAAGCAGATGCCTATCAATGGGCGTTTTTTGAACAAAAATTATTCCCTCCCGATTTTGTTACGCTATATTGTCCCCTCGCCCGGGACATAATATACCGTCGCTCGTGGAGGTGTCTTCTGTTTTTGTTCTATTTGGAGGTTGTATTTTAACGTTGGGGATTTTATTGAAGGTCACATTTTTTCACCGCTTTTGCCAAGAGCGGTTTGATGGGGCAAATGTCAGTGCTTTTTATCACGATCGTTTTCGGGTCCGGGCGGCAGTGATCATCTCCCGGGCATGTTCGGTGGTAAGTTGGGTGTAGCCATCTCCGGCCAACATCCGGGCTATCTCCGCCACTTTTTCCTCGGCATCGAGATGCTTGACCTTGGTGTACGTTTTGCCCTCGGCCACGGTCTTATCCACCATCAGGTTGTTGTTACCGATACTGGCAATCTGCGGGGAATGGGTAACCAGGATCAACTGATGGCTGTGGGTCAAGTCGCTCAGTTTCCGAGCTACCGAGTTCAGCGCTTCTCCACCCAAACCAGCGTCGATCTCGTCGAAGATCAGGGTGGGAATATTATAGACATCTGCCAGGGCGGTTTTCAAAGCCAGTATAAAGCGGGATATCTCACCACCCGAGGCGATTTTGGCCACCGGTTTCATCTCTTCCCCGGGGTTAGGTGAAAACCAGAATTCTATATCATCGATGCCTTTGCTGCCCGGAGTTTCCCGACGGGACAATCTCACCTCAAAATTGATGTGAGGCATGTTCAAGTCAGCCAATTCCTGGTGGACTCGGGCCGACAGCCGGGCAGCACCCTGGCGGCGCCGCTGGCTTAATTCTTCGGCATGCTGCATGTATTCAGCTTTGGTCAGCTTTAGTTCACGCTCCACCTGTTCCAGCTGGTCTTCACAATTCAGCAATGTTTTTTTCTCCTGGCGAGCTTTCTCCAAATGAGCCAGAATCTCGTCCACCCCGGAACCGTATTTACCCTTAAGCTTGCCGATGAGATAAAGGCGATTTTCTACCTCTTCCAGCTCACCGGGTTCAAAATCAAGGCTTCTATTAAATTCAGCTATCCGTCCGGATATGTCCTGCAGGGAGTAATAGATGTTTTCCAGGGGTTCAACCAGGGACGCGAAGAAACTATCGCCTTTTAACTGCCTGACTTCATCCAGTCCCGCGCCTACCTGGTCATGGGCGCTGGATCCATCTCCGCCATCATAAAGCAATTCCAGCAGGCGGTTGCTGCCTTTAAGCAGTTTAGCGGCGTCTTGAATTCGGCCTCGTTTTAATATCAATTCTTCTTCTTCGCCGGCCTGCAAACTACTGGATTCGATCTCCCGGATCTGAAAGTCGAGATAATCCAGGCGTTGGTTGCGGTGTTGGATCCCCTTCTGCAATTCCTGCAGTTGATCTTGCTGCCATTCAAGCGTCTGGTAACTCGAGGAAACTTCACGGCGCACTTCATCGATGGAGCCGGCAAAACCGTCCACATAATCGAGATAATAAACCGGCTTCATTATGTTTTGGCGATCGCCCTGAAGGTGGATATCTACCAGGCAAGCTGACAGCGAGCGCAGCGCTCCAACTGTGATCTGGCGCCCATTTGCCCTGGTTGTCGCGCGGCCTCCCGGATGGATCTCCCGGCTCAGGATGACCCTGTTCCGGCTCTCGTCCTCATCGCTCACGCCCTGCTGGGACAAAAAAAGAAGCGCCTCATCATTACCGCTCACATCGAAGACCCCTTCGACCACTGCCCGACGGCCGCTGTCCTTGATAAAATCGTGGTTGATGCGATCGCCCAACAATATTCCCAGAGCATCTATGATTATTGATTTGCCTGCCCCGGTCTCCCCGCTCAGCACATTTATCCCCGCGGTAAAGGGCAAATGCATATCATCTATAAGAACAAAATTGTCTATATAGAGTTCTTCCAGCATTATCTTCCCCGCCGAGGTTCAGCCCTTGCCCGGTCAGCTGCCCTCGGATCTCCTTCATCCCCATTTTATACCTATCATCCGTTCCACTTCAACGGGCACTTGATCCCCTCCGGTATCGACCTGCTCCGAAAAGAAAAGGCCCGTGCCAGGGGCAGGGACTATTCAGGTGGCTATAAAAATGATGCCCGTTCCCCTTAAGGCTGCATAAGTCCCTCGAAATAGGCTACCACTTTAGGGACATGCTGGCGCGACCTTATCACCACCAGGATAGTGTCATCCCCGGCCACCGTGCCCAGTATATGTGGGTCGTGCAGCGAATCGATCAGAGACGCGATGGACTGAGCCGCCCCTGGCAGGGTCTTGATAACGATGATATTCTCGCTGAAATCCAACCCAATCACGGAATCGCTGAAGACCCGTTTGGCTCTTTGTAACTGCATCGGTATTTTGGTCTCCGGCCAGGCGTAATAATAGCCATTGTCGGCCGGCACCTTGATCAGACGCAGTTCCTTGATATCCCGGGAAACAGTCGCCTGGGTAATGTCGAAACCTTTGCGTCGCAGGGCCTCGCACAACTCCTCCTGGGTTCCGATGCGCTCGCCGCCCAATATTTCCATGATGGCAAAATGTCTTCTGGACTTCATGGTGTGCCCCCCTCGAGTATATCCGGTCTTGATGATTGGGAGTTGGCTGGAGTTTTTACTCATCCTGGTCGCGCTGCAGCCGTTCCACCATAGTTTCAAAGAAAAAGCGCGGTTTCACCACGGCCAACTTCAATCCCCGATCAGCCTTCTTGATATGCACCGTACCATGTTCCGTGATATTCATACAAGTCTGGCCGTCCACGGCAACATAGTACTGCTCTCCATCCCGGGGCCTTATCTCGATTTGTTTATCGGCCGCAACCACCAGGGACCGTTTACTAAGCTGATATGATGATATCGGGGTTAGTACGAATACATCCAAAACTGGATCGATGATTGGTCCTCCGCAGGAAAGCGAATAGCCGGTGGAACCGCTGGGGGTAGCCACAATCAGGCCGTCACCGCGGTACACTCCATGGGGGCGCCCCTCTATGGTCACTTCCAGGGATATGATCCGGGCGGTATTTGATTTGATGCTGACTTCATTGAGGCTCAGAACCCTATCGGTCAAACCGTTTCCCTGATAAACGCTTATCTCCTGCAGCATCCGCTCCTCCAGGCTGAAGTCGCCATTGACAAAAGGCTGCCAATACTGTTCAAATTCATCCGCCCGTATATTACTGAGAAATCCGACCGTCCCCATATTCACGCCCAGAACCGGTACCAAGCGGTCGGCATATTGACGAGCGGTTCTAATCATGGTGCCGTCCCCGCCCAAGACTATTATGGCATCGAACAGCTCCGAGGTTATATCGGCACTGCTGCTGTCGATAAGTATATCGAGTCCCTGACCGCGCAGGGTCGAAGCAATCCTGTTGCCCATTTCCATAGTGCTGGCGAGCCGCATGTTATTGACTATCATGATCTTCAAATAAAGTCTTACCCCCCAGCGTACTATTAGCCCTCTGCACCATTTCTTCGATTTGGTCTGTGGTAATACCACCATTCTGGGCCCCTTTTTGGAGATAGATGAAATACTCTATATTGCCTTTGGGGCCCTTGATGGACGAGAAGGTAACTCCTAAACAGCCCAACCCGGCCCGGGCCGCCGCTTCAATACACTGCTGCAGTACCGCCAAGTGAACCCTGGCATCCCTGACCACCCCGTGTTTGCCGACTTTGTCTTTACCGGCCTCAAACTGAGGCTTAATAAGGCTTACCACTTCGCCGCCGTCTTTGAGCATATCAGTCAAGACCGGGAAAATCAGCCGGGTAGATATGAAAGATACATCCATGGTGATGATATCCACCGGTCCGCCCAGCTGGGCAGGGTCGAAATATCGGATGTTGGCTCTCTCAATAACCGTCACCCGGGAATCGTTACGCAGGGTCCAGTCCAACTGTCCGTAGCCCACATCCAGGGCAAAAACCCGGGCGGCCCCATTTTGAAGGGCGCAATCGCTGTACCCCCCAGTGGATGCACCTATGTCCAGAACCACCTTGCCAGTAAAATCCAGGTCAAAGTCCTGGATAGCACCTTCCAGTTTGTATCCCCCCCGGCTTACATACTTCTGGCGCCGGGATTTAATCCCGATTTCAGCATTATCATCTACCGGGGAACCTGGTTTAAGCACCAGTTTCCCATCGACTGTGACCTCCCCGGCCATTATCATCGCCCGGGCCTTCTCACGGCTGCCGACCAACCCCCGATGGTGTACCAGCGTATCCAATCTAACTTTGGCCAAGTTTACGCAGCTCCAAGGTAATCCGACCGGCCAACTCTGGCCAGCGGCCTACAATACGTTCCACGATCGATTCTGCTTCCATATTCAGCAATTCCAACAGTATTTCCACCCGGCCCTGCTCCACAAACTCGTCGGGGATGCCTATGCAGAGGACGTCTCCATGGAAGGCCTGCTGGCTAAGTTGTTCCAGCAACGCACTGCCGAAACCTGCCAATACCGCATTATCCTCCAGAGTCACAATCCGGGTGAAGCAGGTGGCTATATTGTGTATGAATCCATCATTCAGGGGCTTTATAAAGCGGGCATTTACCAACTCTACACTTAATCCGCGGTCAGTCAGCAACGCAGCCGCTTCCCTAGCCAGGCTCACAGCACGTCCCACCGCGATGAGGGCCAAGTCGGAACCGGCGGCCAAGACTTGCGGTTGACCTATCGGCAGCACCGTACGCTTTCTGGTTACCGCCACGCCCTCACCCGCCCCCCGCGGATACCTGACCGCCACCGGGGAATCAGTCGCCAGGGCGGTGTGCATCATGTCCGCCAATTCGTTTTCGTTGCTGGGGGCCATAATGGTCAGATTGGGTATGGGCCGCAGATAGGACAGGTCGAATACCCCATGATGGGTGGGCCCATCTTCACCAACCAAGCCCGCCCGGTCAACAGCAAAAACCACCGGCAGGTTCTGCAGGGCAACATCGTGGATGATCTGGTCAAAAGCTCTTTGCAGAAAAGTAGAGTATATGCTCACCACTGGCTTCAAGCCGGCGCGGGCCATACCGGCTGCCAGGGTCACGGCATGCTCTTCGCATATGCCAACGTCAAAGAAGCGCTGGGGATACGAGCGGGCAAATTTACTTAATCCGGTGCCACTGGTCATAGCTGCGGTTATAGCCACTATCCGCTCATCCTTACTGGCGGCTTCGCACATATATTCACCGAAAACCTCGGTATAGGTTTTCAAGGATTTTGGGAACTGCACTCCGGTATCAGGATTGAAGGGCCCCACCCCGTGAAAGACATCCGGATTTTGGCGCGCCGGCTCATAACCCCGGCCTTTTTCGGTGATGGTATGTATCAGTATCGGACCTTTCATGCGGCGTGCATTGGTCAGAACCTGAATCAGCACCTCGAGTTGGTGTCCATTGACTGGTCCGATATAGTGGAAGCCCAGTTCTTCGAACAGCATGCCCGGCACCATCAGATACTTCACAGTGTCTTTGAGCCGGCCGGCGGCCCGGGCGATATTGGGACCGATACCAGGAATGCGGGCAAGTGCGCTCTCCACCTCTTCTTTGGTACGGTTGTAATTGGGGTCGGTGCGGAGGCGGTTGAGATAGCTGGACATAGCGCCTACATTTCGAGAGATCGACATCTCATTATCATTCAGTATGACAATCAGATCGCAGCCCTGCTGGCCGCCATGATTCAGAGCTTCATAGGTCATACCCCCGGTCATGGCTCCATCGCCGGTGACCGCCACCACTGCATGATTCTGTTTTTGAATATCGCGGGCCAGAGCCAGCCCTAGGGCGGCCGATATGGAAGTGCTGCTATGTCCGGTATTAAACGCATCGTAAGGAGATTCCTCATATTTGGGGAATCCGCTTATGCCGCCAAATTGGCGCAGTCCTGACATTCTATCCTTGCGCCCGGTCAGTATCTTGTGGGTATAACTCTGATGCCCCACATCCCAGATGATTTTATCGCGGGGGGCATCGAACACATAATGAAGAGCTATGGTCAGTTCCACTACCCCTAAATTGGCGGCCAGGTGCCCCCCGCAGGCGGCTACGCTTTCAACCAGCACTTGTCTGATTTCCGCCGCCAGATCATACATCTCCGCTATGGAAAGTTTCTTCAAATCCTGTGGCCAGTTGATCCGATCCAACGTCCGCTCCACCAGGGTCACCTCCTTTCCCGAAACAATTCCAGGCCGGTATACTGCTCCCACCAACCCAATAATACCGCTACCTTGAATATTATGGAATTAGCATTGCGAACAGCAATGCTTTTTCCGATCGCCTTGCCGCCAACGGTCAAGGCCGCAATAAAACTGGTCATGGCCGCCCCGGTCAGGACCAGATCCTGGATGGCAAACATCTGAGTCCAATTATAGACTATTCCAGCTCCCACCGCACCGCTTAAGGTCCCCGCAATATCTCCTACCACATCCGCGGTATAATTGGCTACTATACTGGCGTTTTTGGTTATCTTCACCGCTTGGGTAGCCCCAAAAACTCTTTTTGCCGCCTTGGCGTTGAAGGGCGGCAATTGAGCTGCCGTGGCGGCAGTCCCTATTATATCGAATATTATTCCCGATAGGATGATCAACAACAACAAAATGAACGCAACCACGGTATTGTTGACTGCCCTCATCAAGGCTTCCGATCCAATACTCACCACCAGCGCTATGAAAAAAGTCAGAAATGTTACGATCAAACTAGATAATAGGGTTCCCCTGGAGCGTAATGCCAAAATATATTCCACCCTGATAATGATAATCCGCAATTATTAAAGCAAAAGGTCGTTTATCAAGTAAACGTTGTGACATAGGTCCAGCAGGTTTTCCCCGCAGGTCTCCCTTCTGTCGCCAAAAGGGCGGTTTCCCTTTATGCCTGCTACATGTCGTCACCGTACATGTTTGTTGGATTACCACTAAGTACACACTTTAATCCTTGATAAACCATGCTGTCGCGCACACAGTCTAGGAGTTTTCCTCAACAACTCCAACCAAACTCTATCCTCTTTTGCAACCGCAATTTCAAAGCAGACGATGATACTTCGGCCAAAGCACCAACGTCCTGTCATGCTTATCCGCTGCCGCCACTCAAGGCAGGCTACACTGCACCCAGTTTCCCGGAATGCAGGTTTTCCCAGGCTTGGCTGGCAAACCTGAGCCTCCATGGATGTGGGGTCATGCCCGCATGCCATTGCGGATTGCCCCATCACCCTTAACTCCCAGCAACGACCCCCGACTGGGCGTCGCAAGCCGCTACCAGAAGCTTCATCGATGTGCCCTTGATGGATTTTTAGGCCCGTCTTCAAAATTGGCCGAGCTGACTAGAATACTGCAACCTTTTGCTGCTGGTTTCTAGTGAGATATTATATCATTTCTGATGTAGCGGGTCCAAGCAACTGCAGGACGAGGTTGGCTCCTATCGCACCTGAATTGGCCCACTGATATCAAGCAATTGCTATTACTTTGCTTATCCTCGTTAATCGTTCCTATATATACGAATATATGAACAAGTCCCCTCCCTGGCTAAGGCTAATCTTCTCCATGGCCAAGGCAGAACCCGGCCATCTTGGCCGGGTTCTGAAACATGTGATATCCTTTTTTCCCAACTGCATCATCGGTTCACGATGCTGATGCAAGAGCCCCTAATCCTTCTCTCTCAGGGGATTTGTTCCGCACTTGCAGAGAGATACTAGAGCCGAAACGCCGCTGCCATTCCTCACATCTTTCCTGTACCGACAGGGCGGGATGCAGATTCCATTCCCCATGCAGTTCTTCCAGGTTGGCTATGTAGGCATCACTGCCGCCCAGGAAGGGGCCGATTTCGGGTTGGTTCTTAGCCATCGCCCCGAAAACTTTTTGCCACTCCACACCAACCTCAACCAGGGACAAAGCTTCCAACTCCAGAGTCCCGTACAGGCCATTGAGAACATCCAGATAGGCATCACACCAATCATTGAGAACTCCTGTTGACTTTCTCATTTGTTTCACCTCCTGTCCGCATTGGTTTTTGACAAATCCAGAATCGGGTTTTCTTGTGAAAAAACGCACATGATTTGCCTCTGGCGCTAGTATAATACTCTCCGGAGGATAATAAAACTCTCACCTGGGTTGGTGCTTGGAAATTATGCCAGGTTTCCGTTGTTAATGTCCAAATTCAGCCTCAATGCTCTCGAATCTATGGTTAACATCTATTTGCGACAGATCATAGCAGTCTTCCTTACCGGTATTGTCAAGGCTTCCCCAAGCCTGTAACCGTTTTTTTTTCACGGGCAGGGAAATAGTTGGAGCCGGTTGCAGCCGGGGTGCCATCGCATAGAAAACCGGTGACGGGATAATCTAGTATTAACGTTTAAATGACACCGGGAAGGAGTTCAATTATGGAGAGTGACCAAAAGCATCATCTGAATATCCTATTGTTCAGCGGGGATTATGACAAATGCCTGGTGGCAATGATCTTGGCCAACGGGGCGGTGGAAAAGGGAATGAGCGCTACGGTCTTCTGCGCCTTCTGGGGTTTGTTCCTGCTCCGGGATATGGATAAGATCTCGACCCAAGACAAGAGTATGCAGGAAAAAATGTTTGCCACCATCACCCCGGCCGATGCGGAGCAATTGCCCCTGTCCAAGCTCAACCTGGCCGGCATCGGTAAAACCATGCTGCTGGACATGATGGACGCCAACCAAACCCCACATTTGCAGGATTTCTTGCAGGGAGCCCGTCACAAGGGAGTGCGCTTCTGTGCCTGTAAACTGTCCCTGGAAATTATGGGATTCAAAGCAGAGGAATTATTGGAAGACATCGAGGTCATTGATGTTGACGCTTACCTGGAGGATGCTGCCGCGGCAGATATACAGCTGTTAATCTGATCCAACCAATCAGTAACTTCTGCTCTGAAGTGTTCATAGTATGTATATAAAACTGCAAGAATAGGGTGTACTATGAATACCAGACAAACAGCAGCCCTCAAACTAAGGCGGGATATCAAGGGAATTGACCGCAAGGTACCGGTTTTGAACCGGCGTAAAAGTCGCTATGTGTATCTCGACAATGCCGCCAGTACTCCCCCCCTGCAAACAGTTCTAAATCAAATGGATGAATTTTGGAACTGGTATTCCGGGGTGCACCGAGGCACCGGCTATAAATCACTGATCAGTTCCAAGATCTATGATGATTCTCACGCCATCATAGCCAGGTTCGTGGGGGCTGATCTGGAACGTGATACAGTTGTGCTGGTCAAGAACACCACTGATGCCATCAACAAGCTCTCCTTTCGCCTGCCGCTGCAGCCGCAGGATATCGTTGCCGTTACTGCCATGGAGCATCATTCCAATGAACTGCCTTGGCGAGCCCGAGCACAGGTCCGATATATACAGGTAGATGAGAACGGTTTGCTGGTTCCGGACCATTTGGAACAATTATTCCGGCAATACCCATCCCGAATCAAATTGGTGGCAGTTTGCGGTGCTTCCAATGTGACCGGACATATCAACGATGTTCATCGCCTGGCCCGGATCGCCCACTCCCATGATTGCCCCATCCTGGTCGATGGAGCCCAGCTCATCCCTCATCGGCGTTTCGACATGAAACCTCACTCCCATGGCGATCATATCGACTTCCTGGCTTTCTCCGGCCACAAGATATTCGCACCCTTCGGAGCCGGAGTGCTGATCGGACCCCGGTCGACATTCGCTGCCGGGGTGCCTGACTATCAAGGCGGCGGCACGGTCAAGCTGGTGACCAGTAACCGTATCTGGTGGGCCGAGCCTCCGGATAAGGATGAAGCTGGAGTTCCCAACGTGGGGGGCGCCTTCGGCCTGGCTGCTACTCTGAAATACCTGGACCGTCTGGGTATGGATGATTTGGGCGTTTATGAGGAAGAATTGACCAAATACTCCCTAGAGAAATTGCGCTCCATCAGGGGGTTGAAGGTCTACGGAGCCCAGCCGCGAGTAGGTGTGATCACTTTCAATCTAGGCGATCTGCCCCATGCTTTGGTGGGGGCGGTGATGTGCTTTGAAGCCGGCATCGGGCTGCGTACCGCTTGTTTCTGTGCCCAGGGCTACGTTCGGCACCTGCTGGGCTTAACGGAAAAAGATGTGGATCCCGCCCTTTATGAAAGCAACCGCCTCGACAAGATACCCGGCATGGTTCGCATCAGCCTGGCACCCTATAACACCCGGGAGGAGATCGACGTCCTGGTAAAGTGGCTGAAAATCCTCAACGAAAATAAATATGAATTCCGCCGCCGCTATAGATTCTCACCCCAATTCGGCGGTTATTGGCCGATGGGGGTTGACGAAAAAACCTACCTTGATATTGCTGCCCTCTCCTGGTGACCCATTTACAACCCAGTTCTGGTCGGCTAAAAACCTAACCAGCCTTTCCC
>LSQX01008450.1_pt1 | contig 15333 bp, 15 predicted proteins | sample 654561 | NCBI WGS metagenome assembly LSQX01 (sample SAMN04489861, study PRJNA283612) | anaerobic digester metagenome | isolation source: 4 biogas reactors fed with cattle manure at either 37C or 55C with and... | place: Denmark: Kongens Lyngby | collected 2014 | reverse complement strand
TATAAGAGACAGGTCCAGTTCAGTGCGATAAATACGAGATGGATCATCGTGCCGTAGAAGGCAGCCTCCGCTCCGTAGGTCACTCGCAAAAGAGGCAGACCGAGAAAGCCTGTATTCGGCAGGACCATCCCAAAATGATAGCTCGCCATGTGGCTTGGAGGCAGCTTCCATAGTCTTGGGCTCAGCTCAGAAATAAGGATAGCTACCGCGTACACGACGATCGCAATACCCAGAATTGTCATTGAGTTCTTCAGCATCTGCGGATCATAGTCAAACATCATACTGTCAAGGATCAAAAACGGCATCGCCACATTCAGGACGAATTGACTCAGCACGGGTCTTGCCTGATCCGACACCAGACGAGTTTTCTTGGCAAGAAAACCGATCAAGATGATCAGGAATAGGAAAAGTATGTTTTCGAGGTTGTTGTTCATTCTCTATCCATCAGTTCTTTCATCGATTTTTCAAGATCGCGGTAGTTCGCCTGCGCATCTGCTTCGCTGTTGCCTCTGGCTCCGATATAGATCTTTAGTTTCGGCTCCGTTCCGCTCGGTCGAACAGCGATCCATTGATCTCCTTTAAAGCTCCACTTGATGACGTCTTCTTTTGGAAGCGGCGTGTCTTCGAGATAATCGATCTGCGCTGTACGTCGTCCACTCTTCACGCGATCAAGGGGCTTGTCGCGAAAGTTCTGCATGATGGTTCGAATGCGTTCGGCTCCTTCTTCTCCCTCGAGCGTCAACACAATCTGTCCCTCTTTATAAAAGCCATATCTGTCGGCGAGTTCTTCCTTTTTATCCAAGAGCGATTTTCCCTGTGAGAGCGCTGAGAGCGCCATCTCGATGATGAGAGCGGCCGCATTGATTGCATCTTTGTCTCTGGCGTGCAGACCACTTAGGTAGCCGTAGCTTTCTTCAAAGCCCAAGACAAACTCCTCTTCACTGAGAGAATCCATCGCGTCTCCGATGTATTTAAAGCCTGTCAGCGTCCGTCGGACACTTCCTCTGTATCTCTGGGCAATCACATCGACAAGGGAGGTGGATACGACAGAAGTGATTACCACGCCGCCTCTTTCCTGTCTCTGAGAAAAGAGATATTCTGCCATCAGCGCCCCCATCTGATTCCCGTCGATCATCTCAAAGCCATCCTCTCCGCGCACCATCGCTCCGATGCGGTCGACGTCCGGGTCTGTGGCAAGGATCAAATCGGCCCCTTTTTCTTCTGCGAGCTCAATAGCCTTTGCAAACACTTCAGGGTTTTCAGGGTTCGGTCCTTTCGCTTCAGGAAATGAGGCGTCCGGCTCCAACTGCGAGGCAACCGGATAGAGCTTGGTGAGACCGAAATTCTGTGCAAAGGATTGCATGGCACGCCAGCCGACTCCGTGAAGCGGCGTATAGACGACGCGAAGCTGTGAAGCCATGCCTCGGCAGTGAGGATTTCGTACGGATGCGAGAATCACACCGTCATAGGCTCCGAGGACTTTGTCGCCGATCATCTCAAGCAATCCCTCCTCGATCAGCTCTTCTTTTGGTCTAGAGGGAATATCTGCTTTGTCTTTATTCTCTTCGTACAGCGCTAAGATAGCTCCTGCTTCTTCCTGAAGGAGCTGACGTCCACTGTGGTGATACACTTTGTAGCCGTTGTATTCCGGAGGGTTGTGACTGGCGGTGATGACGATCCCCCCGGTGGCTTCTAGATACCGCACGGCAAACGAGAGTTCGGGCGTCGAAGAATACTGGTCAAAGAGATACGTCTTCACGCCGTTTGACGCCAGTGTTCTGGCGGCTTCCTCTGCAAATTCAGGCGAGCTGTTTCTGGAGTCATAGGCGATAACAGCGCTGGCTTCTTCCGCCTGCTCCTTTAGGTACAGCGCATAGGCGTAGCTGATGCTCTGCACGAGATACTTGTTCATCCGGTTCGGGCCGGGTCCGAGCTTTCCTCTGAGTCCGGCGGTACCAAATGTCAATTCTCTGTAGAAGCTGTCACGCAGCTCCTCTTCACTGAGCGCCCGAAGTTGCGCTTTGTATTCTTCGTCGTATCTGGGATCTTCAAGTTGCGCTTGAACTTTCTCTTTGATATCCATTTAGTCACCTCCCATGGCAAGACGCCAAGCTCCTCTTAATAGAGCCGATTTTTCTACCGTGCTGAGGCCGGTCAACATCGCAATCGCCGCTTCAAACCGCCCCAGATTCTTCAGATCTTGTATTTCCGTTTCTTGTAGTCTGTCTTTTACTTCCTGTAGGAGTTCTTCTTCAGAGAGCACACGATACCTGGGGATCCCCAGATCATAGGCGACACGCTCTGTCCATTCGATGCCGATCTCCTGATAACTGCCCTCTTCTTTGATGCCAAGAAGACTCGCTAACAAGGGGATGGTCCGCTCAAAAAACCTTCTTCTGTGCTTTTGATCTTGTTCTCCAAACAACGCTCCGAGCGCTTCCATTCTCTTTCTATCGATGTTGACAAATCGCTGATAAAAACTGTCCGGATCACTTGCTTCGATACAGTACAGTTTTCCCTGGCAGCCTCTGAGCTGACGCGTGGCATCATAGTAGCCCATCAAAAGATTGTCCCGCACATGCTCATGACCCGCTTGCAGTGCCACACCCATCGGGCGGCTTGGCGCAATCACTTCAATGGTCTCTCCCTCCCGCTCAAGATTCGTCCAAAAATCTCTTTTTGTGCGAATGACATAGATTTTTTTAAACGGCCCTTTCTTTAAAAGGAGGTCGAGCGGCACCTGCTTATAAATGCCTCCATCGAGATACTTTGTCTCCGAAGGAAGGCGAAATCCCGGAAGCGCAGCGCTTGCCAGGATAAACTCCATCAGTTTTCCCTCGGGGATGTCCTCTTTAAATACCTCAATGACTTTCATATCCGTCAGATTGAAGCTGACGAGACCGAAGTCCACCGGCGACGATCGGACCTTTTCTTCGTCGATATTGGCCTTCAAAAGATTCATCAGAGGACTGATGTCCACGCCTCGATCTCGTAAAATGGCACTGAGCGCCGCAGATACAGTCGATAGATTGATTTCCTTTAGAGTATTAAAACTGAGAGCTTTGGCCACCTCTTTGCTCCCGAAGAAAACCTCTTCTGGGTCGAAATGATCATAGATCTCTACCATCTCATCTAATTTGCCGGATATTAGGGCGGCGCCGTTGATGGCGCCAATACTTGTCCCGGTGATGGCGTCGAAGGTAACGCCCTCTTCTTGCATCGCAAGCAGCGCTCCCGCATGGTAAGCGCCTCTTGTTCCGCCGCCTTCTAAAACCAGTCCGATGCGGTCTGGTGGATTTCCGTTACGCCATGAATGTTGCATCGTTATATCTCACTAAGAAAAAAGGCAGCTGCGCCGCCTATTCTTTTACACGCCTGATGTTTGCGCCCACACCTCGAAGCTTGTCCTCAATGGCGACAAATCCTCGATCGATATGCTGCGGCTCAAAGACCTCAGTTGTGCCGGTGGCGACGAGCCCTGCAAGAATCAGAGCGGCTCCTGCGCGAAGATCGGTGGAGCGGACCTGCGCTCCTTCCAGATGATCGACACCGCTGATCATAGCCGACGAGCCGTCTACTTTGATCTTTGCGCCCATGCGCATCAGTTCGTTGACATAGAGGAAGCGGTTTTCAAACACCGTCTCCTTAATAGAGTGTATCCCTTCTGCTACGCAGAGCATCACCATGAACTGCGCCTGCATATCCGTGGGAAATCCAGGATATGGAAGGGTCGTGATATCCACGCCGCTAAATCCGGCGGAGGCGTCGACAAACAGCGCATCGCCTCGCTCTTCAATGATGACACCCGTTTCCTCCAGCTTGGAGATAACCGGGCGCAGATGTGTTGAGAGGACGTTTTTGATCAGCACCTGCCCTTTTGTGAGGGCCGCTGCCACCATATACGTTCCCGCTTCAATGCGATCGGGAATCACCTGATGGTGAACACCGATTAATTGTCTGACCCCTTTAATGCGGATGATCGAGGTGCCGGCGCCGCTGATGCTCGCTCCCATTTTCGTCAGGAAATTCGCCAGGTCGGTAATCTCCGGCTCCTGGGCAGCATTAAATATCGTGGTGGTTCCGTTGGCCATCACGGCGGCCATCATGATGTTTTCGGTGGCTCCAACACTGGGGAAGTCCAGGTACACCTGTCCTCCGCTGATCTCTCCATCGACAAACCCCTCGACATAGCCGTGGTCGGTTGTGACGGTATAGCCCATCGTGCGAAACCCCTTAATGTGCAGATCAATCGGTCGAGCGCCGATCGGGCAGCCTCCAGGAAGGGAGACATTGGCGCGCTTTCTTCTGGCAAGGAGCGGTCCCAACACCACGATGCTCGCGCGCATCCTATTGGTCAGCTCATACGGTGCAACAGTGATCGAGGGATCGACCACTTCCGTAATAATTTTGTTTTCCTCCGAATAGTAATCTACCTTACTTCCAAGCGCCCGGAGCAGGTCAATCATGGCCCGCACGTCGAGAAGGTCGGGGACATCTTCAATCACACAGGGACCTTCTGCAAGTAGAGATGCGGCTAATATTTTCAAAACAGAGTTTTTGGCTCCGCTGACACTGATTTCACCCTTTAGTCCGGGACTTTGTTCAACAACAATTTTTTCCATGTATGTGCCTCCATGTTCTACACAGAGTATAGCATATCACCGCCGTCTTGCGCGAAGGATGATGAAGAGTCGGCATGCACCCGTATGCCGGGCTGTTCCTTCTCCAATTCCCTTAGAAGCGCTAAAAACCCGAGTCCATAGTTGTCAAGTTCCTCGGAGTGCATGACAAAAATGTCAAGGGGCGTGCTCCATGTACTCAGAAGATCCCACACGGCATCGAGATTTCTCCCGTAATAATCCGGAAATTGAAACGCCGTTTTCACCCGCTCATGAAGAGCGTCGCGGTCTTTCATTCTTCGTCCATCGAGCCAGACCCACGTCTTACTGGAGGGGTTCGAAGCTTTCATAATGATCTCCTGTATAAAAAATCAGTCCGTCGTTAGAGAAGACAAGGCGCTCAGGTCCTCGCCTCCCTCCTTCGTAGCCGATATCGCATTCATAGTAGAGGCGGCCTTCCTTTTCAGGAAGTAATTTCTCTCGATTGTAGAAGCGATCACCCCCGATGCTCATCCCCGGCGCAACGTCATGGAGGTTTCCCTGAGAAGCGACCCACCCAAGTTCCTGTGCTTCTTTTTTTGTCAGGAAGTTGGGAGGCAATTCGCCATATTCTCGCAGATACGCTGCCACCTCGTCTTTTGAGATCAAAGGTCTGTCAGATACTCCTTCTCCTGAGGAAATAACGGGTGGCTGTTCAGGGGGATTGAGAATGTCCGACTGACGCAAAAAGAAGGCGATCAGGATGACCGCCAGGATGAGAAGGATGTTTAGAATTCTTTTGTTTCTCACGCGCCTTCTTCCTTCGCAATAATGTCTTTGACCTTCATGAGTCGCGTAATGGTCGCACGCTCATTTTCGTCGAGTTTCATTCGGATGTAGCGGATCGTCTCTTCAAGGTCGGGGATCGTCCGGTATTCAAGGGCATTGACGCGGCGCCTCGTCTTTTCAATCTCCAGCGCCATAAGCTGGGTGGCTTTTTCCATCTGTGCCAGCTCCAGCAGTCGCTCCGACACTTTCTCGAGTTTGCGGATTGCCTCGTCAAGCTGTGCGGAGGTTGCCCCGAAGCCATAAGGATAGAGATTGCCCTTGGTGCGCACAAAGCGCATCTGAGGGATCAATACACTCATGACGTTTTCCACCTCGATCTCCACCCCCAGTGTTGTACCGGGGATGGCCAGCGCCTCTTCAATCATCTGCGGACTCATCAGAGCCGACACGAGACGGAAGTCTGAAAAGGCTTCCATCAGCTCCGCTTCGACTTCCATTCGCAGACTCTTATTGGCGCGGATGCGCTCGATAAACTGACGCATCAGCTCATCTTGCTTATCCTTGAGCAGTTTGTGGCCGCGCTTGGCTGTTCTCAGTCGTGTCCTGAGGATGCTCAGCTGCATGCGGGTGGGATTGACATTTAACCTGGCCATGGATGATCCTGTCTATTCCTGGTCGAGATATTTCTCGAGGTATTCATCGCGGATACGTTTGAGTTCTGTTCTCGGGATGATGCGAAGAAGCTCCCATCCCAGATCGAGTGTCTCGGTAATCGTGCGATTGGTCATATAGCCCTGATTGACGTAGCGGGCGTCAAAAGCATCGGTGAACTTGCTAAATGCACGGTCAGCCGCTGAGAGAGCGGAGTCTCCCAAGATGACAGCCAGTTCTCTGGCTTCTCTTCCCGCTGTGTAGGCCGCATAGATCTGGTTCATGGTGTCGGCGTGGTCCTCCCGTGTCTTGCCGGCGCCGATGCCTTTGTCCTTTAGGCGCGACAGAGACGGCACGACGTTGATCGGTGGCTCGAGGCCACTGCGGTACAGGTCACGCGAGAGAATGATCTGTCCCTCGGTGATGTAGCCGGTGAGATCGGGGATCGGATGGGTGATGTCGTCTTCTGGCATGGTCAGAATCGGAATCTGCGTGATCGATCCGACACGGCCGCGAATTCGTCCGGCTCGCTCATAGAGGGAAGCAAGGTCCGTGTACAGATACCCCGGATACCCTCGGCGACCGGGAACTTCTTTACGGGCGGCGGAGACTTCGCGCAGCGCCTCGGCGTAGTTCGTCATATCCGTGAGGATGACAAGGACGTGCATATCCTTTTCATAGGCGAGGTATTCCGCTGCGGTCAGCGCCATTTTCGGCGTCGCCAGTCGCTCAATCGCCGGGTCGTCAGCGAGGTTGATAAAGAGCGTGGCGCGCTCAATCGCCCCTGATTCCGTGAAGTCATCGATAAAGAACTGGGCTTCTTCAAAGGTGATGCCCATCGCAGCAAAGACCACGGCAAATTTCTCATCCGTGCCGAGCACGTTTGCCTGCCTGGCAATCTGCGCCGCCACCTGATTGTGGGGAAGACCTGAAGCGGAGAAGATCGGCAGTTTCTGTCCGCGCACGAGGGTGTTGAGCCCGTCGATGCAGGAGATGCCGGTCTGAATGAATTCTTCCGGATAGTCTCTGGAAGAGGGATTCATCGCCGAACCGTTGATGTCAATGCGATCCTCTGCGATAATGGCCGGTCCTCCGTCCATCGGATTTCCAAGTCCATCAAAGATGCGCCCGATCATGTCGGTCGACACACCCAGTTCAAGCGGTCTTCCCAGAAAGCGCACACTCGTCTGCTCTAGGTTGATGCCGGCAGACCCTTCAAAGAGCTGCACCATCGCGCGGTCTCTGTCAATCTCGAGCACGCGTCCGCGGCGCTTCTCTCCGTTTTGAAGCTGCACTTCCACCAGTTCTTCGTACTTGACGCCATCTACCCCTTCGACGATGACGAGGGGTCCTACGACTTCTTTAAGAGATTTATATTCCTTTAACACTAGTTCCTCCTCTGAGCGATCAGGGCATCGATGCTCTCACGGATGTCCCTGCTGATGTCATCGAGCGCTCCCTCTTCTTCGTCTGAGAGATATTTGCTTCTGGCGATGCGCTCACGCACCGGCAGGTTTTCGATTTCATTCAGGTATACGCCCTCTTCCAGCGCTTTTTGCGCCTCATGATAGAACAGGAGAATCATGTCTAGCATCTTGTTTTGCTTCTCGAGCGAACAAAACGTGTCGACATCGTGGAAGGCGTTTTGCTGGAGGAAGTCTTCACGCAGGCTCTTGGCGACTTCAAGTTTGAGCTGATCGCCCTCACTTAATGTGTCTCGTCCGACCAGTCGCACAATTTCCTGAAGCCCGGACTCTTCTTGGAGAAGCGCCATGGCCGCTTTTCGGTTTGCAGAGAATTTCTCGTCGACATGCGCATCAAAGTACTCGTCCATCTTCTCCTGATAGAGGCTATAGGAATTGAGCCAGTTGATGGCAGGGAAATGGCGCGCATAGCTGAGCGCGTAGTCCAGTCCCCAGAAGACTTTGACAATTCGAAGTGTCGACTGACTGACAGGCTCCGAGATATCTCCGCCCGGAGGTGACACGGCGCCAATGACCGTCAATGCCCCTTCCCGCGGTTCAGTAGAGATCGATAGGACTTTTCCGGCCCGCTCGTAGAAGTCGGCGACGCGGCTTGATAGATATGCCGGGTAGCCCTCGTCTCCGGGCATCTCCTCGAGGCGTCCACTCATCTCACGGAGCGCTTCAGCCCAGCGAGAAGTGGAGTCGGCCATCAGAGCGACTGAGTAGCCCATATCTCGGAAATACTCCGCAATGGTAATTCCCGTGTAGATCGACGCCTCACGCGCCGCCACGGGCATATTCGATGTATTGGCGATCAGCACCGTTCGCTTCATCAGCGATTCGCCGCTGACCGGGTCGAGGAGTTCGGGGAACTCCATCAGAACGTCTGTCATCTCGTTGCCGCGCTCTCCGCAGCCGACGTAGACAATAATCTCTGCGTCCGCCCACTTGGCCAGCTGATGCTGGATGACGGTTTTTCCTGATCCGAACGGTCCGGGAATGGCCGCCGCTCCGCCTTTTGCCACGGGAAAGAATGTGTCGATGACGCGCTGTCCGGTGACAAGCGGGACGCTGGGGTCGAGCTTTTTCAGATAGGGGCGCCCACGGCGCACAGGCCATCTCTGAAGGAGACTCAGTTCCTTCTCTCCGTCTTCTGTCTTTACGACAGCGACGGTGTCTTCAATCTTGAATTCACCCGCCTCAATGCGGAGCAGTTCACCCGAGACATCAGGCGGCACCATGATGCGATGCTCAATGACGGCGTTCTCCTGAACGACGCCTAGGATATCTCCTGCTTGCAGCGTATCTCCGACATTGCTTCTGGGTTGAAAGGTCCACACTTTCTCCCGATCAAGGGAAGGAAGTTGGCTGCCCTTTAGCAGAAAGTCCCCTTCCTCTTCCCGAAGAGACGCCAGCGGACGCTGTATGCCGTCAAAGATCTGCTCGAGCATGCCGGGGCCGAGTTCTACGGACAGAGGCGTCCCTGTCGTATACACTTCTTCCCCCGGGCCGATGCCCGTCGTCTCCTCATAGACCTGGATGGAGGCCCTGTCTTCACGCATTTCAATGATCTCGCCGATGAGGCGATTCTGGGAGACCTGGACGACGTCATAGACGTTCGCCTCTTCCATCCCTTCGGCCACGACAAGCGGGCCGGATACTTTGATAATCTTTCCTACTTTCATATATGCCTCACCTCTAGAGAATGTTGGATCCGATCGCTCTTTCTACATTTTTGTCGATCTTGGCCAGGCCATGGCCCAGACTCCCGCCGGCGGAGGGAATCAGGATGATGGCCGGTGTCAGTTGCTCATCATATCTCTCGATGGTCTCCGGGACCTGTTCGGCCAATTCTTCTGTGATGAAGATGACCCCTACGCCTTCTTTCGCGCAGGCATCGAGCTGGTTGCGGGTCCGGTTGGGATTCTCCGGGGTATAGACCGCCAGACCCAATGCTTTAAATGCTAGGACGCTCTGGGCGTCCCCAATTACGGCGACTTTATGCATAGCGGCGAATCCTTTCCCGAATGCGCGCGGGCTCAATCTGACTGATCTTGCTGACCAGGATCACCCGCAGATTCCGCACTTCGTTTTCCAGTTGAATCATGAAATTAAACAGCACTTCCGGGCCAAACGTGATATGCGCTCCCTCCTGCATGGTTTTTAGCAGGTGAATATCGAAGGCTCTCTCCAGCGCCGACAAGCGCGGTTCGGCTTCATAGGCTTCTCGCAAGCCCCTCGCCAACTCGTCAGGAAGAGTAAATCTCGTCGCATCGAGGACGGAGGTTACGGAGGAAAAATACTGGGCTTTTAACGTCTCCAACGGGACACGTCCGCCTTCGACAAGCAACTCATCAAGTGCCGCCAGCTCCATCTCTCTACCCTGGGCCCGAAGTAGCGTCATGACATTGTAATAGTCCACGCTCAAAGAAGCGTAGCTTTTCAAAAGGTCGTTGTCGAGCTTCTCAGCGATCTTCCCGAGCGAGGCCAGATAGTGATGATCCGACGCATGCGCCAGCGCCTGAGGATCTTTCTCTTCCTCATACGCCTCGAGCGCCTTTTTCATATGCTCCGGAAGCTGGGACACCCCTTCAGTGCTTCGAAGAGCAGCTCGAGCAGCCGTGATATCGAATGTCCCTAGGGGCATGATCAGCTCATCCAGCGGCTCATCTAAGATGCGCTCTTTGAGGAGCACTTTTTCATTGTGGGCGTCATAGCGAAGCCGAAGGATGTCTAGGAGTTCAGGGTCTTTGACAAACCGCATCATCTCCTCATACTCTTCTTTCAGCCTCTCGCTGAGTACGCGCTCGAAATCTCTCGGGTCGTCGAGTTTTTGAAAGAGTACTCCGTAGGAACTTTCCTGCAGAACTCTCAGGGCATCGTCAAGAGACGCCGATTCAATCAGCCTCTCCCACTGCTCCCGCGTCAAAAAGCTCTTTTCGCGCACTCGCACGAACGTCGACGCCTGGACATAATCCTGCGCACGCATGGTTATTGCTTCCCTTCAAGTAGCACCGAAAGGACTTCCTTCTCCATCTCGCTTCGGCGAAAATCGAGAAGCTCCGAAAAATCATAGTTATATCTCGAAGGACCGGTATCGACGATGAAGCCGCTCTCCAGCGTCTCCCTCGCTTCTACCTGCATGGCAAGACCGAGGCTTTTTACTTGCTCCAGTCTGGCAGGGGGCACAAAGAGCACTGCTTCCGGCCCGCAGTCGAGCCGTCCGAGTGTCTTTTTAAGAAACGCCGCATACTCTTCTTCACTCAAATTCTTCAGTGTCTCACCCGCCGCCTCAAACGCGCGGTCGAGAAGCTCCTGACGAGCTTTGAGCTGTAGGTCGCGACTCTCCAGGGCCGCTCCGCTCACCAGCCTCTCCGCCATCGCAGAAGCTGACCGATCCGCTCGAGAGAATTCTCTCTCCTGCTCGGCTTGCATCTCTTTGCGATGTAGAAGAAGTCGGCGGCTTGTTTCGTCCTTGGCTTCTTTTAAAATGGCCTCCGCCTGTTCTCTCGCCTCGGTTAAAATTTTCTCTGTAATCTTTTCAATAGTAGACAAGACGATCTCCTAGAAAGAGACACGGAAGACGAGAATGAGCGAGATAACGAATGCCAAAATGGCATACGTCTCGACCATGACTGCGTAGATAATTCCCTTCGTCTGATGTTCTTCATTCTTTGCAAGAATGTTGATGCCGGCAATGGAGACCTTGGCCTGTTCCCTGGCGCTGAAAAGTCCGACAAATGCGATCGGCAGGCAGGCGACAAATGTGTAAAAGCCCTGTTGCAGACTCATGGTCGGATCCAGTCTGAGCATGACGACCAGACCGATGGCAAAGCCGTACAATCCCTGCGTGCCCGGCAGCAACTGCAGAACGAGCGACTTTCCGAATTTTTCAGGTTCCTCGATAATAATCCCTGCGGCAGCCTGTCCGGCAATACCGACGCCGATGGCGGAGCCGATGCCCGCAAACAAGACGGCAAATGCCGCGCCAAGTCCTGCGAGAACGAGACCACCGTAGTTAATAAAGAACTCTGTAAATGTCATGTTTTCCTCCTAGTGATTTTCTGGAAATTGAGAATATTTGGGTTCTTTGATGAACGGACGGAAGGGCACCCCTCCGCCTTCATAGAATTTGCCGAAAAATTCCACATACGTCAGTCGCGACGTATGCACGTAGGCCGACAGCATACTTAAGAAAATATTAAAGAGGTGGAAGATAACAAAGACAACCGCCCCGGCAAGTATGCCCGGAATGCCCAGTCCTGAGAGCATTCCGACGATCAGGTTGACAGCCAGACCGATAAATCCGCCCGCCAGACCCAGCGCCATCAGGCGCGAGTACGATACAAAGTCTCCGATGTAACCGGTGATGTTGTAGAGAGAGTAGATGCCCATCGCAAGTTTCCCTCCGACGCTTTTTGCCTCTCTTCCCCCTGTGAGCACAATCCCCACCATCCCGGCGATCATCACCCATTTGGCGATGCTCACGAGAGTGGGAGACAGAGCCAGAAGGGCTCCGAGACCAAAGAGCACGGCGCCGATGAGGGCCATATACCAAAACAGCACATCAAAGACGGCTCCCTGCCAGTCTCCGTGTTTAAGTGACAGGTAGGCGCTCAGACCCAACCCGAAGAAGAGGTGGACTGCGCCAAAGGCAATCGACATGATGAGCATGGGAATAAAGTCCTGCTGCGTATCAAAGAGCGACGGCAGCGGGATCAGGTCTCCAAAGAAGGAGCCATAGACAAAGCCCCAAATGATCATAGAAATGGACAGATAACTGAAGAAACGGACAAACTTCTTCATCGAGGGCTTGAGATTAAACAGGCGAAGCACCAGTTGTGTCGCCACGAAAACAATGGCCCCGTAGGCAATATCCGCCGCCATCATGCCAAAGAAGACCCAGTAAAACGGCGCAAAAAACGGCGTCGGGTCTATCTCGTCATACGTTGGCAGGGTGTACATGGTGGTAATACTCGAGAAGCTGTCGACAAAGCGATTGTTCTTAAGCGCAATCGGCACCTGTGGATCTTCCGCCACGGCATCTTCGATCTCCAGATGGTATCCCTCAGGCAATGTCTCGTCGAGAGTTTTTCTCAGTTCGGCTTCTTTTTCGGCCGGCACATACCCTCGAATCCATTCGATTTTTTCCGTTCGCAGAAACTTTTTCGCCGTCTCGATCTTCAGATGTACATTCGATTCATAGTCGTATGCCGCTTCGTATTGAGGCAGATTCTCCACCATCGGCGCGATCTGATTTTCTATCTTCTCCGCCTCCGCTTTTAATCTCTGAATTTCTTCGCGAGACTCCTCTTGGAGGGAGGCAATCGTCTTCCCCTTTGGAAAACTCACCTCGGAAAATCCGTAGCGGCGCAGTGTGTCGCGAAACGCATCTCGTTCGGATTTGTGCGAGACGAAGAGGTAGTGGTACGTAGGTCCGCGGTCACTGATCAATTCGCGATAGCTCAGTTCAAACCCTTCGAGCGCCTCATCGAGAGCATCGGTCAGTTTCTTGGGAATCGTTCCGAGAAACATGTCCACGGAGTCTCCCGACGTCAGTGTCTCAAGAGGAATCGTCAGCGTTTCCCATTCCGCTCGATCCCGGATTTTCTCTTCCAATGAGTGAATCCGTACCTCAAGATCTTCTTTTTGTCTGTGGAGTCCGCTCAGGTGCTCAAAGTCCGCCCGATAGTCGATCGACCGGGCTTTCTGTTCGAGCTCCTGGAGTGTGAGGACATCGAGCCCGTCTTTCATGGCTTTTAGTCCTTTGGGGCGTTGATCATAGGGAGAAAGAATCTTAAGCATCCAGCGCAGTTGACTCAGGAGCGTCTCTTTTTCTTCCAGCGCTTCCTGATCGACCGCTTCGTGTAAAGGAACGTCCTCCAGCTGTTCTTCCAGGCGCAAGTCATAAAAGTGGACATCTCGAAACAGCTGCAGCGCCCTATGTAACCTAGGAGCACTCTGAGAAAAGCTGAACAGCTCAAAGCGCTTCATCTGTACAATAGCCATTTACTCGAGGATCCTCTCAAGGATGAAACGCACCGTCTCATCCATCTTTTCGCGGGGGACGCGAAGCATCGATTCCGCTTTCATCTTCGCTTCTTCAAGAATAGGAGCCGACCTGCGCCTAGCGGCATCCCTTGCTTCCTGATTCTTGAGTTCGATTTCCTGCCGCGTTTTCTCTTTCATCGAAGCGGCAAGTTCCTCCACCTGCTTGTTTGCGCTCTCACGCAGTGCGGCAGCTTCTTTTCTGGCTTCTTCAACGATAGTTCTGGCTTTTTCTTCTGTTTCCGTAATGGCCAGCACCGACGGTTGCGACATAGAGACCTCCTATCGTTCGATTTTGTCCACTCGGCGGGCATGGCGTCCGCCTTCAAATTCCGTGGACAGGAATGCATTGACAATACTCTCGGCAAGCCCGATTCCCACAACTCGAGCTCCCATACAAAGGACATTGGCATTATTGTGGGCTCGTGCCATACGGGCGCCGAATTCGGTTTGACATAGCGCGGCGCGGACGCCAGGATGCCGATTGGCGGCGATGCTGACACCGATGCCGGTTCCGCAGATGAGAATCCCCAAGATGTTTTCTTCGAGTACCGCCTCAGACACTTTTTTTGCAAAGTCGGGATAATCGACACTCTCGAGTGAGTAGGCGCCCTTATCCTCCACTTCTACCCCTTTTTCCACGAGGTAATTTTTAACAAATTCTTTCAGTTCATATCCGGCATGATCACTGCCGATGACGATTTTCATATTTCCTCCAGCGTTAAGATATTGTATTGTGCGGCGCGAAGCACGCGGTCCATCAGCGCTTCACCGATTCCCTCCAAAGGAAATTCCGCAATATAGATTTCTTTCATCCCTGCCTTGTCGGCGTCGCGCAACAGCGCATAGAGTCTTGCCGCCGCTTCTTCGAGAAGCCCCTGCGGTGTAAACGCAATCGTCCGCACGCCATCAAACACTATATCAAGCCTACTTGGGAGCAGAAAACAACTTGATTTTGGTGCCGATGCGATAAACGTCTTCAGCGCCCGGTCGCTTCCTCGAAGCATCGTCACCTGCGCATCCGGCGCATAGTGACGGTGGCGAAGACCCGGTGAAGGAGCCCCCTCGGGATCGCCTTCGTATCTTCTGACGTCGGGCAAGAACCTGCGAAGCTGCTGTGTGGTCACAGCCCCCGGACGAAGCACCAGCGGAACGTCGGTGCTCAGGTCGAGCACGGTCGACTCCAGTCCGACTTCACAGTCGCCTCCAAGAAGAATGCCAGCCACCTTCCCCACCATCTCCATCACATCGATCTCTCGCGTGGGTGAAGGTCTTCCCGAAGGATTGGCGCTGGGCGCCGCCACGGGTAGACCGACGGCCTGAATCAGCTGATGTGCCAGCTCATGGGAAGGGCAGCGGACGGCCACGCTTGAAAGGCCTGCGCTGATCAGGGAAGAGACATGATCTTTCTTTTTTAGCACCAGACTGAGCGGTCCCGGCCAAAACGCCTCCATCAGTTCAAAGGCTTGTGGAGGAATATCCTGCGCCAACTGCTCCACCCACGATGCGTTCGCGACATGGAGAATCAGCGGATTGTCAGCGGGTCTGCCTTTAGCTCGAAAGACTTTTTGAAGCGCTCCATCGCTGTCAAAGCGAGCTCCAAGGCCATACACTGTTTCCGTTGGAAAAATAAGCGTGTCCCCACGCAATAAGATGTCCGCCGCTTCCTGCAAGTTCTCTTTTCGAAGAATCTTTGTTATCAGAATGTTTTCTTCATCCATATCAAGGAATATACCCGACCTATGGGCAATTACACAAGTCAAGTCCTTAAGTTGGTGTAA
>LSQX01265844.1_pt1 | contig 15335 bp, 12 predicted proteins | sample 654561 | NCBI WGS metagenome assembly LSQX01 (sample SAMN04489861, study PRJNA283612) | anaerobic digester metagenome | isolation source: 4 biogas reactors fed with cattle manure at either 37C or 55C with and... | place: Denmark: Kongens Lyngby | collected 2014 | reverse complement strand
CGCCTGCACAACATGCGCACCCTCGGCGCGCAGACGGGAGAGGCGCAGGTGCGCATCGCGCGCGAGACGCTCGAGGTCTATGCGCCGATCGCGCAGCGCCTGGGCATGAACCTGATCAAGTCCGAGCTCCAGGACCTGGGCTTCAAGGCGCTGTACCCGATGCGCCACCGCATCCTCGCCAAGCACATCCGCGCACAGCCGCTGGTGCGCCGCGAGGCGATGGCCAAGATCGAGGCCCAGCTCGCCCAGCGGCTCACCAAGGAAGGACTGGACTATCGCCTGGTGAGCCGCGTGAAGTCGCCCTGGAGCATCTACAACAAGATGCGCAGCGAAGCGAAGACCTTCGCGCAGGTGATCGACGTCTTCGGCTTCCGGATCATCGTCGACAGGGTCGCCGACTGCTACCACGCGCTGGGCGTCGCGCATTCGGTCTACAAGCCGGTCGACGGCCGCTTCCGGGACTTCATCGCCATCCCGAAGGCGAACGGCTACCAGTCCCTGCACACCGTGCTCTTCGGCCCCTACGGTTCGCCGATCGAGGTCCAGATCCGCACCGAGGAAATGGACCTGATCGCCGAGCGCGGGATCGCCGCGCACTGGGCGTACAAGCACGGCGGCGACGGCCCCAACAGCGCGCAGCAGAGGGCGCACTCCTGGATCGCCGGGCTGCTGGAGTCGCAGAGCGGCACCGGTTCCTCGCTGGAGTTCCTCGAGAACGTCAAGGTCGACCTGTTCCCGGACGAGGTCTACCTGTTCACGCCCAAGGGCGAGATCATGTCGCTGCCGCGCAACGCGACCGCGGTGGACTTCGCGTATTCCGTGCACACCGACGTCGGCAACCAGGCGGTGGCCGCGCGCGTCGACCGGCGCCTGGTGCCGCTGCGCACCCGCCTGTCGAGCGGCCAGACGGTGGAGATCGTCACCGCAAGGTCGTCGCAGCCGCGCCCGCAGTGGCTCGAGTTCGTGGTCACCGGCAAGGCGCGCACCGCGATCCGGCAGCAGCTCAAGCAGCTGGAGCACGAAGACGCGGTGCAGCTCGGCCACCGCATGCTCGACAGCGCCCTCGAGGACCTCGACAGCTCGCTGGAGCGGCTGCCGGCGGCCCAGCTCGAAGCCTACCTGGCCGAGCACCGCTACCCGCGGCTTGAGGCGCTGCTGTCGGACGTGGCGCTGGGCAACCGCATGCCGGCACAGGTGGCGCAGTCGCTGGCGAGGAAGGCCCCGCCCAGCGGCCCCCCGCGCAACCATCGCCCCGAGGACCGGATCCTGATCACCGGCACCGAGCGCGGCGTGGTGACCTTCGCCAACTGCTGCATGCCGATCCCGGGCGACGACATCATGGGCTACCACACCGCCGGCCGCGGCGTGGTCGTGCACCGGATCGAATGCCCCAACGTGGCCGAGTACCGCAAGTCGCCCGAGCGCTGGGTCGACATCGGCTGGGACCGCGAGGTCACCGGCGACTACAACGTGGCGCTCCGCTTCCAGGTGGAGAACCGCCCGGGCGTGCTGGCGCAGGTGGCCGCGGCGGTGGCCAAGGCCGAGTCCAACATCGACGCGGTGGAATACCTCGAGCGCGACACCAACGTGGCGGTGATCCAGTTCGCGATCGAGGTCCGCGACCGCACCCACCTCGCCGACGTGATCCGGAAGGTGCGCCGGCTGGGCGTGGTCCACAGCGTGCAGCGCCTCTGAGCCGGCCGGCGTTGGCCGCGCGCGCGGGCGCCGGTCATAATCGCCTGCCCGCATCCAGGATTCGAACATGCCCAGGCAACCCGTCCGCACCGCCGACGCACCCGCCGCGATCGGACCGTATTCGCAGGCCACGCGCTGTGGCGGCACCGTCTTCGTGTCCGGGCAGATCCCGCTCGATCCGGCCACCGGCGAGCTGGTCGCCGGCGACCTCGCCGCGCAGGCGAGGCGCGCCTTCGAGAACCTGCGCGCGGTCTGCCAGGCCGCCGGCGGTTCGCTGGACGACGTCGCCCGCGTCGGCCTCTACATGACCGACCTCTCCCAGTTCGCCGTGGTCAACTCGGTGATGGCGGAGTACTTCGCCGAGCCGTACCCCGCGCGCTCGACCATCGAAGTGTCGGCGCTGCCCAAGGCCGCGCAGTTCGAGGTCGACGCGGTGATGGTCCTCGACTGAGGCGGTGGCGGGCCCCCGGCGCACGCCCGCGGCCCCGGCGCCGGACCTTGCGCCGGCGGGGGCGGACCCGGCTTCGTCGCTGCCGGGGGTCGGGCCGCGAATCGCCGAAAAGCTCGCCGCCCGCGGCCTGGAGACCCTCCAGGACCTGTGGCTGCAGCTTCCCCGCGGCTACGAGGACCGGACGGCGCTGACCCCCCTGCGGTTGCTGCAGCCGGGGGTCCCGGCACAGGTCGAAGGGCGGGTCGAGGCGGTCGAGCGCGGCTTCCGCTACCGGCCGCTGCTGCGGGTGGCCATCGGCGACGACTCGCGCGCGACGCTGGTGCTGCGTTTCTTCCACTTCCGCGCGCCGCAGGCCGCGCAGTTCCAGCCGGGCGTCCTCGTGCGCGCCTTCGGCACGCCGCGGCCGGGGCAGCGCGGGCTGGAGATGGTGCACCCCAGCTACACCGTGTTCGCCGACGGCGACGGGCCCGGGCTGGACGAGCGCCTCGCCCCGGTCTACCCGGCGGTGGAGGGAGTCGGGCCGGCCACCATGAAGCGCCTGATCGCGCAGGCGCTCGATCGCCTGCCGGGCGACGACGTGCTCGAGCTGCTGCCCCCGCCGCTGCTGCGCGGCCACGGACTGCCGGGGCTCCGCGAGGCCCTGCTCACGGTGCACCGCCCGCCGCGCGACGCCGACGTCGGGGCGCTGCTCGCCGGCACCCACCCGGCGCAGCGGCGCCTGGCGCTCGAGGAACTGCTTGCGCACCACGTGAGCATGCGCCGCCAGCGGATCGCCAGGCGCGCCCACGCGGCCGCTCCGCTGGGCGATCCCGGGCTGGCCGACCGCCTCCGCGCGCGGCTGCCCTTCGCCCTGACCGCTGCCCAGGAGCGCGTCCTGGCGGAAGTGCGCGCCGACCTCGCGCGGCCCGTGCCGATGTTGCGCCTCGTGCAGGGCGACGTGGGCTCGGGCAAGACCGTGGTGGCGGCGATGGCGGCCCTGATGGCGGTGGCGGCCGGCCGGCAGGCCGCGCTGATGGCGCCGACCGAACTGCTGGCCGAACAGCACCTGGGCAGCCTCCGGGGCTGGCTCGAGCCGCTGGGGGTGGAGGTCGCGTGGCTGGCGGGCAAGGTCACCGGGCGCGCGCGCGGACGCGCGCTGGCGGCGGTGGCCGACGGCAGCGCGGCGGTGGTCGTCGGCACGCACGCGCTGATGCAGCAGGGCGTGGCCTTCCACGACCTGGCGCTGGCCATCGTCGACGAGCAGCACCGCTTCGGCGTCCACCAGCGGCTGGCCCTGCGCGACAAGGGCGGCGAGGGCGGGCGGGTGCCGCACCAGCTGGTGATGACCGCGACCCCGATCCCGCGCACCCTGGCGATGGCCGCCTACGCCGACCTGGACGTGTCCGCGATCGACGAGCTGCCGCCCGGGCGTACGCCGGTGCAGACCGTGGTGATGGCGGCGGGGCGGCGGCCGGAGCTGATCGAGCGCATCCGCGCCGCATGCGCCGAGGGCCGCCAGGCCTACTGGGTCTGCACCATCATCGACGAGTCCGACGAGGTGGTCGCGCAGGCCGCGCAGGCCACGTACGAGGGCCTTTCGGCCGCGCTGCCGGGCCTGCGCGTGGGCCTGGTGCACGGCCGCATGAAGGCGGCCGCGAAGCAGGCCGCGATGCGCGCGTTCAAGGACGCGGCCTGCGACCTGCTGGTGGCGACCACGGTGATCGAGGTCGGCGTCGACGTGCCCAACGCCTCGCTGATGGTGATCGAGAACGCGGAGCGGCTCGGCCTGGCGCAGCTGCACCAGCTGCGCGGCCGCGTGGGGCGGGGCAGCGACGCGTCGTCCTGCGTGCTGCTGTACCAGCCGCCGCTGTCGCGGCTGGCGCGCGAACGCCTGGAGACCATGCGCGAGACCGGCGACGGCTTCGTCATCGCCGAGAAGGACCTGGAGCTGCGCGGTCCGGGCGAACTCCTGGGCACCCGGCAGACCGGGCTGGCGGCCTTCCGGGTCGCGGACCTGGCGCGGGACGCGGGCCTCCTTCCGCTGGTGCACGAACTGGGCGAAGCCCTGCTGCGCGACCAGCCCGCGGTGGCGGAGCGGCTGGTGGAACGCTGGGTCGGGGGCGCCGCGCGCTATGCGTCCGCCTGATCGGGGATAATCCGGCGATGGACGCGCGCATCCCGCTGCTGATCGACACCGACCCGGGGGTGGACGACGCCCTGGCCCTGCTGATGGCCTTCGCGGACCCGCGCCACGAGGTCGTGGGCCTGACGGTGGCGGCGGGCAACGTCGGCCTGCGGCACACGGTGGCCAACGCGCTGAAGCTGTGCGAAGTCGCGCGACGGGACGGGGTCCCGGTATTCCCCGGCTGCGATCGGCCGCTGCTGCACCCGGCGCCGGACGCGGCCAACGTGCACGGCAGCGACGGTTTCGGCGGCACCGCGCTGGCGCCGGCGTCGCGCGCGGCCGAGGCGCGCCACGCCGCGGAGGCAATCATCGGGCTTTCGCACCGCCACGCAGGCCGCCTGCTGCTGGTGACCCTGGGGCCGCTGACCAACGTGGCGCTCGCGCTGCGGCTGGATCCCACGCTGCCCGCGCGCGTGGCGCGGCTGGTGGTGATGGGCGGCGCCGCGACCGCGCACGGCAACATCACCCCGGCCGCCGAGTTCAACGTCTTCTTCGACCCCGAGGCCGCCCACATCGTGTTCGAGGCCTTCCCGCGCTTCGACCTCTGCGACTGGGAAGCGACCATGGCGCACGGCTTCCCGCACGACGAGGCCGAGCGCTGGCTCGCGGCGCCGGGCCCGGTGGCGGCCTTCTACGAAGCCGTTTCCAGGCACACCCGGCGCTGGTCGGCGGACGCCCGGGGCGACCGCTGGCACTCCGCCGATGCCCTGGCGATGGCCATGGCCCTGCGTCCGGAGGGCGTGGTCGAGGCGGCGGAGCGTCCGGTCGAAGTCGTGCTCGGGCACTCCCCGGCGCGCGGCGCCACCCTGGTGGACTGGCAGCGCCAGCTCGGCCGGCCCGACCGGGCCCGGATCCTGCGCCGCTACGACCAGGCGGTTTTCGAGGCCATGGTGCAGGAGGCCCTCGCCGGGGCCTGGCTTGCGGACGCCTGAGGCGCGGGCTATAATGCCGCTCTTTCCCTGCTCATCCCGGTGCCCGCCCATGAAGGCCGACATCCATCCCGAATACCGCGAAGTCGTCTTCCAGGACGTGACCTCGGACTTCAAGATCCTCACCCGTTCCACGCTCTCCAGCAAGGAGACCGTGAAGTGGGAGGACGGCAACGAGTACCCGCTGGTCAAGATCGAGGTCAGCTCGGCCTCGCATCCGTTCTACACCGGCCAGAACAAGCTGATGGACACCAGCGGCCGCGTCGACAAGTTCCGCAAGCGCTACGCCAAGTAGGCGCCTGCCGCGATGCACGCCGTGACGGCCGCCCCCGGGCGGCCGTCGTCGTTCCGGGCGGACGCTTCGTCCCATGGTCCCGGTGAATCCGTGGATACGGCGGCGCACGTGCCTATGCGATAATTGGCGCATCGCGCCAGAGCCGCGATCCGCCTGTTTCCCCGCCCGCGCGCCGCGCCGCGGCGGGACGCCAAAAGGAGTGCGAGAGTGTCCGCCATCGAGAACAAGGCCGGCGACGCGCCGTCCATCGCCACCCTGCAGGTCGACGGTGCCTCCGTCGAGCTGCCGGTGCTGAAGCCCACCCTCGGCAACGAGTGCATCGACATCTCGAAGATGCCCCGGGCCGTCGGCCGCTTCACCTACGATTCCGGCTTCACCGCCACCGCCAGCTGCAAGTCGTCGATCACCTACATCGACGGCGACGAGGGCGTGCTGCTGTACCGCGGCTACCCGATCGAGCAGCTCGCCGAGCACTCGAACTTCCTCGAGGTCGCCTACCTGCTCATGAACGGCGAACTGCCGGACGCGAAGCAGTTCGCGTCGTTCGAGCACGACGTCACGCACCACACGATGATGCACGAGGCGTTCAAGAGCTTCATCGGCGGCTTCCGCCACGACGCCCACCCGATGGCCATGCTGGTCGGCATGCTCGGCTCGATGGCGAGCTTCTACCACAACGACCTCGACTACGACGATCCGGCGCAGCGCCGGCTCGCCGGCATCCGGCTGATCGCGAAGCTGCCGACCATAGCGGCGGCCTGCTACCGCTATTCGATGGGCTGGCCGCTGAACTACCCGCGCAACGACCTCGGCTACGTCGAGCGCTTCCTGCACATGATGTTCGAGCTGCCCAGCGGCCCGCTGGAGCTGCCGCCGGTCGCCGCCAAGGCGCTGGACCTGCTCTTCATCCTGCACGCCGACCACGAGCAGAACGCCTCGACCTCGACCGTGCGTCTGGTCGGTTCCACCGGCGCCAATCCGTATGCCTCGGTGGCGGCCGGTATCACCGCGCTGTGGGGTCCGGCGCACGGCGGCGCCAACGAGGCGGTGCTGAAGATGCTGGAAGAGATCGGCGATGCGAAGAACGTCGCATCGGCGGTTGCCAAGGCCAAGGACAAGGAATCGGGCTTCCGCCTGATGGGCTTTGGCCACCGCGTCTACAAGAACTTCGATCCGCGCGCCAAGATCATCCGCGAGATGACCCACAAGGTGCTGGGCGAGCTGGGCGTCAACGATCCGCTGCTGGAAGTGGCGTTGAAGCTGGAAGAGGCCGCGCTCAACGACGACTACTTCGTGCAGCGCAAGCTCTACCCGAACGTCGATTTCTACAGCGGCATCATCTACAAGGCGTTGAATATCCCGACCGAGATGTTCACCGTGATGTTCGCACTGGCCCGCACCGCAGGCTGGGTTGCGCATTGGCTGGAGCAGCAGGACGATCCGGAAACCAAGATCGGTCGTCCGCGCCAGATCTACACCGGTGCCACGCTGCGCGACTACGCCGGCTTCGACAAGCGCGGCTGATCCGCGGGGGTCGCCTGCCGTCTGTTGCAGTAGGCGCGCCGTCTGTCTTGAAGTGGAAGGAAACGCCCGTCAGGGCGTTTCCTGTTTCTGGGGCCGGACGCGGTGTCGGTCAACGACCTGCTTGATGGCGAGTCACCGGCTGGCCATGGACGCCGTGACCAGCCGCCGGTTCGCAGATGCGCGCGATTAGCCCAGCGTCCGCAATGCCGTCAGCGAGGCGCGGTGCATCGGGGTGCGGCCATCGGCTTCCAGTGGCGCCTGGCGCTCGCTGCGCAGCGGCAACAACCACAACTCGAAGTCCAGTTCGTCGGCCTGGAACGTCACATGCGGCACCCGCACCTGCTGGCGTGGATCCAGATGGATGCTGCGCTCACCCACGCGGTGCGCGATGCCCTGTTCCTGCAGAAACAGCAGCAGCGCTTCGCCATCGTCGCCATGCAGGTGCAGTTGCACCGGCGAGTTGGCATCGGCGGTGCCTTCCAGCACGGCGCCCACCAGCCTGGGGCGGAATGCGGAGAAGAAGCGCATCGCCTCGGCCGCTGCCTCGCGTCGTTGTTCCAGCTGCGTCGGCTGCTCCGTGCTACGGAACAGGCGCTGGTACTGGCGCAAGGCGTCGAGGATTTCGGCCGGATCCGGCCACTGGCGGCGGTCCGGTGCCGAGGGCAGCCGCGCCAGCACCCGGCGCAGCGCCACCGCCGGATCATCGAGCGCGTGCTCGCTCATCCAGCGTGCGGCCTGTTCGGCCAGCAGGCGGCGCTGGCTGCGAGGATTGTGGCGGGACATGGCGTGGATCTTCAGAAGATGTCGAACGACTCGCGCTCGTTGACGCGTTCGCGCCAGGCCTCGTCACTGGCGCTTTCAAGACGCGCCACATCTTCGGTCTTCATCAGCTCGCTGATCGCGCCCGGGGTGCCGGCCGGCACCAGCAGGCCGGAGGTCGGATCGATCCAGGTGGTGACCACGCCGGCCGGAATCACCGGGGTTTCCTCCTCCACGCCGTCCAGTGCCGCGCGCATCGTGTCGACCCACATCGGCAGCGCGGTCGTGGCGCCGTATTCGCCTGCTCCCAGCGAGGAGAAATCGTCCATGCCGACCCAGGCACTGGTGACGATGTTGCCGCCGAAACCGACGAACCAGCCATCGCGGTGGTCGTTGGTGGTGCCGGTCTTGCCGCCGATATCGTTGCGTTCCAGTACCAGCGCGCGCCGGCCGGTTCCGCGCCGCACCACATCCTGCAACAGCGAGCGGATCAGGAAAGCAGTGCGTTCATCGACCGCACGCGGCGCCAGCAGCAGTTCGGGCGGGCCGGATTCCTCTCCGCCGCTGCTACCAGCCGGGGCCGCGCTGCCGAGATTGAAGCCGGCCACGTCGCTGCCGGCATCGACCGCGAAGCGCTCGGGACATTCGCGGCAGGCCCGCGGCGCGCGTTCGGAGAACACCACGGTGCCATGGCGGTCCTCGACCCGTGCCAGCACATGCGGTTCCACCAGGAAGCCGCCGTTGACGAACACCGCGAAGCCGCGCGCGGTGGCCAGCGGCGGCACCGAGCTGGTACCCAGCGCCAGCGACAGGTTTTCCGGCAGGCTCTCGGGTGGGAAACCGAAGCCCTGGATGTAGCGCTTGGCGTAGTTGGCACCGATCGCATCCAGGATGCGCACCGATACCAGATTGCGCGAGGTCACCATCGCCTCGCGCAGCCGCATCGGGCCGGAGAAGGTGTTGCTCTCGTTCGACGGGCGCCAGGAGGTGCCGGTGGAGCGGTCGTGAAAGACGACCGGCGCATCCAGCACGATCGAGCCGGGATGGAAGCCACGTTCGAATGCGGCCGCGTAGATGAAGGGTTTGAAGCTGGAGCCAGGCTGGCGCTGCGCCTGGATGGCGCGGTTGAACTTGTTCAGGCCAAAGCTGAAGCCGCCGTTGAGCGCCAGGATCGCGCCATCCTCGGCCGACAGTGTGACCACGGCGCCCTGTGCGGCCGGGATTTGCGCCAGCTCGAAGCCGCCTTCGGCATCGCGCACCAGGCGCACAATGTCGCCGCGATTGAGCACATCGGCCGGGCGCTTGGGTGAGGCGCCGCGACGGCTTTCTGAAACATACGGCGCGGCCCAGCGCAGTTTGGCCATCTCCAGCGCCACTTCCTGGCCGTCGGCGAGGATGAGGATGGCTTCCTCGCTGCTGACCGAGGTGACCAGCGCCGGCAGCAGTCCGGCAATGGAGCGGTAGTCGCGCAGTGCCTGTTGCGCGTGCTGCGGCGAGATGGTGTCCGGCAGCTCGACATGACCTTCGGCTCCGCGCCAGCCGTGGCGGCGGTCATAGGCATGCAGGGCGGATCGGATGCCGCTGTTGGCACCTTCCTGGATGCGCGATTGCAACGTGGTGTGGGCGCGGAAACCGCCGGTGAAGGCGTCCGCGCCGTAACGGTCCACCATCGACTGGCGCACCATTTCCGCCACATACGAGGCTTCCAGCTCCACCGGCGGCTCGTGCGGCGATGCGTCGTTGGGTTCGGCCACGGCAGCCTGGTAGCGGGCCTGATCGATAAAGCCCAGTTCGTGCATGCGCTGCAGCGCGTAATCGCGCCGGATCATCGCCCGATCCGGGTTGATGATCGGATTGCCGCTGGACGGGAACTTCGGGATCGAGGCCAGCATCGCGGCCTGGGCCAGGGTCAGTTCATCCAGTGTCTTGCCGTAGTAGAACTCGGCCGCCGCGACAATGCCGTAGGCACGGTTGCCGAAGAAGCTCTTGTTCAAATAGATGCCCAGGATCTCGTCCTTGCTCAGCTCACGCTCCATCTTCAGCGCCAGCAGCATCTCGCGGAACTTGCGGGTGTAGCTGTACTCGGGGCTGAGGAAGAAGGCGCGCGCCACCTGCTGGGTGATGGTCGAGCCGCCCGGCACGCGGCGGTCGTCGGTGGTGGCCAGCAGCCAGATCGCCCGGCTGGTGCCGCGCCAGTCGACACCGGGATGCTCGTAGAAGCGCGCATCCTCCAGCGCGATGAAGGCCTGCTTGACCTGCTCGGGCACATCGTCGATGTGCACCGGCGTGCGGCGGGTTTCACCGAACAATGCCATCAGCTTGCCATCGGCGCTGTAGACACTCAGCGGCACCTGGTACTCGACATTGCGCAACACCTGCGGCGAGGGCAGGCCGGGTGCGACCAGCCAGTACAGCACGCAGAAGGTGCCGACGCCGACCAGCAGCAGCACAAGACCAAGGATGAAAAGCCACTTCAAGATGCGACGCAGTCGAGACATTTTTGCGCGAATACCAAGGGTTTGCAGAAGTTGTTAAAGAAGAGTATAGAATGTTGCCGCAAGCGCCGGTAAGGCGGTTCGGCCAGATGTGGCAAGGGCTGGACCAGGGTGCGGAGCGGCCGGTGCAGGGTGAGGGTGGGACGCGCCTGTTGCCAAACCGTTAAGACTCGTTATTTAATGTGCCAACGCAGAAGTTGCTCGTAAGGGCCCGTTGGAAGGGGAGAAATCGTGGGGCTGTTCGCTACCAACACTACACCCCTGATTGGCGTGGACATCAGTTCCACGGCCGTCAAGTTGCTGCAGCTGGGTCAGGCTGGGGGCAAGTACCGCGTTGAACACTATGCGGTCGAGCCTCTTCCTCCCAATGCGGTGGTCGAAAAGAACATCGTCGAAGTCGAAGCGGTCGGGGAGGCGATCAAGCGCGCCCTGTCGCGCTCCGGTTCGAGGGTCAAGCAGGCTTCCGCAGCGGTGGCCGGTTCGGCCGTGATCACCAAGGTGATCCCGATGCAGGCCAATCTGGGCGAAGACGACATGGAAGATCAGGTCCAGGTCGAAGCCGCGCAGTATATCCCTTACCCGATCGAGGAGGTCAGCCTTGACTTCGAAGTGCTCGGTCCGGTCAAGGACAACCCGGAGATGGTCCAGGTACTGCTGGCCGCATCGCGCACCGAGAACGTCGAAGTGCGCCAGTCCGCACTGGAACTGGGCGGATTGACGGCCAAGGTGATCGACGTGGAGGCCTTCGCGATGGAGAACGCCTTCCGCCTGATCGCCGATCAGCTGTCGGTGCCCAAGGATGCGCTGGTCGCGCTGGTCGACGTGGGCGCCACGATGACCACGCTGAACGTGCTGCGCAACCAGCGCAGCATCTACTCGCGCGAACAGGTCTTCGGCGGCAAGCAGCTTACCGACGAGGTGATGCGCCGTTATGGCCTGTCCTACGAGGAGGCCGGGCTGGCCAAGCGCCAGGGCGGGTTGCCGGAAAGCTACGAGATCGAAGTGCTGGAGCCGTTCAAGGAGGCAATGGTCCAGCAGGTCAGCCGCCTGTTGCAGTTCTTCTACGCCGGCAGCGAGTTCAACCGTGTCGACCAGATCGTGCTGGCCGGTGGCTGCGCCTCGATCCCGGGCATTGCCGAAATGGTGGAAGAGCAGATCGGCGTGCTGACGATTGTGGCCAATCCACTGGCCAACATGTCCCTGTCCTCGCGCGTGCAGGCGCAGGCACTGGCGCAGGACGCGCCGGCGCTGATGATCGCCTGCGGGCTGGCACTGAGGAGCTTTGACTGATGGCGAAAATCAACCTCCTCCCGTGGCGCGCCGAGCGCCGCCAGCAGCGCCAGAAGCAGTTCTACACCCTGCTTGGCGTGGTGGCCGTGGCTGCGGTGCTGGCCGTGTTCGGCGTCAAGATGTATTACGACTCGCTGATCGAAGCACAGCAGGCACGCAACACCTATCTGCAGAACGAGATCAAGCTGGTCGATGCCAAGATCAAGGAAATCGACGAGCTGGACCGCAAGCGCGCGGACCTGCTGCAGCGCAAGCAGGTGATCGAGGAACTCCAGGCCAGCCGCTCGTTGATGGTGCATCTGTTCGATGAGCTGGTCCGTACCATTCCCGAGGGCGTGCGTCTGAGCTCGATCAAGCAGGCCGGCACGGTGCTGACCCTGGAAGGCCTGACCCAGTCCAATGCCCGCGTCTCCTCGTACATCCGTGCGCTGGAGAATTCCGGCTGGATGGCGCGCCCGGACCTCTCGGTCATCGAGGCCAAGGGCGGCGACCGGAACATGCCCTACATCTTCAATCTCAAGGTCAATCTGGTGCAGCCCAAGGACGAAAACGCCGAGGCTGAGGCGACCGGGGGTGGACAATGAGCGGCGGTTTTGATCTTCGCAACCTTGATACCAGCAATCCGGGCGGTTGGCCGGGCTCGGTCAAGGCCTTCTTCTGTGTGCTGCTGGCGGCGCTGATCCTGTTCCTGGGCTGGTATCTGGTGGTCAAGGACCAGCAGGAAAGCCTGGCCGGCGAAAAGCGCAAGGAAGGCGATCTGCGCAGCCAGTTCGAACAGAAGCAGGCGCGTGCTGTGAACCTGGAGCCGCTCAAGCAGCAACTGGCGGACATGGAGCTGATGTTGCAGCAGATGCTGCGCCAGCTGCCCAGCCGCACCGAGATGGCCGACCTGATCGTCGACATTTCCCAGACCGCGCTGGCCAGCGGCATCCAGAACGAACTGTTCCAGCCGTTGCCCGAGAACAAGAAGGAGTTCTACGCCGAGAAGCCGATCGCGTTGCGCATGGTGGGTTCCTACCACCAGTTCGGTGCGTTTGTCAGCGGCGTGGCCTCACTGCCGCGCGTGGTCATCATGACGATGCACGACATCTCGCTGAAACCGCGTGATGCGAAGGATGGCAGCGGCTCGCTGGTGCTGGAAGGCACGGTCAAGACCTACCGCTATCTGGACGAGGATGAAGATGACTCCGCTGCCGCAACTACGCAGGGAGGGGCGCGCTGATGAAACCTGATCATTCCCGCGTTTCCCGCATCCTGCCATGGCAGCCGGCCGCACTGGGTCTGGCGATGGCGTTCATGCTGGGTGGCTGTGCCCCGGGCATGTCCGACCTGCAGGCCTGGGTTGCAGATGTCAAGGCGCGCCCGCCCAAGCCGCTGGATCCGCTGCCGGTAATGCGCCAGTTCGAGTCCTTCGAGTACGCCGCCCAGCATCTGCGTGATCCCTTCAGCGCACCGGCACCGGAGCAGGAGGCGGTATCCGACTCCAGCCTGCGTCCGGATCCGACGCGCCGCAAAGAGCCGCTGGAGGCCTATCCGCTGGACAGCCTCGACATGGTCGGAACCCTTGGCGCCGGCGCTGAAATGGTGGCACTGCTGATGGATCCTGATCGGGTGGTGCACAAGGTGGTCGTAGGCGACTACCTGGGGCAGAGCGATGGCAGGATCGACGCGATCTTCGAAGATCGGATTGAATTGACGGAACTGGTGCCCGACGGCGCTGGCGGTTGGATGGAACGCAAAGCCCAAGTGGCGCTGGACGACAATTAGGGATGGGGGATAGCAAGATGACCTCGACGAAAGACACAATCCAGGAAGCGGCAGCAGGCGCCAAGCGCAGGCTCGTCGGCCTTTTGGGAACCCTGGCCCTGCTCGTGGGCTTGCCTGCATCCGCCAATGTCCTGGAGGAGATCAGCTACGCGACCGCCTCCGACGGCAGTGTGCGCGTGGTTCTGCACTTGGCCGACCCGGTCTCCGGTGCACAGGCGTTCACCACGGATGATCCTCCGCGAATTGCGATCGACCTTCCGGGCACATCCAACCGGATCGCGGATCGCCGCATTGCGGTGGGCAACGGCGCGACCAATTCGATCAGCGCGGTGGAAGCCGGTGGCCGCACCCGCGTGGTGATCGACCTGTTCAGCCAGGCCGCCTACCAGGCCTATGCCGATGGCAGCAGCTACGTGATCGAAGTTGCCGGCACCGCCCGATCCACGGCCGCTGGTGTCACGCCGGGCCTGGCGACCGATCCGGCCAAGCGCGTCGCCGGCCGCAATGCCGCCGTCACCAATGTTGATTTCCGTCGCACCGCTGAAGGCGCAGCCCGCATTGTGCTGGAAATGGACAGCCACAACGCGATCGCCGACCTGCGCAGCGAAGGCCAGACCGTCACCATCGACCTGCAGGATGTCGACATGCCCGAGTCGCTGCGCCAGCGCCTGGACGTGACCGACTTCGCCACGCCGGTGCGCTCGATCGAATCGACCCAGCGCGGCAACGGCTCGCGCGTGACGGTGCTGACCACCGGCCCGTACGAAACCATGGCCTACCAGACCGGCGGGCAGTACGTGCTCGAAGTGTCGCCGCAACGGGAGGATGTCTCGGCCGATGAGGCTGTTGCCGGGCTGGGGCGTGAAGAGGAAAAGGGCTACACCGGTACCCCGGTGACGTTCAACTTCCAGGAAATCCCCGTCCGTCAGGTGCTCAGCCTGATTGCGCAGGAGTCCGGCTTCAACGTCGTGGCCGCGGATTCTGTCACCGGCAACGTCACGCTGCGCCTGGACCGGGTGCCGTGGGATCAGGCGCTGGATATCGTGCTGCGCGCCAAGAGCCTGGACAAGCGGATTGACGGCAATGTCGTGTGGGTCGCCCCTCAATCGGAGATTGCCAATTACGAAAAGGCGCTGGCCGAAGCCCGCCGTGACAACGAGCTGAACGCACCGCTGATCACCGAATACATCCCGATCAACTACGGCAGTGCCTCCGAAATCGCAGCGCTGCTGACCGACGAGAGCAAGTCGGGCGGCCAGGGTGGCAGCCAACAAGGCGCAGAACAGACCCGGGGCTTCCTGTCGCCGCGCGGCAGCGTCAGCTTCGACTCGCGTACCAACACGCTGCTGCTGAATGACACGGCGGAGAAGATTGTTGAGATCAAGAGCCTGATCGCATTGCTGGATCGGCCGGTCGATCAGGTCCTGATTGAAGCGCGGGTTGTGATTGCATCGGAGAGCTTTGCACGCGAACTCGGCGCTCGCTTCGGTATTAGCAGCGGCCGTCAGGAGGGCGACAACACCATCATCACCACCTCGGGCTCACTGGGTGCTGCTTCCGGCATGAGCAGTGCCGCCTTTGCCAACCGTCTTGCCGGGACACCTCCCTTGGCTGGTATCGGGGCGGGAATCGGTGAGGCCAACCGGCTCAATGTCAACCTGCCGGTCGCCAATCCGGCAGGCGCGATCGGCTTCTCCATCCTGGGTGCGGACTATTTGCTGGATCTTGAGTTGTCCGCGTTGCAGAGCGAAGGGCGTGGGGAGGTGGTTTCAAGTCCGCGCGTGATCACCTCCAACCAGCGTGAGGCCACGATCAGCCAGGGGCGCGAAGTGGGCTATGTGACGACCTCAGGTGTAGGCGCCAATGCCACTCCGACGGTGAACTTCAAGGAGGCCTTGCTTGAACTGAAGGTCACACCGACGATTACCCAGGACGGGCGAGTGTTCCTCAACATGGGCGTCAAGAA
>LSQX01115737.1_pt1 | contig 15335 bp, 16 predicted proteins | sample 654561 | NCBI WGS metagenome assembly LSQX01 (sample SAMN04489861, study PRJNA283612) | anaerobic digester metagenome | isolation source: 4 biogas reactors fed with cattle manure at either 37C or 55C with and... | place: Denmark: Kongens Lyngby | collected 2014 | reverse complement strand
GAGCCCACCACGGCGCTGGATGTCACCATTCAGGCCCAGATTCTGGAACTTATTAAATCACTGCAGCGCGAGTTTGCCATGTCCGTGATTATTATCACCCATGACCTGGGTGTGATTGCCGAAACGGCCGATGACATTGTAGTGATGTATTTGGGGCAGGTCATGGAAAGCGGTTCGGTGACAGATATCTTTTACGATCCGAAGCACCCATACACTAGGGCCCTGCTGGAGTCTATTCCGCGGATCGAGGCTGACAGAGGCCAGAAGCTCACTACAATTGAAGGTGCCGTACCCGATGCCCATCACGTTCCGCCAGGATGCCCATTTTACGAGCGGTGTGCCCACGCCATGCCTGGGATCTGCAGCGCCCGCCGGCCTGATCCCATGGAGGTCAGCCCGGGTCACGAAGTTGCATGCTTCCTCTACACAGGAGGGGAGCCAAATGAATAAAGCCACCATCTATTCAGTCAAACAGCTCAAGAAGTACTTTCCGGTCACCAAGGGTTTTTTCAACCGGGTTGTCAAATACGTGCAGGCCGTCAATGATGTGACGTTTGCCATTGCCGCTGGCGAAACCTTAGGGCTGGTGGGTGAGAGCGGGTGCGGAAAGACAACCCTGGGCCGGTGCATGGTGAGGGCCATTGAGCCCACCTCGGGGCAGCTCATGTTCCGCAAAAAAGATGGCACGCTTGTGGATGTGAGCGCTCTTCAGGGTAAGGATCTGATCGCCCTGCGCCGGGAGATTCAGCTCATTTTCCAGGATCCTTATTCATCGCTTAATCCCCGCATGACCGTTAAAGACCTGGTAGGTGAACCTCTCAAGGTCCACGGGCTTGCCAAGGGACAGGAGTTGGAGGACCGGGTACAGGAGATCCTGAAGCGAGTGGGCCTTCAGCCTCGGTACATGGACCGCTACCCCCACGCGTTCAGCGGTGGGCAGCGGCAGCGCATTGCCATCGCTCGGGCGCTCAGCGTCGGGCCCAGCTTTGTGGTGTGCGATGAGGCCGTCTCTGCCCTAGACGTCTCTATCCAAGCGCAGATCATCAACTTGTTGGAAGAACTGCAGGACAGCCTGAACCTGACATATCTCTTTATTTCCCACGACCTCAGCGTAGTGAAACACATCAGCGATCGCGTGGCGGTAATGTATCTTGGGAAAATCGTGGAAATTGCCGACACCGACTCGTTGTTTGCTGAACCGAAACATCCCTACACAGAAGCGCTGCTGTCGGCGGTGCCCAAGACAGATCCGCTCCGTAAGACCAAGCGGATCCTGTTGGAGGGCGAAGTGCCAGATCCGTCTAACCCACCCAGCGGTTGTCCGTTCTGCACCAGGTGCAAGTACGTCCAGCCCTTGTGTGCCGAAGAGGAACCGCCCCTGATTGATATCGCTGGCGCTGGGCAGCCGGAACACCGAACAGCGTGCCACTTTGCCGCTGAACTGCATCTTCGAGGTGTTGGCAGTTTAGGCACAGACCTAGATGGAGGGAGGGAGGTTAGGCTTTAGGAAAGGAGCTTGCAGAAGTTTAACCCAATCTAGTGTCAACTAATCTCAAGGAGGTTGTGAGAATGCGGCGAAACTATTTAGTTGTTCTGCTTGCTTTGTGCATCGTGCTGGGGGCAGCGGCTTTTGCCGGCGCTCAGGAGTTCGACCCACCAGTTGAGTACCCAACTCCAGCGGCATATGAAGCAGCAACGGGGCGCAATCTTCCCAGCTACGGCGAAGCGCCGGAGCTGGCGGCTCGGGTAGCAGCGGGAGAACTGGAGCGCGTGGAAGAGCGGCTGCCATTGGAGCCTAGGGTAATCCAGCCCGTGGAAGCAATCGGCAAGTACGGCGGCAACCTGCGGCGCGCTTGGCTTGGACCATCCGACCGCTGGAATGTACGCCACTTCATCGAAGAGTCTTTTATCACGACCACAGTTGATGCCGTTCCGATTCCCAATGTGGCTAAGAGCTGGGAGGTCTTGGATAACCATCGGGTGTTCGTCTTCCATCTGCGGGAAGGAATGCGCTGGTCAGACGGTCATCCGGTCACATCCGAAGATGCAGCATTCTGGTGGTCGATCAAGACAGACCCGCGGCTTTATCATCCACACAGCGACTGGATGCTGCAGAACGGCGAAGCGGGTAAGCTGGAGATCATAGACGAATACACTTTCAAGATCAGCTTCCCAGAGCCGCACACTGGGTTCCTGCTCGGTGCTGCTGGCGACGGACGAGCCCGCATGCTGGCTCCGGCCCACTATCTCAAGCAGTTCCATATCGACTATGCTGATCCGGCGGAGATCGAGCGCATGATCCAGGAAGGCGGGTTCGACTCCTGGCGTTCCTTCTTTGACAGCAAGTACCAGTATCCGGAGAAGAATCCATTCCGGCCGGCCATTACTGCATGGGTGCCTATCACTGAGCCTACCGACCCACAGTTCATCTTAGTACGGAACCCGTACTACTGGAAGGTGGATACAGAAGGCAACCAACTGCCCTACATCGACCGGCTGACCTTTGAGTACGTCCAAGACGGTTCCATGGTGGAAATGCGGGCCATCACTGGACAGATTGACTTCCAGGGTCGGCACATTGGGGATATCTCGGTTCTGCTGGAAAACCAGGAGAGAGGTGGGTATCGCGTCCTGCTGTATCCCAATGTGGGCAGTGGGAACGGCCTCGCAATCCACTTTAACCAGAACCACAAAGATCCGGTGAAGCGAGCTCTGCTGACCGACGTGCGCTTCCGTCAGGCGCTCTCGGTGGCGATCAACCGGGACGAAATCAATGAAGTGCTGCACTACGGCCTGCAGACCCCCCGGCAGCCGTCCTTCTCTTCCGGCAGCCCATTCTATGATCCAGAGTGGTCCAACGCCTACATCGAGTACAATCCGGATCTGGCTAACCAGCTGCTGGATGAGATGGGTCTGGAGTGGGGGAATGACGGCTACCGCCGCAATCCTGATGGCAGCCGTGTAGCCCTGTTTGTGGAGGATGCCGATGGCGGGCGCGTTACCGAGCTAGAGATGATCACGGCCTATTGGCAGGCTGTGGGAGTGCAGCTCCACATCAACACGCCGGAGCGTTCGCTGTTTGAGGAACGGACCACCGCAGGTGAATTCGACCTCTGCGTCTGGTCGTACGACCGGGCGCTGCGGCCAGACGTGCAGCCTAGGTGGTGGGTAGCTGGCCCAGACAGTGGTGGGTATCATTGGGGCCCGTTGTGGAACCGCTGGTACGCCACGAACGGCGAGCGCGGTGAGGAACCGCCTGAGGAAATCAAGTACCTGCAGGAGCTCCTCAAGAAGGTACAGAGTGCTGATGACTTTGAGGTGGTGCGGGAGCTGATGAAGGAAGCGACCCAGTTCCACCGGGAACAGCTCTTTACCATCGGTACGGTTGGTGAGGGACCGTCCTGGTATGTGGCGAAAAACAACCTCCGCAACGTTCCGAACAGAGTCCCGATCGATGCGGTCCACCTCAGCCCGGGCAATGTAAGGCCCTTCCAGTTCTTCTTTGAGAACTAGAGCCTTGATCAGGGAATGGAGGGTTCCCTCCATTCCCCGCCTGATTATTGCAGAAACGGAGGCTGCTGAATGAAATCCATCAAGCTGTTTTGTTTTGATCTCGGCGATACGATAATGATTGAAGAAACGGAAGTCAAAGATCACACCAAGACAACGCTCCGCGCAGAGATCTTTCCCGGGATGAAAGAAGCCTTGGTCCTGCTCAAGGAGAAGGGACTTAAGCTGGCGCTTGTGGCTGATACGCGTCCTGGCACGTATGTAAACGTGCTCAAGCAGCACGGCTTGTTCGGGCTGTTTGACGCCTTTGCGATCTCGGAGGAGCTGGGAACTGAGAAACCAGATCCGCGTATGTTTCAAACAGTCCTGGATCAGCTGAACGTTTCTGCAGAAGAAGCCGTGATGTGCGGGAACAACCTCGCCCGCGACATCGCCGGAGCAAACGCTCTCGGAATGACCACCATTTGGTTTCACTGGAATGACCGTTATCCCACAAGCCCCCCGAGTGAGCTAGCGGTCCCTGACTATACTGTCCGATCCGCTGCTGAATTCTTGGATCTCGTGAAGGAGCTCTTGGGGGAAGCTGAGGAATCTGTGAGCTAAAACGCCATTAGCTAGTTCTTTCGGTGGAAGTGCACATTCCAAATAGCGCCGGCCACTTACCCGTAAGTGGTACCCGGCGCTGCTTTTTGCGCTGTGAGTGGAGGACAGCTCTTGCCTTGCAGGGAACGATGTGATATATATGTAACAAGAAGTGAGGTTTTTATCACGAGGACTATCCGCTGGAGGGAGAGTTATGTCGAAGAAAACACTGAAGTACCTTGGGTTTCTGGGTTTTTTGGGCTTTGGCGGTTTCCAGTTCTTCGTTACCGGCAGAACAACCGATATCAGTCAGTTTGCCTTCTTTGCATTTTTCGCGTATTTCTGGATCGCAAAACTCAGTGTGGGCATCCCCGATGAGCGCTATTTTTACAACGTGCAGCAGGCACAAGCGTTTGTAGGAAACCTTGCAGTCCTTGAGGCGGCGGCACTGTTCTTACTGTCCATCGCCTTCTCTAGAAGCACAGAGGTCTTGGTGTTCGGGATCGCCTTGTTGTTCGCATCCCTTATTATCGGCTTTGCCGTTAAGCTCTATCAGTTGGAGGAAAAATGATGGACGCGGTCAAGTTTACCTGCCACCTGAAAAAGTATCGGCAGCTAGCTGGTATGACCCAGGAAGAACTTGCGGCGAGAGTGCGGGTCAGGCGGGAGACGATCTCGCGCTTGGAGGCGGGTAAGTATAACCCGTCCCTAAAGCTTGCCATAGATATCGCGCGAGCTGTAAATGCACCGATTGAAGCAATCTTCGTGTTTGAATAGCGGAGTGCGTTTTTTCGGATAAGCTTTTTAGGAATGATAATAGATAGCAGGAAAATGTAGACGTGAGCCGAATACATCTCTACACATCTGCTAGGCTGGCTGTATGCGTGAAAGTGTTCACAGATCGATATCCACGCAAATGACAAGGAGTGGTGATGTTTGAGGCGGCTGTCGTTGAAGTGGAAAGTGCTCAGTCCTGTGATCGGTGCCATCTTGGTCTTAGTCGGGGTTACCTTTGTTGTTTCTCAGTACGTAATGAACGAGCAGGCCGAAACGATGGCTATGAACAAGGTCCGCTCAGACATCAACCTGATGTACGAGCTGTTGGAAAAGATGATTCCGGGGCCGTGGCGGGTGGAAGGCTCAATCCTTTATAAAGGAGAGCGGGCTCTAAACGATGACGCAGAGCTGGTGGATTGGCTGGCTCACCTTACGGGGAACACCGTGACGATCTTCCGCGGCGGAACTAGCGTTGCCACCACAGTGCTCACCGATGGGAAGCGCGCTGTAGGGACGCAGGCAGCTGACTACGTGGTGGAGCGAGTGCTGAGAGAGAAAGAGTCGTACTATGGTGCAGCCGAGGTAGTGGGGAATGTTCTGCAGACCGCATACAAACCTCTCCTCGACGAGGAAGGCGATGCAGTGGGCATGCTCTATACCGGCGCCTCGCCCAAGATCATTGATCGGTCTGTATCCGCCTTCCGCCGGAGTGTGCTCTTGTTATCCCTGATCGTAAGCGTACCCCTGGCAGTGCTGCTGTACCTTGTACTTTCACGGGGAGTGCTGCAGCCTATCGCTCTGGCCGCCCGGCATGCGGTGCGCATCGCGGAGGGGGATCTGACGGAAGCAATCTCTGCGAAAGAGATCGCGCGGCAGGATGAGATCGGCATTCTGGCTCGGTCGTTCCAGGACCTGCTGGAAAGCCTGCGGCGGATCGTGGCTGCTCTGCAGGATGCGATCCGCAGGGCCGCTGAAACGGGAGAAACGCTCCTTGCGGCGAGCGAAGAGAACTCTGCTACTCTCGAGGAAGTAGCCTCTTCGGTGGGAGAGTTAAGCGAGGCTGTCTCATCAGTTAATAACCAGATGGAAGGCGTGGCGAAGAGCGCTCACGATGTGCGTGAGCTGGCGGGAAGTGGGCAGAGAGAAATGGAGTTTACAGTGCAGTCTATGGACCGGATTGTGCAGAGCTCCAGCCAGACCCAGGCCGCAGTCTCCCTCGTCTCAGAGGCCGCGCAGAGCATGGGCGTGGTATTGGAGATTATCTCCGAGGTGGCGGAGCAGACGAATCTCTTGGCCCTCAATGCAGCCATTGAGGCGGCTCGGGCGGGAGAGCAGGGCCGGGGCTTTGCGGTTGTGGCTGAAGAAGTGCGGAAGCTCGCGGAGCAGACGCAGGATTCTGTGACCAAGATCGGAGAGATGAACAGTTCGCTTATGCAGGAGGTTGCGCGGGCCGTATCGACTATTGGGGAGACCCAGGCGGAAGTGGCAAAAGGCAAGCAGGTGCTCGACCAGACGCGCGCCAGCTTCGAGTCGATCCTGAATAACATCGAAGAAGTGGTGGAGCGGATTAACAGCGTGACTGAATCGTCCCGCACAGTGGACGCGACAAGTCAGGGATTAGCGGCCGCGGCTGAACAGCAGGCCGCCTCCATGACTGAAGTTGCCAACATGGCGGAAACAGTTGCCAGTATGGTTCAAGAGCTCCAGGCGGTGATTGCCAGGTTCCGGGTATAGGGAGTGATCGGGCTTTGGTTTGCGGTGGAGGTGAAACAAGTGACAGACAAATGGGAAGTGCGGGAAGCGAGGGAAGCCGCCCAGGAGGTCCTGCGGCTCCTCGAAGCCGTGGAGCAGACGCTGCGCGGAGCCCGGAACTGGGGCTGGTTTGATATGTTCTCCCGAGGCAGCCTGATCTCCAGCGTGGTCAAATTTGGGAAGATCAGCAAAGCTGAGGAACAGCTGCGCCAAGTGCAGGCGGGGATGAAGCGCCTCCAAGAGGAACTGGGAGACATCAATCTTTCGGTAAGGGAGTCCTTGGACATCGGTGGGTTCCAGCGATTTATGGACATTGCCTTTGACAACATCATTTCCGACTGGCTGACCCAGAGCCGGATTCATGAGAGCCTGCGGGAAGTACAGTATGTGAAAGAGGAAGTGAAGCGGGTTCTGGAGCTTCTCGACCGGATGGAAAAGGAGAGCTGAGCGTGAAACGAGTGCAGCTGGTTGTGCAGCTGCTTGCGGCACTCAGGGCTGTTTCTGGAGGTGTGAGGATGTGAGAATCACGTACCCAGAGCACTGCGGCAATTCCCCGAAAAAGGTCCAGCTGATTGACCTCCACAAGGCCATCATCAATGGCGATGCAAGCTTCTTACTTGCGAGTCTGTCCAGCGATGTGGTGCTGAATGTGGTGGGAGAGAGCGTGATCGTGGGCAGGGAAAACGTCGCAGCAGCGGCTCGCGATGTTGTGAAGCAGGATCTGAGGGAGATCAGGATTAAGGACGTTATAACCCATGGCAATGTCGCAGCTGTCCATGGTTCACTACTGTTTGAAGGAAGACCGCAGGTGGATTTCTGCGATGTGTATGGGTTCAGCGGCTTTGGCAGGACTGCCACAATCAAGAAGATCGACTCCTACCGGATCCCCATCGGTACAGGCAGAGGCTTGTGATGAGGGGGAAGGTTAAGGCAAGTGGGGCGATTTCAGAATGGTTGGTTGATCGCCGGATGATCGGCAGGAACCGCCGCCATAGAGGTGGAACTTGAGATCATCCTATAACGAGGGAGGACCTCCCATGAAAACGCGAATTGTGTTGGCGATCGTCATGTTGGCTGCGGTTCTGATCAGTGGGTGTGTCAGGTTTGAATTTGAGATTGAGTTGGACGGTCAGGGAAATGAGCTGAAGAGGACGGTTAGGTTCCTGACCCAAGAGCAGCAGGTTGCGGCAATGTATCTGCAGGGGATTCGGCAAGACGTCCTAGAATCCTATGGCGAAGAGGAGATGCAGTTCGTCGAGTTTACAGAGTTTGACGGTCCAGAGTGGTACGGAGCTGAGCTTGTATTTTTGGTGGCGGAAGCGAAGGATAGCGGTATAGATTTGTCCGAAGAATCATTGGTGGTGACAGACAAAGATGACCGCTTTACAGTCGCTTTCAACTTCGATGCGAGTCCCGGCTATTCTGACATTGCCCAGAAAGAGTGGTACGACGACTCGGAGTTTGTCGTTAGGGTCACCGTTGAGGAATTCACAAGAGAGTACCGCCTGAATGTGTATGATGCCATTCTCAACGGGGTCTACCTCACTGACACATTCCCTAAGCGGTAAACGCGCCGTCCTAAGCGAACATACTGATCCCATTAAGTGAGACTCTAGCCAAGCTAGGGTCTCTTTTGTGCGTTCGGCATGTATACCAAGCCGATGTGGCTGCAAGAAACCCCGCGGTCAAACCAGCGGGAATGTAACCATAAGGCAAGGTATTAACTCGCAACATGCGAACTAAAAACTCGCTGATATCCCAGCGGCTTCCTACTCGATCTGAGCAAGAAGCAAATCCTACCGTCTCGCCCGTGCAGGAGAACAGGTAAACAACCAGAAGTTTATATATACGGTGTTAAATCAAATGGAAGTTGATGTCAGCAATGGTGAAGCAGAGCGTTTGGGACGGGGGCGAGGTGATACGGGAAGCGGTCGGATCGTCACAATTGTTGTGAGTTCGTTCGGTACCATTTGGACTACAAAGTGGCTTCCCAATGCGTTTACTTTGGATCATTACAATACGGCGTTCAGTGACTCCGTGGCCATCCGCAATTCTCTCATCCTCATGGCAGGTGCTATGCCGTTTACGCTGTTCTTAGCCATATCCCTTGGCCAGATGAACCGTGATGTGCCCAAGATGCGGTGGTTTGACTTTATCACCATGCTGCCGTTTATCGTGCCAGGGGTTGTGATCGGGCTTTCCATCACTCGCGCGTGGGGAGCAGTGAAAATTGCCGGTATTGATGTAGCCGGAACGGTCCTGGTGCTGCTGATCGCCATCTCGATCCGCCGGATGCCACACGCTATCAGAGTGCTGAGTGCCGGATTTGCTAGAATAGATAAGAGCTTGGAAGAGGCTTCCTGGAGCCTCGGATCATCGAAATCGAAGACGTTCAAGGATGTCATCCTGCCGCAGCTGAGGCCGACCATCGTCGCGGCGGGTGTGATTCTTTCCATTAAGCTTATCACGGAACTAGGGGCGTCGCTGATCCTGTATCCTCCGGGTTGGCGCACCATCCCCATTTATATCTACTACTACGTATCCGAAGGGCAGATCGCCCGAGGATCAGCCATGGGAATCATCCTGATTGTTCTCATCGCAGTAGGAAACGCCATCGCCAACAGATTGACGAAGGATCGAGGAGGGATCTAAATGGCAATGATTCAGATCAAGAACGTTACAAAGAAATTCGGCTCTGTCGTTGCCGTGGATAACCTAAGCCTGGACGTGGAAGCGGGGGAGATCTGGATCAACGGCCAGCTGATGAACGATGTACCTCCTCAGAAGCGCAACATTGGTATCGTATTCCAAGATTACGCGGTGTTTCCCACCATGTCGGTGGCGGCGAATGTAGCCTACGGGTTAAAACTGCGGAGAGTCCCAAATCCGGAGCGGGAGCGGCGGATCAACGAAGTTTTGGAGCTTGTAGGTCTGACTGGGTTCGGACACAGGATGCCGAGCCAACTGAGCGGCGGTCAGCTGCAGAGGGTTGCCTTGGCCCGCGCGCTTGTCATTCGCCCGCAAGTGCTGCTGTTGGATGAGCCGTTAAGCAACTTGGATGCAGCTTTGCGGGTCAGCATCCGCAAGCAGATCCGCCAGATCCAGCAAGAGCTGAACATCACCACCGTGTTTGTGACGCACGATCAGGAAGAGGCCCTTTCCATCTCGGACCGGATCGCGGTGATGAAGACGGCAAAGCTCATGCAGGTAGGCTCTCCCATGGAAATCTACGGCAAGCCCGAGTCAGCCTTTGTGGCTAACTTCATCGGGAAAACCACTATGCTGCGGGGTTTGGTGAAGGCGGTGAATGCCGACAGCATTGTAGTGACAAGCAGCGGTCACGACTTCATCGTGCGGAAGCGGCAGGACGTCAAAACCGGCGCAGAAGTGTGGCTGTCCGTTCGTCCCCAGGACGTACTGTATAACTCCGCAGACGGAGAGAATAGGATCACTGGCGTAGTTGACTACCTTGAACCGCTGGGCTCGCTCGCCCGGGGCGAGATTGTCACAAGTGCGGGCTTTGGTTTGATGTTTGAGATTCCAAATCCACTGTACAGCCGTGTTCCAGAACTCAAGGAAGAAGTGCAGGTAAGCATAGGCGCCGACCGGATTGTGTATGGTCTCATGAGTGAGAGCGACCGAGAGGTATTTGGCGAGTTGGAAAAGGGAGCGTGAGCGAGGACCGCATCGTTGCAGGAAACGGTGCGCATGAACGTCGCTTCGAGGGCGCCACCCGTTTCCAGATTCTACAGTACAGGATTGAAACTGGAAAAGGCAGAAGAAGACCCACCGTTTTCCTTTCATGTTGGTGACAGAACCAGCCCAAGACTCCGTCTAGTTCAGAGTATTGGGCTGCTCTTGAATCGTTGCGGTGCGGTAGACGCTAACTGGCTATCTAGAGAAAGGAGGCTCGCGATGCCGATTTCCTGGATCAACCCTGAGGAACTGGTCGAGTTTGAGTTTGTGCAGGCTGAGGAAGAAGGGCGCGATGTGGCCAGATTCATTCAGGAGTGGGATGAGCATAGGCGGAGCACAGACGACGTGGCGCAGCTTCGCCGCAAGGCAGAAAGCCTGATGGATCAGATGGCAGCTGCAGCGCCTGATAGTGATACTAGCGAACCGTCAGATCTAGCTGGTATATGTGCGGCATCTATGGAATCAAAGACGGGTCTTAAGTGGCTCGGTGACGTTTCCGAACTGCGCAACCGTATCCTCGGCGGTTGGTTGGGTCGGGCTGCTGGCTGCCTTCTGGGCAAGCCCGTGGAGGGACGATCTCGGGAACTCATCCGCGAAGTATTGCAATCAAGCGGAAACTGGCCGCTGGACAATTACTTCACCGGCCGCGGTGTGCCAGAGACTGTACTGCAAGAGGTTGGGTGGGATCCGACGCGGGAGATGTCACTGCGCGAAAGCATTCAATGCATGCCAGAAGACGATGATATGAACTACCCTATGCTGAATCTCAGTGTGGTGGAAAAACATGGCTTGGAATTCAGCTCTGCCGATGTACTCAACGAATGGCTGCTGCGTCTGCCTGTTCTTCAGGTCTTTACAGCGGAACGTGTGGCATACTTCAACGCTTTGCGGCAGTTAGAACCGCCAGAAACGGCGCGTTATCACAATCCCTTCAGGGAATGGATTGGTGCCCAGATTCGAGCCGATCTGTGGGGCTGGATCTGCCCCGGAAATCCTAGGCTGGCAGCTGAGTTAGCTTTTAGGGACGCTGCGGTGAGTCATGTGAAGAACGGCATATATGGCGAGATCTTCTTTGCGACAGCTTGTACTGCGAGTTTTGTGGCAGAATCTCCTGCTGATGCTTTGCGAGTGGGGCTCGAGTATATTCCCCAGCATTCGCGTCTTGCGGAGGCCATCAAGGAGGTCTTCAGCCTGCATGAGCGCATCCCTGACTTCGAACGGGCTGTCGATCGGCTGTATGAGCTGTATGGCCACTATCACTGGGTGCATACCATCAATAACGCTGCTTTAGTGACAGCCGCCTCGCTGTACAGTGAAGGTGACTACGAACGCGGTATCACCTACGCCGTGGTGGGTGGCTGGGATACCGACTGTAATGGAGCCACCGTAGGTTCCATCCTGGGAGTGATGCACGGGGCTGATCAGCTCCCGCAGAAGTGGATTGCACCCTTAAGGAACACTATCCGCACAAGTTTGCAGGGCTTTGACAGAATCACCTTTGATCAGCTAGCCGATCGAACACTCGACCAGGCCACCAGCGTGCTTAATAGTCAGTTGGGCTAGGGTGTCCACCATGGATGGCGGAGTTCAAAAGCAGATCGATCTCTTTCGGGCCTACGGAGTCCCTGAGCTGGTGCATGACCATTGGCATGATCCGGGGCCGGTACTCTTCGTTTTTCAGGGTTTCCCTGGTGAGTTCTATCGACAGCTTGCGGCGAACGGTTTGCCGCATCTCCTACACCCAGATATGCACAGGCGGACTCTCAATCCACAAGGATATATCGATGTGAGGAAGCTACAAGCTTTGCAGAAGCACTTCGAGGTTGCTTTCCTGGGGCGCCGCAGAGGCATCGACTGGTGTTTCTATGAGGAACTAATCCTGATTTGATACGGGTGGTTCGCGGGCACGATCCGGCCACCAAGACTGAGCAGTCTGTCCATTAGGGGTGCGAGATTACCGGAAAACGGTCCTTCCAAGGGCTCTGTCTTTATGCTTGCCGCCTCGGGACCTATACAGCCCTCTTAAACTGTTCAAAGCGTATGGCCAAGCGTTCTCTATCTGGGCGCTCAATGCTGTGCTTGGGTAAGATGAGTTTGCTGTTGTGGAGCTCTTGAATGCCGTGGCGGAGAATAGGACCATCACTTTCCGCGAGTAGGTCTTCACGGACCACGATCCTATAGTCCGGCGTGACGCCAATAAAATGACGGTCGAAAGCTGCATGGTGAATCTTGCAGAGGGCAAGACCATTGCTTACCACGGGCTCGCCTTTAGGGTCGCTGTCGGGGATAATATGGGCAGCATCAAGTAGCTCCGCATGCCGCAGGCGGCAGAACGCGCACTGGGTACGATAGGCTTCCAGAACCCTGACCCGGAACGACCTTTGATGAATTCGTACTCTAAAACTAGCAGTAATATAGCGCCGGCGGTATTCTGCCTCGTCCCCGTCCGACTGCGCAGGGATTACGTGCTGTTTATCATCGAGCGCTACGATAAATGTCAAGCTGCGCCGTTCTTCTCCGATGACGAATACTGGCCATGCTGCGAGGTACTTGCCCGGCATCAGGGCATGAAGGTAGACCAAGGGTACTCTTTGCTCCATGGCATCACGCAGGCCTCGATTGTCGGGATGGTGTGGGTCGTTTCCCCGATACTTGTAATGCAGCAGCCCGTCTTCGGTGATGCCGTCGCTATAGCGGCCGTGAGCTGATGTGCGGATCGAGATCGGGATCGACCTGAACACGCGAGGCTTCCAGATGCCTTGCTGACCCACTAAACTGATCTTCTGCCCCTGGAAGTAAAAACCGTTCAGCAAGGTGCTCCAACTGAGCACGTCATCGAATCGTGTCTGCTCTTCTAACCAGTTAAAGACCGCCAACCGAATAACATCTTCGCTAGTCATGGTTGGTTCCTCCCTTAACGTGGCCAATCACGCTTACCCTTTTCCTTCGACTTGGGCGGATTCTTTCCTTCTGACCGCTTACCGCAGCTTGGAGGATCCTATCTGGATTACTGGTAACGGCTCGTTTAGGGGCCGCGACTGCTATGGAGGAGTGTCAACGTGAAAGAAGTGATCGGAACCTTCATAAGAGAGTGTCCTCAGCAAAGCCGCAAAGCTGCTGATATGTTGGGTGCCATTGATGAGCTGCTGGATGACAGTGTTGAGAGCCTCAAAGCGTCAATCAGCGAAGCGATTGATCGTCGACATCTTGAAAGACTAGAAGAACTGCACGCCTTAGTGAAGTCCATTGATCGTTTCCAGCAGAAGCTACGGTACTATATAAAGCTCCTTGATGCAGGTGTAAAAGCGGAACCTGCAACCTATGAGCTGTCAACGCCAGAGGAGGAGCTTGCCACGGCGCTATCCGGCAGCCGCATTGTTGTAAGGGTATGCGGAGAGCTGATCAAGGCCGCGACCATAAAGGAGCTGCTGCAAGGTGTGCTAGAAGTGCTAGATTCCAAACGTAAGCTGGACCAGCTCCTGCCATCATTGCCCATCGCGACGAGTTCTAAACGCTATCTGTTTGCATGGGAACCTATTCATCCAAGTGGTAAGCCGTTTTTTGCACCAATGGAATATGGGGGATTCTTTGTAGAGCTTAACCGCAGCTATGAGAACACGATATCTGTGCTGCGAAAACTCTTGGGGGAAATGGGTGTGGATTTCGCTGTCGTTTGGCGGAGTGGATAAGCTCTTTGCTGAGGCTTTTGTAGGATACTTGGCCGATTTGGCGCCATCACAGACGGCACACTAACAGTCACTTTCAGTGTTCTTGGCTGTGTTTATCATTGTAGTGCTGGCACTGATTCAGCTCTAGGCGTTCGCCTCGCACCGGCCCAGCAGGGTGAAGGGGATATAATGGCACTGACTCGGTAAAAATGACACTAAAGGTGTGCAAAACTGCCCAGCGGGGTGAAATCATGGCCAAGACTACCACCGTAGCCCACCAACTTGCCGACATCCTCGCCGCTTGGGGTGTCCAATTTGTGTTTGGTACAGCGGGCGATTCCATTCTCCACTTTCTGGCTTGCCTGCACGAGCATCCTATCCGGTACGTACAGCTGCGGAATGAAGAAACTGCAGCTTATGCAGCCTCTGCCTACGCCAAACTCACAGGTAAACTGGGGGTAGCAATCAGTGATGGGGGGCCAGGCACGGCGCACATAATAAATGGACTCGCGGATGCCATAGGTGATCGCACCCCCGTTCTGGCTGTTACCGGCCAAGTTGAGTCTACGTACATCGGTACAGACCACAAACAGTACATCAATCAGCAGCAGCTGCTTGGCGCAGTGACGCTGCATTCGGAGAATCTGGGGAATCCTTTAGGATTAGCCACCGTGGTGGGGAGCCTAATCCGGGCAGCTTTTGCCCAAGCTGGGCCAGTGCACCTCAGCGTTCCCAAGGATTTCTGGCAGCAGAAAGTGAGGCCGGTACAGGTAAAACCTGAACCCTATCTAGGTCAAGCGCCTCATTCTCCGGAGCAAGTCATCGATGACGCGGCACGATGGCTGAGAGGCAAGACAAGGCCTGTGCTGCTCGTAGGCCGCGGCGCCCGGCACGCCCTGACCGAGGTGCTGGCCCTCGCGGACATTCTTGGAGCCGGCGTGGTGCATACGCTGCCTATCGTAGGAGTCATGCCGCAGCACCCTCTCGCTGTGGGCGGGATTGGCGCCGGAGGCTCTGAGGCCGCGGTCAACCTCCTCGGGCAGTGCGACTGTGTGATCAAGGTGGGAGCTACCTATTGGCCGCCCGCACTCACATCGGACTCGATACCGGCACTGTCCATCGATATTCATCCCGGAAACATCGGCCGGGGGATTCCCGCGGACTTCGGGGTGGTCGGTGATGCCAAAGCAGTTATCGCTGCTCTCCTTCAGAGACTCTCAGACTTCCAGCCACGAACAGATTGGCGGAGCCAGGTGGAAAAGCAGGCCTGCGATTGGAACCAACGCCTGGCGGATGAAATAGATCGGGCGCCAGCAGGGCACCCCGGCCGGGTAGTGCGGACATTATCAG
>LSQX01061509.1_pt1 | contig 15336 bp, 13 predicted proteins | sample 654561 | NCBI WGS metagenome assembly LSQX01 (sample SAMN04489861, study PRJNA283612) | anaerobic digester metagenome | isolation source: 4 biogas reactors fed with cattle manure at either 37C or 55C with and... | place: Denmark: Kongens Lyngby | collected 2014 | reverse complement strand
TAAGCTGTAAAACCCAGTCTCTTTATCGTAAAAAACTTAACGACCTTTCCACACCGGATCACGCTTTTCAGCAAAGGCCGTTGCACCTTCTTTAGCATCTTCAGAGCTGAAAATATGCTGCATACGAGGTTGTTGCAAAGCAAACATATCTTGATTACTCCATGTACGTGCTTCATTAACCACTTGCTTAATCACTTGCAACGCCAATGGACCGTTAGCAGCGATTTTTTCAGCCATTGCCAGGGCAGCATCTAGTGCCTCGCCCGGCTCAACCAACTGATTAATTAAGCCTAATTCATAAGCACGCTGCGACGTTAACATATCACCCGTTAGTAAAATTTCCATTGCCACCGCATAAGGTACACGATGCGGCAAACGCAACATACCGCCTGAACCCGGTACTAAGCCACGCTTAGCTTCAGGTAAACCGAATTTAGAACTATTGGACGCAATAATTAAATCGCAGGCCAAGCACAATTCAAAGCCACCGGCCAAGGCATAACCTTCAACCGCAGCAATTAAAGGCTTTTTAGGCAAAGCTTCGCACAAACCGCCTAGGCCACGACCCGGCACCACCGCACGACGCTGCGTCTTGGCAAACTCCTTAAGATCCATACCGGCACAAAAATGCTCGCCTTGACCACGTAGAATACCTAATGACACCTCATCATCATTTTCCAATTGATCAATGGCATCTGCCAAAGCAAAGGAAGTTTCATAGGTCAAGGCATTACGTGCTTGCGGACGATTAATCGTAATGATTAGTACGCGGCCTTTTTTCTCGGTCAAAACTAAGGCTTCTGACATTTATATCTCCTTAAGTAGTTATTATTTATTCAGTTATATGATCCCTGATTTTACTGCTAATTGGATTTATCAAACCTAATCACCACTAACTACGAACAAATTGCTAATGATTCTCTTTTGCAAAGGTGAAATTATGCTCTACGTCACTAATCCATGTATTATCAGCTCAAATATCCTAAAATTATGGGTTAATTAAATTTTTGGTAAATGTCTTAGCATGCTTAGCTTTCAGCAAATTATTCTGACCTTAGAAAAATATTGGGGCGCTCAGGGATGTACCCTACTTCAACCCTTTGATATGGAAGTGGGTGCCGGTACCTCACATACTGCGACCTTTTTAAGAGCAATTGGTCCGGAGCCTTGGTACGCTGCCTATGTACAGCCTTCCAGACGCCCTAACGATGGTCGTTATGGTGAGAACCCAAACCGTCTTCAACACTATTATCAATATCAGGTTGCCCTAAAACCGGCACCCAGCAATATTATTGATCTCTACCTAAACTCTCTACGAGCTTTAGGTATCAATCCTGAGGAACATGACATTCGTTTTGTCGAAGATGACTGGGAAAATCCAACCCTTGGTGCTTGGGGCTTAGGTTGGGAGGTTTGGCTAAATGGCATGGAAGTTACCCAATTTACCTATTTCCAACAAGTGGGCGGCTTAGACTGCTCTGCCACTACAGGTGAGATTACCTATGGCTTAGAGCGCTTGGCGATGTACTTACAAAACGTAGAAAGCGTTTATGACCTGGTATGGAATACGGACTTACAGGGCAACCCTGTCTACTACCGTGACGTCTTCCACCAAAACGAGGTTGAACAATCCAAATACAACTTTGAGATTGCCAATGTTGAGACACTTTTCCGTCACTTCAGTGATCACGAAGCCAATGCTCAGCAACTGGTTGAACTAAACCTAGCCTTACCGGCTTATGAGCAAGTTCTAAAATCCGCTCACATTTTCAACCTTTTAGATGCTCGCGGTGCTATCAGCGTGACTGAGCGTGCTACTTATATCGCACGCATTCGCAACTTATCGCGCGGCGTTGCCCAGTGTTACTACGATTCCAGAGAGCAATTAGGCTTCCCAATGCTAAAACAAGCAGCGACTGAGGAGGCTAAGTAATATGACTAATCAAGCCTTATTAATTGAGCTTCTAACTGAGGAGCTCCCACCAAAAGCCTTACAACGCTTAGGTGACGCATTTGCCAATTCTATTGAAGCAGATTTAAATAAACTATCTCTTTTACCAGCCGGCTACAAAAGCCGTAGCTTTGCGACACCACGCCGTTTAGCGATTCTGATTGATCAAGTATTAGAGCAAGCACCCGAGCAGGACTTTGTTGAAAAGCTGATGCCTGCTAAAGTTGGCTTAGATGCCGATGGCAACGCCACTGCCGCCTTGACTAAGCGTTTAGAAGCCAAGGGCTTAGGCCATTTAACTGCTGCTGACTTGACTAAAGAGTCTGACGGCAAGCAAGACTTTTTAGTAGCTCGAGGCAAGGCGCCGGGTGCTAGTTTAGAAAGTAGTATTCAAGACATTATTGAACATAGTATTAGCCAACTGCCTATCCCAAAGGTCATGCGCTATCAGCTGCAAGACGGTCAAAGCAGTGTACGTTTTGTGCGTCCTGCACACCGTCTAGTCACCTTATACGGTGATAAGGTATTGGCCGCTGAGGTACTAGGCCTAAGTTCTGACCGCATCACTGAAGGTCACCGCTTTATGGGTTCCAGCACTCTCAGCCTCAACCATGCCGAAGAATATGAACAACGTTTAATCAACGAAGGCATGGTGATTGCTGACTACGAAGTCCGCAAAGCAGATATTCAAAAGCAACTACTTGAAGCTGCTGAATCATTAAACACCACCATTGGTGACGATCCGGAAGTAGCTGCCCTATTAGATGAAGTCACTGCCTTAGTTGAACACCCAACGGTGTATGTGGGCCAGTTTGATAAAGAGTTCTTAGCAGTACCACAGGAATGTTTGATTCTAACCATGCGTTTAAATCAAAAGTACTTCCCACTGTTTGATAAAGTCACAGGCAAACTTGACCACCGATTCTTAATCGTCAGCAATATGCGTCCTACTGATCCTTCAAATATTATTGAGGGTAATGAGCGTGTTGTTCGTCCACGTTTAGCCGATGCACAGTTCTTCTTTGATACAGATAAGAAAACCTCACAAAACTCACGTGTTGAGCAACTTGCCAATGTGGTTTATCACAATAAACTAGGCTCTCAACTGCAACGAACTGAGCGTGTCCAACAATTGGCTGCACTTATCGCCAGTCAGCTAGGTACAGATATCACTGCCGCTGAGCGAGCCGCCTATTTGGCCAAGGCTGACTTGACCTCTCTAATGGTTGGCGAGTTCCCTGAACTTCAAGGCGTGATGGCTGCTTACTATGCAGCTCATGAACAAGAATCTAACGAAGTTTGCCAAGCTCTTTCTCATCAATACGATGTGCGCTTTAATTTAGAACAAAACAAAGAAGCCCTAACAGCTTTAATACTCTTTATTGCTGAGCGCGTAGAAACCTTAGTTGGTATTTGGGGTATTGGCTCAATTCCAACCGGTGAGCGTGACCCCTATGGTTTACGTCGTGCGGCTTTAGGTATCATCAGCGCCTATGAGTGGCTTAAAAACGCTAATTTAGACGGCTTCAATGGCACTCAATTGGACCTGCCGACTATTTTAAATAAATCAATCACACTATTTAATGCCAAGAGCGAGTTAAATCCGAACACCGCCAAAGAGGTTTATCAATTTATTCTTGAGCGCTATCGTAACCAATTACAAAACACTCACAGTAAAGCAGTAATCGACGCTGTTCTGGCCGTTAACCCACCGCTTGATCAAATTCCTGAGCGCGTTGAAGCCATCGAAGCTTTCTCAGCACTGGAAGAAGCAGAAAGTCTAGCAGCGGCCAATAAACGCATCAGCAATCTATTACGCAAAGTTGAGGGTGAATTAGCAGAGCTTGATGAGTCCTTATTACAAGAAACGGCTGAAAAAGAATTATTTGCTGCACTCCAAGCGGTTGAACCTAAAGCTCGCACCCTCTTTGCTGACAAGGACTTCGCCGGAAGCATGAGCTTGATGGCTACTGTGCGTCCAGCAGTTGATAACTTCTTCAATGAGGTCATGGTGATGGCTGACGATCCGGCAATTCGCGCCAATCGTCTAGCGCTACTGAATCGCTTACACCGCACCATGAACTTAATTGCAGATATTTCCTGCTTAGCTTAAGCTGTTTAGCACCAAGGAGCTTCAAGATGCCTAAATTAATTATTCTCGATAGAGATGGAGTGATCAACTATGACTGCGCCGACTACATCAAAAGCGCAGATGAGTGGGAAGCTCTTCCAGGCAGTCTTGAAGCCATTACACGACTAAATTCAGCTGGCTATAAAGTAGTAATTGCGACTAACCAGTCGGGTATTGGTCGCGGCTACTTTACCATTGATGCCTTAGCCGAAATGAACGCCAAAATGCGCTCATTATTAGCCGAAAAAGGGGGCATCATTGATGCTATCTTCGTCTGCCCCCATAAACCTGAAGACGCCTGCCATTGTCGCAAACCTGCTCCCGGCATGTTTGAAGAGATTAAACGACGCTATAGCATCGACCAAGCCACAGGCATTTATGCAATAGGTGATTCCTTACGTGATTTACAAGCTGCAGAAACTGCCGGTTTTAAGCCCTGGCTAGTCCTGACAGGCAATGGTAACAAAACAAGAAAAGATCCTGCTTTTAATCCTGACACCCCCGTCAGTGACAATCTAGCTGTTGCCGTTGAGACCATTCTCGGCTCACAACACGGTTAAAGGGAATTGTTAATGAACTTTATTCGATCTTTAATCTATACAATTTGCTTTATAATCCTTGCCTTTACCTTGGGGCCTTTAATCGTACTAGCTCGGCCCTTACCTTTATATAAGCGCTATAAATTTGCTGTACAATGGCCACGCTTACAAATTTACTTGGCTAAAGTTGTACTGGGCATTCGCTATGAAGTGAAAGGACAGGAAAATATCCCTGTGGACCGCCAGGTAATTTACTTAATCAAGCATCAGTCTGCTTATGAGACGTTATTTATGCCTTGGTTCACACCCTACCCCGTCGTTTTTGTTTACAAAAAAACATTAGAATATATCCCTCTCTTTGGTTGGGCCTTAGCGAGTTTAAATAACATCCCTATTGACCGTTCTAAAGCATCTGAAGCGCTACGTCAAGTAATTCGTAAAGGCTCCAAACGTATCGAAGAAGGACGTTCTCCGGTGCTATTTCCTGAAGGCACGCGAATTCCGGTTGGCCATAAAGGCCGCTATAAGCCAGGCGGTGTACGCCTCGCCATGCATAGCAAAACAGATATTATCCCAGTGGCTCACAATGCCGGTAAGCTGTGGCCCAGAAATTCCTTTTTAAAAAAACCGGGTTTAGTGACCATCTCTTTTGGCCCTCCTATCAAGCCCGGTGAACGCAGCAGTGAAGAAATCACTGCTGAAGTCGAGCATTGGATTGAATCAGAAATGATCCGCATGAATCCTGAAGACTACCAAAGCAATGACCCCGCTGACACCCCAGTCTACAGCGCTCTCAAAAAAGGTTAAAATAGTGGCAGCTTATCCTGCAAATTAACCTTTTAGGAGATCCTATGTTATTACTGCACACCATGTTTCGCGTCGGTAATTTAGAACGTTCTATTGATTTTTACACCAATGTTTTGGGTATGAAGTTACTTCGTACCTCAGATAATCCTGAATACCAATACACTCTCGCCTTTTTGGGTTATGCCTCTAATCCTGAACAAGCTGAGATTGAGTTAACCTACAATTATGGCGTCGAAGAGTATGACTTAGGTACAGCCTATGGACATATTGCGATCGGTGTTCCTGACGCTTATGAGGCCTGTGAAAAGGTCAAAGCGGCGGGCGGTAAAGTTACTCGTGAAGCTGGCCCGGTACTTGGCGGAGAAACCGTCATTGCCTTTGTTGAAGACCCTGATGGCTATAAAATCGAGTTTATCGAAAGAAAAGACATGAGCGCGCCCGGTACAGGCTTGCGCTAATTTTTAGAATTAGCCATATCAGCCAGGGCAATAAACTGCGCTAAACTCAAATCCTCTGCTCTAGCGGTTTCTTCGATCCCTAGAGCAGAAAAATCAAATTCCCACTGATTAAGACTGCGACGAATCATCTTACGGCGCTGACTAAACGCCTGTGCTACGACACTTGAAAACAACGGATAGCTCTGTGGCTTTAATCTATCATCACCCAGTGGAATCATCCGTACAATCGCTGAATCTACTCGTGGCGGTGGGTCAAAGGCGTCCGGTCCAACCTCGAATAAGGCCTGCATACTATAACGCTGCTGCAGCATCACTGAAAGGCGACCATAGTCCTTGGTTCCGGGTTCTGCGACCATGCGCATCACCACCTCTTTTTGCAGCATAAAATGATGATCGACAATCTGATCAGCATAATCCATCAAATGAAATAAAATTGGCGTAGAGATATTGTAAGGTAGATTGCCTACTACGCGCAGCTTTCGCTCTGTGTTATTCAGTCCAAAAATCTCTGAAAAATTCACCTTTAGTGCATCGCCTTCAACCACTCTTAGTCGCTCGGCAGAATAAGTCTGCTCCAGGCGTTGCACTAAATCCCGATCAATCTCAATGACTGTGAGCTGCTTTAAATGCTCTAACAGTGGTTTAGTCAAAGCCAATTGACCCGGACCTATCTCCACCATCAGATCATTTTCTTGAGGATTAATCGCACGGACAATTTCCCCAATGACATAGTTATCAATGAGAAAATTTTGACCAAAACGCTTACGAGCTTGATGTGCCAATGCACTCTACCTATATAAAAATTAAACTAACGATTTCTCGTCTTATCAAGACGATTATCAATAAAGGTGCGACCACGCAACTGCTCTAGCCAGTCATCCAATACAGCTGCAGCACGCTCTTCAAAAATCGCCTCATTAGCCAAGCTCTTGCGAATATCCGCTTGCTTATCCTCTGTACGGCGATCCATCACCTCAATTAAGTGCCAACCAAACGAACTGCGAACCGGCTCACTTATTTGACCGATTTGTAAAGTAGATGCGGCAGCCTCAAAGGCAGGGTCTGCCTGGCCAGGAGTAACCCAGCCAATATCACCACCAATCGGCGCTGAGGAGTCTTGTGAGAACTTCTCCGCAGCGTCAGAAAAACTCATCCCGCCTTGAATAGCTCGTTGTACTTCCAAAATACGCTCATGCGCCATTTCATCAGTGACTACCGGTGTATAACGAATTAAGATATGGCGAATATGGGAGTCTGTCACTTCAACGGGGCCCTCTTGACGCGCAGCAGCAACACGCGGATCATGTACAATAACTGGCGCCGGTCTTGGCGGCTGCACCATTACCTCGCGTTGACGTTCATGAATAATACCTCGACGCTCTACTACTTTTAATATATGGAAACCGTTAGCAGCACTAAATACGCCTGTCACTCCGCCATCACGAACATTGCGCGTTTGATCAACAAACAATTTAGCCCAGTCTTCAAACATGCGAATACCTAAATTACCTCCCTCTGCAGCTTGAGGACCATCAGAATACTCAGCAGCGATCGATTCAAAGCTAGCTCCTCCACGAATTTTTCGTAAAGCCTCATTAGCGCGAGCACGTGCTTCCTCAACCACCGAGTCAGGAGCTCCATCGGGTACGCGAACATGAATGTGCTGTAAAGCAATAGCCATCGGCTCAAAACTCTGCTCCACCACAATACGCTTTTCTGGTGGTGGTGCTTCCGGTTGAATCAACTGCGGCTGATAGGTCGGCGATACACCGGTAGGATTTTGCTTAATATAAGCATCAATATCAGCATCGGTGACTTTGATGCGCGAACGTAGAACTTGACTGCGTACCTCATCTAATAAAACCTGCTGACGAATCCCTTCAAGATAACTTTCCCAATTAATGCCATATTGGTTTGCAGCTTCGCGTAATTGCTCTGGTGTCATATTGTTATTAGCGGCAATCTCACTTACCACTTGATTTAAACGACCGTCAGAAATTCGCAGACCTAAACGTTGCGCTTCATCCTCAACCAACAACTCATCGACCATACCCTGCAAGATTTGCTCTCGACCACGGCTATCATCTCCGGAAATACGATTAGCATTCATACGCTCTTGCAACTGACGCATGGTGATTACCTCTGAGCCTACGATAGCGGCAATGCCATCAGCAAACTGTCCTTGCTGAGTTGCTCCGACGCCTTGATTTTGAGCCTGAACAAAAGTCATTGGCAAAGCCAAAAGAACTAGAGGTAACGCTTTTAAAGCAAATTGTCGTAATGTTACTTGTTTACGCATTTATTCATACCTTTCAAATATAGAACGTACCGGCATTGGTAGCTCTGTAGATTCGTATCCTGGGATATTTTCTCGGATCGTTGACATTGGGTCAGAGCCCAAGGCACCTAGACCACTTAATTCTAACTGGAAATATACACGTGAATTAGTTTTTTCACGTGCAACCGCATATCTTTGGAATAATACGCGAGCAGCCCAACAGCATTCACCCTTATATTCAAGACCTACAATAGACTGAGTAGAACGACTCTCTCTAACTGAATAGTCCAGTCGTCCGACCGCATTCAATCGTTTAGTAAATGGCCATTGACCGGCAACAATCACGTTTTCTTTGGCCGGTAATTGGTAAGGGTAAACTACACCGGTTTCCGGGTGTTCATATTGATCACGCTGGTATCGATAAGACAGGCTCAATGATGTTAAACGCTTTGGATTCCAACGTAGTGAAACAACTGATTGGGCAATTTTCTTTTCATAAGGATCATATTGTACCGCTACCTCAGTATTTAACTTATCAGTTAAGCGAGCGCTCAGAGCCGCTAAAAATTCCGAACGATTATTAGCCAATTGCTCATTATTAGAAAGCGTTACTTTTTGCGGCTCAAAAGAAAAACTCTGTGCTACTTGCAAGGCTAATCGCTCGACCCCAGTATCAGCTTCCAACCAACGAGAGGTTAAACCTACAGTCACTCGATTGGCATTATTAATCCTATCCCAACCACCTGCATAACGGTTTTCAGTAAAAGCCGTACCAAAACCAAATTGACTCACTGATGTATCATAAAGAGGAATGCTGGACTGATCCCTATAAGGAATATAGAGATAGTATAGACGCGGCTCTAAAGTCTGCTTTGCCGCATTACCGAAGAATGTCGTATCACGCTCAAAAGTCATACCTGAGTCAATAGAAAAAATTGGCAAGGTACGACTTTGGGCACGAATCCTCGAACCATCTTGAGCACTATTTGCACCAATCCAATCAGTCTCGTAATGTGAAAAGTGCAAACCTACCTTAGGCGTAATATACCAACCCGGTCGAACAATCGGATAGCTAATGGTGCTGTATGAGGTAAAGCGTGTACCATCATGACGTCGATGTCCTCCATAGTTCTGCCAAACAGACTCACCACCACTTAAATGTGCAGGGAACTTTGGAAATTCAAAACGCGTCAAGGTATTGACCGTATTGACATCAAAACCACCCCAGTCATAACGAGCTCCGCGCACTAACAACTCCGGTTTACGCTCATATTGAGCGTAAATACCGCGACCTGGCGTTTCTCTATTGAGTTGCAAATCATGCAAACCCTGATACTGTTGCCAACGCAAGAAACCACTCCAATACTTATGTCCGGAAAAGGTTAAAGATGCGCTCTGATTTAAATAACTATTATCCGAGTCATTAATATCTAAATCGTTAAGATCACGGAAATAATCTCCGTCAGAGGCCTTATTCCAATTCACATTTAAACCGATATTAAAACCGAGTACTTGACCTAACTGCTGACGATGCACAATACCATAGGTCCAACGCTGTTCACCAAACTGTTTGTCATCTTCTAAAAAAGCACCAGTAATTTGGCCAGAGTAACTTGGTTGCAAATAGCGAAACTCGCCACCCAACATAAGACCACGCTTTGAAAGCCAACGTGGGTACAAAGTCAAGTCATAATTAGGTGCTAAATTGACAAAATATGGCACCACCAAATCAGCACCACTACGTGATGAATAACCAAACGTCGGTGTTAAAAAACCGGTTTTTCTTTCTTGCTTAATTGGAAAAGTAAAGTACGGTGACCAAAAAGCCGGTACTCCACCTACATAAACCTTGGCATTGCGCGCTATTCCCTGATTTTCATCGTTATAAAGATCAACTTGATCAGCAGCTATATACCAAGAAGGTGATGGACAAGGGCAAGCGGCATAAGTCGCATTAAATAGACGTAGATGATTGTCATCAAGTATATCGGCAAAATCGGCCTCACCCGAACCACCATCGGCAAATGAATAAACCGGACCCAATATCTCCCCGGTCTCTCTATCAACGTTATATTCGAGCTCCTCTCCGATGACTAAATTGCCATCTTGGTAAAGACGAGCATTGCCCTCGGAACGAGCCTGTCCAAGCGCTCTGTCATAAGTAATACGATCACCCTTTAAGATAACATCTGAGCGTCGTACCTGAGCTCCTCCCTCCAGTATCAACTTATTGGCGCCCTCTACAACATCTAATGTAGCACTGTCGGTAATTGTCACTATATCGTCTTTAGCTGTTGGAGCACTTCTCAACATGGCAGATTCCAGCATAGGTACGCGCAAACCCTCAGCCTGTGCATGCACAGACGCCTGAGTACTAACAGCTAAAACAACGAGAAGCAAAGCACTGCGTTTAAACACTAATTATTCCAATTGGACCATGATAAAATTTTTGACAAAAGCTAAAAGTAAAAAAGGTCACTGTCTAAGACATAAATGCTCAGTATGTTCTAAAATTAGTGATATTTTACTGATATAACCGCTTATTTTATAGCAAGTCATTCAGTTGGATTGAATTCTTTCTCCTAATACATTTATTTATAGTTTTATGACCTTAAATATCACAGACAAACGCTCAGAGCAACTACAACAATGGCTGTCTCAGCATAGTGACAAATACCTTTTTGACATACAAAGCCTTCAAGTCGCTTCCTCGGACGCAAGCTTCAGAAGCTACTATCGCATTTTCAGTAAGGCTCTCAACAAAACTCTTATTATTATGGACGCGCCGCCGCCACAAGAAAACTGTGCCGTATTTTGCGATATTGCAGCTCTACTCGACAAACAAGGTATCAACGTTCCAAAAATCCTCGAAGAAGAGCAAGAGCTCGGCTTTTTATTACAATCCGACCTTGGTGATACAACCTATTATCAGGCGGTACAGGCAGGACTTGATGACGCCCAATTGCAAACCATCTACCGCGAGGCTTTAGATACCTTGGTGCTCATGCAACAAAGCCCTGCTGAACACTTAGCACCTTATGATGCCTCACGCTTACGCGAAGAAATGAATCTTTTTGAGGAATGGTATGTGCAAAGATATAAAAAAAATGAACTTACGCAAAAAGAACAACAAATACTCTACCCTGTCTTAGATGCCTTGGCTGAATTTAATGCCCAGGAACCACAGGTTTTTGTGCATAGAGATTTCCACTCGCCTAACCTGATGCTTATTAAGTCTGCCGAAGATGGAATCAATCCTGCGGTCATCGACTTTCAAGATGCGCTTTATGGGCCTTTATCTTATGATCTCGCCTCATTAGTAATGGATGCTCGTACCACATGGGAAGAGCCTCAGCAGCTTGATTGGGCTATTCGCTATTGGGAAAAAGCGCGTGCAGCAGGCTTAGCGGTACCGGAGTCTTTTGGTGAATTCCATCAAAATTATGAGGCTATGAGCTTACAGCGCAACTTACGTATTTTAGGCGTTTTTGCTCGTTTGGCTTTACGTGATAACAAAAAGCACTACCTCGATCATATTCCTCGCGTGATTGCCTATATTCGTCAAGTAGCTAACCGCTACGGTGAATACGCTATTATCGCCCGCATCCTGGATCGTCTAGACAATATCACTGCAGAAGCGGGGTACACCTTTTGATCCAGGCAATGATATTGGCAGCTGGTCGTGGTGAACGCATGCGCCCCCTGACCGACCACACTCCCAAGCCTTTATTGGAGGTTGCCGGCAAGCCCCTAATCGTTCATCATATTGAACGACTACAAGCCGCTGGTATTACTGATATTGTTATCAATCATGCATGGTTAGGCTCTAAAATAGAAGCCTATTTAGGCGATGGTTCTCAATATGGCGTCAGCATTGTTTACTCGGCAGAGGGAGAGGAAGGACTTGAAACTGCCGGTGGTATTGTAAATGCCCTGCCACTGTTAGGTGAATATGCTTTTTTAGTTATTAATGGTGATGTCTGGTGCGACTGGAACCCCTTAGAGGCCATGGCACATGTCAACGCCATCGACAACGGCGCAGCCCAAGCCTGGTTACTTTTAGTTGATAATCCAGAACATAATCCCGCAGGTGATTTTATTCTAAAATCCAATGCCAAACTTCAACCAAAAAACGTCTTGACGGAGAAAAATGACGCATTGACCTTTGCTGGCATCGGTGTCTATCATCCTAGTTTATTTAAAGGGCTTAATGCGGGTGAAAAAGCCCCTTTAGCCCCTTTGCTCAAGGTAGCAATGATGACACAGCAAGTCGTAGGACAGCATTATCAGGGTGCGTGGGTAGATGTCGGGACACCTGAACGTTTAGAATCACTAAACAAGCAACTAACCCTCTAGAGAATTAAGTAGGAAATAGGAAATTTATATGTTTAAATCATCAAGTCGAGCCTTTAAACCATCTGTCTATGAAACTGGCAGCCGTCGCAGACGTGGGATGCCCCGTTGGATGGTGGTACTTTTTACAGGCATAATTATAGGCGCAGGTGGATTTTGGTTCTTACAAACAAACTATGGCCCTGCCCGCATTACAGTAGAAGAATCACAGCGATTGAATCAGCAAATCGTTAATCTGAACCAGGAACAATACGCCCTACAAACCCGCAGTGAGGAGTTAAGTCAAAACCTGCAGCAAACTGAAAATGAAAACAGTCGCCTTCTTGAGCTGCAAGAAAATGCTCAACAACAAATTACCCTACTCAAAGAAGAGATCGATTTATTACAACGCGCCCTACCCCAAGATCCCAGTGGCACACCGGTAGGTTTACGTCACGCCACCTTAAAAGCCGAGCTAGGGAAACTACATTACGATTTACTATTAATGAAACGCAATGAGGACGCCAAAGACTTTAATGTCTCAATCGAAACCGATATTGAGGGCCGATACCGTAATGGTCGCTTAGGGCGCACTACGGTAGAGCCATTTAACGCTGTCGTGGGTACAATGAGCCAAGTGACTGGCGAGCTGGAATATATCGAACAGCAACGCACCTTAACCGCTACCATCGTTACTTTTACTGTCAAAGACAGTGAAAGTGGTGAGATTTTAGGACGCCGTACCTTTAACGTCAACTAAGCAGTTTCAATTGATTTCGCAAGCTTGCTTAAGCCTTTTCAAATCCCCATAATAACAATAAAAAAGGAGTAAGCTTGTGAAAAAAATTCTTGTCGTAGATGATGATCCTGATTTACGTCAGCTCTTGTCTGACTATTTAAACCGCAACGGTTATGACTCTTTATTAGCTGAAGACGCTACTAATTTAGAGCACCTTATTACTCGTTTTGCACCTGATTTAGTTATTCTTGACCGCATGATGCCGGGTGGTGATGGAGTTGATGCCTGTCGTCGTTTACGAGCAATTGACGAGGATATACCAATTATTCTCTTGACTGCTAAAGACGAGCCCGTCGATCGCATTATCGGTCTCGAGTCCGGAGCTGATGACTATGTAGGCAAACCCTTTGACCCTCGTGAGTTGCTTGCTCGTATTGAGGCAGTGCTACGTCGCAAAGAAGGCCCTTCTGCACTAACCAAAGACCAACCTATTCATTTTGGTCCTTTTACTTTTGACCCACAACGCCGTCAGCTCCGCAAAGATGACAAAATAGTTAAACTAACCGGTGGCGAAATTAACTTATTAGAGGCTTTAGTTATGAGCCCCGGCAAACCATTAAGCCGCGACCGCTTATTAACCCTTGCCCGTGACGATGAAACTGGCGAGCGTAATGACCGCGCTATTGATATCGCCATTTTACGTTTGCGAAGAGCTATCGAAAGCGACCCAAAAAACCCCCGCTGGATACAAACAGTCTGGGGTGNNCCTTAAACAGTAGCGGCGTTAGCACGCTCCCATGTTCATTAATGAAAAGCACACTAAAAAAACGCTTTAGCTTAAAAAAAGTCTGGCCTTTTTCGCTACGCTTTCAAACCATCTTATTAATTTTATTTACTATTATTAGTGTACAGATGATGAATTTGTACATCGCGAGAGAATTGCGGGAGAGTTACTCTCAAAATGTCGTGGTTAACCACCTCAGCTCAACGATCAGAGTGCTACGCGCTTCATTAGACAACACACCAAGAGAACAGCGCAAAGAGTTCGTTCACACAGCATCCTTAGGCCAATGGGAGTATCTTGAGCGCCCTCTTCCTCAAGATAGTTACTCATCTTGGGCTCGCGGCCAAAGGCGCCACGAAGGCGGCGAGCTTGACAGACCCAGAAACAAACCGCCCCATAAGCATCAAGGTTTAGCTAAAATGGTCCGCCAACTCAACCAGGAATTTAATGACGGTACCCGCATCGCACTCAGTCGCGGTGAACATCCTGCATTATTTATTTCTCTCGTTCCAACGGCTGAACCAGGTCAATTAGGACAGACTCGAGATTGGTTAGTAGTCCCATTAAACCGCATTGAGGCTCCTGATACTTCTCATCTTTATCTACTGTGGCTGGCTGTTTCTTTAGCCTTGTTAGTGTTGAGCCTGTTTTTCAGTTGGTACCTTACCCGTCCTCTGACTCGCTTAAGCCAAGCCGTAGAGCAAGTAGCCAAAGGACTAACAGTTTATGTAAGACCATCTGGTCCACGCGAAACCCAGCAATTAGGCTCACAGTTCAATAGCATGCTACACAGTCTCAATGAGTCTAAAGAGGTTCAACAAACGCTGCTTGCTGGTTTGCCGCATGATTTAAAAAGTCCCCTGGCACGTGTCTGGTTGCGCCTGGAAATGGCCACCGATGAAAGCCTCAAAGAAGGTATGCGTAAAGACCTTCAAGAGATGCAGGCGATTATCAATCAATTTATCACCTATGTACGTGGCTCCGACCCCAGTAGCTACCAGTTAGAAAGTTTAAACATCTGCCAATGGCTTAAGGAACGTGTCAATTCCTGGCAAGAGGCTGGCACTGATGTACAGCTATTACAACTACCTGATCTTGAAAGCTGCACTCTTCGGGCCGATAAACTAGCGCTTGACCGTCTACTCGATAACCTTATCGGCAATGCACTTAAGCATGGTGAACCACCGGTAGAGATAAAGGCGGAAATTATGCCTGACCAGAAGACACTTTATTTAAGTGTGAGCGATTATGGCAAAGGCATACCTGTTGAACAACGCGAGGATGCTTTAAGAGCCTTCTCACGTTTAGATAAAGCAC